>Ga0114981_10002982_pt1 | contig 10840 bp, 6 predicted proteins | sample S_140806_MF_Meta_FD_87028 | JGI IMG/M metagenome (GOLD analysis project Ga0114981, IMG submission 87028) | Freshwater microbial communities from Lake Simoncouche, Canada to study carbon cycling - S_140806_MF_MetaG | ecosystem: Environmental > Aquatic > Freshwater > Lake | place: Lake...
AGATATTATTATCTGTTGTGTTATAATATATTTGTCCTGAAATAGTGCCTGTTGGGTTTGCACTTGATTTTGGTATTTGTAAAGCACCAGTAACATAGAATGAACCAGTCATTGTATGTGAATCAGTTATTGCATTACCAATTGTTGTCCCTGTTTGGAATATTGATAATTCAGTTGAACCGCCAACACCAACTGAAAGTGGCCCATTTAAGGTTATACTACCAGTAATGTTAACACTACCAGTGAACTGATGTGTATCATCAATAGTATCGCCAAACTTATGGCTTCCTGAAGCAAATGATTCTGTTAAATAAGTTACAGATGAACTAACAATAAATTGTTGAGCTGTTAAGTTACCGGTAACAACTAAGCTACCTGTAACAATAGTATTCTCACCAATTCTAAATGTTGTTCCATCGTCTGTTAAATTGGTAGCATTACCAACTGTTGTAGTCGAAGTAAACTTAGTTAAAGTATTGTTTGTTCCCGATGTTGTAATTGATGTACCTGAAGAGCCAGAAGAACCAGATGATCCACTTGTTCCTGCTGAACCTGATGATCCAGAAGTTCCAGCACTACCGCTTGATCCAGCTGTGCCAGATGTTCCACTCGTACCTGTTGAACCCGAAGATCCGCTTGTACCAGCACTACCAGAGCTTCCGCTGGTACCTGAGGTTCCCGCAGAACCTGAACTACCACTAGTACCACTTGTTCCTGCAGAGCCACTTGACCCAGCAGTTCCACTTGTGCCAGCACTTCCTGATGATCCACTTGTTCCCGCTGAACCTGAGCTACCACTTGTTCCAGTTGTACCTGAACTACCACTGCTTCCAGATGTTCCAGCACTACCGCTAGAACCTGATGTACCACTAGTACCCGCACTGCCGCTAGTTCCACTTGTACCTGCACTACCTGATGTACCCGCAGTTCCAGATGAACCGGATGTTCCTGCAGATCCACTTGAACCTGAAGTCCCAGCACTACCTGATGTACCTGCCGAACCAGAGCTTCCACTTGTTCCTGAACTTCCAGCTGAACCTGAACTACCAGAGGTTCCTGCGCTACCGCTTGAACCAGAGGTTCCTGAAGTACCACTTGTACCAGCAGCTTTCAACCAGAATGATCCATCATAACGATAGATATTTGTGTCAGTACTATTATAATATAATTGACCCGCAACTGTTCCCGTTGGATTTGAAGGTGCTGTCGGTATTTGTAATGCTCCAGTTATATAAACTGAACCAGTAAATTGATGTGTGTCATCTAATGAGTTTCCAAATACATGGGAACCTGACGCAAATGACTCTGTCAAATACGTTACTGAAGATGATACTATAAATTGTTGAGCAGTTAAATTACCCGTAACAACTAATGAACCAGTTACAATTGAATTAGAGCCTAATCTAATAGTTGTACCATCGTCAGTGATGTTAGAGTTTCCAACCGTTGAGTTAGATGTGAATTTAACAACCGTATTGTTTGTTCCTGATGTTGTAATTGATGTACCAGAGCTACCACTAGTTCCACTTGTACCAGCGCTACCGCTACTACCAGAAGTTCCAGCAGATCCACTAGAACCCGAAGTTCCAGAAGTACCCGTTGAACCTGAAGATCCACTTGTACCAGCACTTCCTGATGTACCAGAGGTTCCAGCACTACCAGATGATCCCGCACTACCGCTTGATCCTGAAGTTCCAGCACTACCACTTGAACCAGACGTGCCAGCGCTACCTGATGTACCAGAGGTTCCAGCTGTGCCACTAGTTCCCGCGCTTCCACTACTACCTGATGTGCCACTTGTTCCAGCACTTCCTGAGCTACCGCTTGTTCCTGATGAACCAGCACTTCCACTTGAACCAGAAGTCCCACTAGTTCCTGCGCTTCCAGAAGTTCCTGACGTTCCACTAGTTCCTGTGCTACCAGAAGAACCACTTGTACCAGAGCTACCTGCAGAGCCTGATGACCCAGAACTACCAGATGTTCCCGCGCTTCCGCTAGAACCAGAAGTTCCTGAACTGCCAGCTGAACCAGAGCTACCACTTGTACCTGAAGTGCCAGCCGCTTTTAACCAGAACGATCCATCATAACGATAGATGTTTGTATCAGTCGTGTTATAATATATTTGACCAGCAACCGTACCCGTAGGGTTTGACGGTGCTTTTGGTATTTGTAAAGAACCAGTAATGTTTAATGACCCCGTAACATTATGATAATCATCAAGAGTATCACCAAAAACATTTGAACCAGAAGAGAAACTTTCAGTTAAATATAAAACAGATGAACTGATTATAAATTGTTGTGCTGTTAAGTTTCCTGTTACTACCAATGACCCAGTTACAATTGAATTAGAACCTAATCTAATAGTTGTACCATCATCGGTTATATTTGAATTACCGACTGTTGAAGTCGATGTGAATTTAACTACCGTATTGTTTGTTCCAGAAGTAGTGATCGAAGTTCCTGACGAGCCAGATGTTCCACTTGATCCAGCAGACCCACTTGTTCCAGATGTTCCTGCACTACCAGAGCTTCCGCTCGTTCCTGCTGTACCACTTGTGCCAGTTGATCCTGAGCTTCCACTTGTACCTGCACTACCACTAGAACCTGATGTTCCCGCACTTCCACTACTTCCTGATGTGCCACTCGTACCCGCAGACCCTGAGCTACCACTTGTTCCCGCACTACCAGAACTTCCACTTGTACCTGCGGTACCCGATGATCCACTTGTGCCAGAAGTGCCTGCTGAACCTGAACTACCTGACGTTCCTGAAGAACCGGATGAACCAGCGCTACCACTACTTCCTGATGTACCACTTGTTCCTGCACTTCCACTTGATCCACTAGTACCTGATGTTCCGGCAGAACCTGAACTTCCACTTGTGCCAGCAGTTCCACTTGTACCAGAGCTCCCACTTGATCCGGATGTGCCGCTTGTACCAGCGCTACCACTACTTCCGCTAGTTCCTGAAGTGCCGCTTGTACCGGCAGAGCCTGAGCTTCCACTTGTTCCAGCTGAACCTGAACTACCACTTGTACCTGAAGTACCTGCAGCCTTTAACCAAGTGTTACCATCATATCTATATATGTTGGTGTCACTTGTATTATAATATATTGAACCTGTAGATTTTTAAACAGGGTTTGCACTTGAAATAGGAACCACCATTGATCCGGTAACTCTTACCGAACCTGTAAAATCATGATAGTCATCAAATGTGTCTCCAAATCTATTAGAACCTGAAGCATATGATTCTGTCACTATTAATACTGATGAACTCAAAATAAACTGTTGTGCAGTTATGTCACCGTATATTCTTAAATTACCACTAATAACCCCACTACCTGTAACATTCATTGTTGAACCATCAAAGGTAAATCCAGATTGTACTGTGGCATTTGTTCCGCTACCGTTATATGTGATTACACCATTGGTTGTTGTTCCTGTTAAAGTTACTAAACCAGATGTGCCCGATGAACCAGCCGTTCCGCTACTTCCTGATGAGCCGGCAGTCCCTGAACTACCAGATGTTCCACTTGTTCCAGCACTACCACTAGAGCCAGAAGTTCCAGATGTACCTGTTGAACCAGAGCTTCCGCTAGTTCCACTTGACCCTGCACTTCCTGATGAACCACTACTACCAGAAGTTCCCGAACTACCAGATGACCCAGCTGATCCAGAACTTCCTGATGTGCCTGATGACCCACTCGTACCCGCAGACCCTGAGCTTCCTGAAGTTCCGCTAGTACCACTTGTGCCAGATGTTTGTGAATGATATGATGTACCATTCAATATAAAGTCACCACCTTTTAATTCAATCGACCCTGTTACATTAACAGAACCGGTGAATATATGTGTATCGTCTAATGAATTACCAAATCTTGAAGATTCGGTTACTTTTAAAGTTCCCGTTACTTCTGAATTAGTGTTTACTCTAAAACCATTTGCTTGTGAAATAGAAGCTGTTGCACTTCCGTCTGTAATTTGATTTAATTGAAGTCCTGTTACACCCGATGCTGGAATATTATATAAACCACCACCATCACCAATAAAAGAACCCGTGAAAGAACCTGTAGTATAGGATGCGGTGAATGCGCCGAATGAACTTGTTAAAGTATACATTGGTGCGAATGATGCTGTCTGAGCTAAAGTCGCATTTGAAGTGTTACCACTAATATTACCAATAATATTACCTAAGACCGTTAAATCACCAGAAATTTCAGCCGAACTTGAGACTGAAAGTGAACCGGATATGTGTGCGTCAAATATATTCATCTAAATTGTGTAATTATACTTAGATAAATACTTACTGATTTGTATTTGAGCGGGCTTAAATTATATTTATTGTTTTATATTTATTGTTATGCCAAATCATATTAAACGCGGAACGTCTACATTAGCATCGGTAGTTAAAGGAGCACAAACCTTTGGTATATCTGGTCAAGGCGATTACGGACCAACATCTTCATCCGGATTTTATCAAGGAATTACACCTCCAAGCTTAGGTTACACAATATATGTGGATAGAGTAAGTGGTGGTCCATCAATACATGTTGCAAATAATGATACTCAATGTATATTTTTTCTTAAATCATTTGGTGCAACTGGTTCAACAATTAGTGAGGTATTAGCATGGGCAACCGCACAAACAACTTTATATGTTGCAACAGCAGATTTAACATCAGCAGATTTAATCACGATTCCATACAAATTTGGTTCACCACGAACTTTATATGACTTCGCAGCAACGGGAAGTTATTCAAATGGAACATCAGTTGTAGCGGATTTATCTGGAAATGGTAATAATGGTACATATATAAATGGTTCAGGTGGAGGTACGGCAACAAACATTGCCACATATACTGCCACATCTCCTGCATATATACATTTAGAACAACAAAAATCAATTAAAACAAATGATGATGGTATATTACTTTCTAATAAACAATCATATACATATTTAATGTGGTTTAAACATTACAATTTTAATGGTGGAGCATATCCCGGTATAGATGGACCTGGATTTGAAATGATCATCAACAATGACATAGCTGGTTGGAGAATTTGGCATAATAGAAATGGTAATTATGCTTTTTTAAATTTTAATGGAGTTACACCTGGTGTACCTGCATTTTCTACCACAAAGTGGTATTTGTGGTCTGTTAGATATAATGGTAGCACAAATACTGCTAGTGTGGACATATTTATGGATGGAAACAGATATACTGTAGATGCTGCATCATCTTCTAATATAAGTTATACTGCCTCACCATTTAGAGTTGGATTAAGATATAATAACTGGTTAAATTCAGATGTGAATTATTATGCATCATACGGAAGTGATATAGGAACTTCAGGATTACAAACAATATATGATAACACTAAATCCAGATTTGGATATTAAAACAAAATAACATGATAACAATTGATTTAAGATTTATAAAAGTTATTTTTAAAATAATACTTTTTATATTTTTAACTTACACACTATTAACATTCGCAACGTTAAAAAAATTAGATACAGGGTTATCTCAACCTGGCGCACCCGTTTTCAGTAATGAGGATTCAGTTGCGGTTACAAATTAAGAATTTTATTTATCTCATTAATTACACTTTCAGAACTAATTTCTTTTGAACATTCAAATTGTCTGTCGGTTCCTTTTTGGTCAGGACACCAATTCCAATCACCAGCGTCAAAATCATGTCTGTTCCAACAACTATTACAAACGTTCTTGTTAATTACCCTATTAACACCAATGAATGGTTCTGTATATATATCTGTAAACCCTGATATCAAAACAACCGGCACATCTGCACCCCAAGCTAACCAACTTAAACCACTACTAATTCCAATAAAGAGTTCTGATTCTTGTAATGTTTTTATTACATCATTTAATGAACCAACAGGTTGTTGAGTCACACCAATCGGGTTTTTATTACCCATATATCCATCTTCTTCCTTTGATAACATTCTTACCTCGTAACCATTTTCTTTTAAATAATCAACTACATCTTGCCAACCACTTGGGTTGTTCCAATACTTTGATTGTGCAGTTGAGTGTATTGCTATACACACTCTCTTTTGTTTTTTCTTACCTAATTTTGGTAATTTAGTTCTTATCTCTTCGTACTCTAATCCCAAAATATCTGATGCCATTTTTGTTAATGGTTCAATTTTAGGATCTGATGGGTGGTTTTCAAAATTAATATGTCTTGTACCATTGTCTTCAGTTTTATAGAACATACCTAAACGATACAACGCATATAAATCAGTTACATTAGTTCCTGGATCAACAAACTCAATTCCTTTATATTGTTTTTCAAATAAACTATTCTGGAATGTTGAACATATCATTTTACATCCGTGTTTTTTTCTAAATTCTTCAACATATGGAACAAATGCAATTGTGTCACCCAATGATTTGGATTCAAAAGCAATGTATACTCTTTTGTCTTTTAAATCTATTTTATGTTCATAATAATAATCATTATTAATCCCTTTGATTACTATTGTCCAATCAATATAATATTTTATTGAGCTCCTTGACCAATGGTTACTTTTTAATTCAATTGAAAACTCGGTTTTATTTGTTCTATTATTAATAAACTGAACATTATATAACAATTGTTCATCATCTAATATTTCAATATACGGCCCATCAACAAAATGAAAATTAACTGACTTAGGTTTGTGATTTTGTTTAACCACTCTATTTTTTGTTGTGTACTTGTTTATTTCTCTACAAGCATCTGCGTCTTCACCTAAGAATTCTTTATAAACTTCAACGCCTTGGTAGTATACCACAACATTACTACCTTTTCTATATTGCCCCAACGGCATAGTCATAAAGGCATCTTTATTAAGTGTAATAAATTGTTTATAATCATTATAAACAACCTCAAGCAAATAATCTTTGTCTGCCTTAATCTCTGAGAATCCAGAAATCAAATGTAAGTGTAAATTATGTTTCTCATCCACACCAATATATGTTTGGAAGTATGCACCATTCTTAATCATACCATCTCTATTCCAAACGGCTTGCGTATTCAACTCATCATTATTAGCAATGTAATTGGTTACAAAGATATTGTTAGTAACTTTTCTTAAAGCGGTTAAGAATACTCTCTCCAGTTGCCAACCATTTGGTTTATTTTTAAAGTATTTTTCTTTAGTTTTAATTTGATCGATTGCTTTAATTGCTACATCCGTTTTAACTGAGAAAATAAACGTTGCACAATATTCACTGAAATTTGAATTGGTAGTGCTATTTTCAGAATACTCATATAGCACAGCATCGTGTGCACCTAATCTTTCTAAAAATGCTTGTCTATATTGAACTTGATTTGGTAAGTTATCATATTCAAAAAAGTGAATGTTTTTCTTACCTAAGTAATTACAAAAATTAAATGAATTTCTCATGGCCTCCCATATAGCGTAATCATGATGGAACGCATTAGCGTTATCAATTCTATGGTCACCCATATCACTCCATCTTCCGCTGGCAACTTGGTATTCGTTGAATTCATGACTTAATAAAAGTGGATTCTTTTTGTCAAATAAATAGTAGTCCACCATCTTTTGAATCTCTGGTTTAATTGCGTAGTGACCGGTTAATAATATATCAATATTAAATGTTTTCAATATTTTAATTAAACCAATTAAATCATTTTCTTTTGCCTCATCATTTGGCCAACAGTCAATAACAAAGATATCATCCTTATATATTTCTTTACTAAACTCTGGCACAATTTGATGTGTCAAATATTTCTCACCACCTTTGATTCCATAAAAATATAAATCATCCGGATCATAACCTCTTTCAAACTGCCCGTCAATAAATGCTTCATTAAATGATGGGATATTTTGAATATCTTCTTTCTCTAAATTTTTATAATAGTCAGACCATTCTTCACTAACATCTTCTAATAATGGCGCATCACATTGACTTGTTCTTCTTGTTCCGTGTTCCGGCCTTCCATTAGCAGCACATGTAAATATAAACATCCCACCTGGTTTCAACATTCTAATGATGTTCTTAATAGTGTCTGGATAATACATGTCATGCTCAAAAACCTCAGTAGATATGATTGTATCAAAATAACCATCGGGTGCACCATATTCGTTGCCACTTGAAACAACATCTACGTTTCTACCTTCTCCTAGATCTATTCCAATATAGTTACAATTATCAAATAGAAATCTATTTGAACCATTTAAATCTAATGACCCAATATCTAATACTTTTTTATTTTTAAAATATTCTGGATGTTTTTCTCTAACTCTAGAACAAAATTGTTGTTGTTGTAAATGTGCCATTATCTTTTAGTTATTATAATAATTCCATTAAGGAAATTTATCGATTCTATTTGTGTACCAATATAATTGTACTTTTTAGTTTCGAATTGTTCTAGTAATTTATCTTCTCTTCTTGCGTGTGCATTCGGGAAGTTTTCTAAGATCTCACCAAAAAAATTAACTTCATCAGTTATTCCTTTAAAGTATTCCATCATAGTGCCTTGCATATATCTACCACCACCATAATGTTCCCAATACGATGTTGCCACGTCTTCAACAATATAAACACCACCAGATTTGATTGAGTCCCATAAATGTTCAAATGAATATATCACATGTTCATTCATATGAGAACCATCATCTAATATCATATCAAATGGCCCATAATGTGATTTAATGTTGGATAAAAATTTATCATCTGCTTGGGAACCAATCTCTATAGAAATTCTTTCTTCTTGGTATTGTTTACAATCTGGATTAATATCAATACCCAAAATTTCTGAGCGATAAAAATAGTCTTTCCACGTTTTTAGTGAATTACCGTCTAATACACCAATTTCCATTATGTTTATTTTATCATATCTATTAAAAGGTATGTATTTTTCATACTTAACACAGTAGTTGTGTATTTCGGAAGACTTATCTGTTCCGTATCTTTTTGCTAATTCATTTAATATACTCATCTTGTAAAATATAACATTTGTAACGCATTATTTGAACCCATAAACATAAGATATGAGTTAAATCCTAACCTAAGCAACCTATCAATCAATTCCTGTCTCAAACCATCATCAAAATTAAAATGACTATGATGATACTCCATGGAGATATTATTAACCTTCATCAAATTATCATCACTAATACCTTTTAACGCGTGATGTTCCGCTCCTTCAATATCAACTTTAAGGAAATCAATGTGATCAACTAAACCAGTTTCAAATAAGTAATCTAATGTATATGTTCTAACCGGATAATTCACCGTGTTATTATGTGTACCAAATAAATTAGAACCACCTAAGTGAGAGCTTTCATATAATCTAAATTCACCAACACTATCTGCTGCACCAGCATTGAAAAGTATTGAACGAGGATCAGCATTTAACGATAATAATTTAAAGTATCTTTTATCTGGTTCAAAAGAAATAACTTTAGAGGCACCTTGACTATATACCCATCTATTGAATATACCTATGTTACCACCTAGGTCAACAATAACATCACCTTCATTAATATTTTTAACTCTATCTTTATAGTAATCAAGAAGATTAAAAATCTCGTGGTAAATAGCTCTAAACCAACCAAATTTTTCCGCAACTTCTAATGTGCCACCTTCATACCCTTTAATATCTCCTAAATTTTCAACATTGTATATACTTGTATAGAAATGTTCTGAGTTATAGAATGAATTATCTTTTTTAAACTTAATGAATTGAACCATCTTATCCGAGTTCTCAAAGTTCTTATTCCCGTGGAAATAAAGAATGTCTTCTTTATTCTTTGGAATATATTGATACCCAAATACTTTATCAAAGTTGTATGGTCCTTTTTTATTCCAAAATGTGTAGAAGTCTTCTAATTGCTTTTGAGTTTGTCCAGCATCACCATCATAAGACGATGTATCAAAATTAGATAACGGTAAGTGTTTTGTATACCCATGCTTCCATCTCAATGCGTTCTCAATACCTTCATCATTCCATAAGAACAATCTACTATAATCTTTTAAATCAGTTGTCTTATATGCATCAATCACTTGTTCAAACCAACCAACACAATTTCTATTATAAATGAACATACAAACGTGCATGTATGGTGTTGTTTTTTGGATACCCCATTCTTTGGCTAGCTCTTCATTAAATGATTGGTTCTTTGTTTGACCATTTACAGTATAATAACCATAAAATTCTTCTTGTCTATGAATGTCAGATAATGGGTAGTTGTCAATATCTCCAAAGTGTTTCTCAATAGTGTCAAAATTATGATTAATCACCACATCACCATCAATCCACACAAACTTATCATAATTCTCATTAAACGCTTCAATACACGCATATTGTTTCCAATACCATTTATCATGTTCAGAATGTTTTGGCGGATCTATTCTTCTTTTGATTACGTTTGGATAATCAAATGGTACATCACAATCTACACCGTAAACAATTATTTTAGAGTTAGAGAATTCTAATACTGATTGCACTAGTTTCTCAATGACAGGCATATAACCAATATTACCTGTTGTTACAAATGCAAATGGTTTCATTTTTTCTTCTAATAACATAGACGCATTTTTTGCAATGGTATCCCAATTAAAATCTTTATGTATTCTTTTTGCATCTTCACGCGATGCGAACAACATAGCCGTTTTGTAATCATAGGCTTGACGCATTTTTAATTTTAAATCTTTCCAATCTGGTTCACAATATTCACCTGGAAAATCTTTGTGTTCATAATTTGCTGGGACCAAACCTTTAATACCTACCGGTACACCCTTTCCTTGAGTGAATTGTTGTTGGCCACCCCAATCAGCGTATATTGATGGGGTTCCACACGCC
>Ga0114981_10002985_pt1 | contig 10837 bp, 5 predicted proteins | sample S_140806_MF_Meta_FD_87028 | JGI IMG/M metagenome (GOLD analysis project Ga0114981, IMG submission 87028) | Freshwater microbial communities from Lake Simoncouche, Canada to study carbon cycling - S_140806_MF_MetaG | ecosystem: Environmental > Aquatic > Freshwater > Lake | place: Lake...
ACAATATCCCACGGGAATTGCAACATCTGCGGGCGCCCTGTCACCACCTGACAAAACCGTTGTAATTCGTGTAACGCCCGTTGCCCGTGCTGCTCAAGCAAATCCCCAAATACCGCACTCGCCAGCGCCGGGGTAATCCGCGCCGCTACCAAGGTACCCCCGCCCGCCGCCGTATTGGCATCGTCACTGAGCAGTATCGTCCCCAGCGGTGCATCATGTAACGCCGCCAAACACTCAATATCCACCAAACGACTATTGACCAGTAACAATGGCACATTGCGACTCAGCAGTTGTAACGGCCAACGCCCTACGCCAAACACGTCAGCCAGATACCCCCGCGTAATTGCCGCAGGAGCACTGCCATAACGGGCATGCAACCGCTCACGCAAGGTAAAAATCCCACAGCGGATATCTGATGCCGGCCGTGTATAGGTCAACGGTAATAACGAACGATACCCTTCGTCTTCAAATAACAAAATCGTATCATCCATCGTTAGCGCCCTCGCCGAATGATGCTCGTAATCGCTGCCGCCACTTTGTCGGGATCATGGCGCAATACCCGCACCGTGCGGCTTTTGCCTGGGTCTTCGAGTGAGGCCGTCAATTGGATTACCGCCGTCGCCAAATCAGCTTCGACGATCACCGCGCCTTCGACCATCACATTGCTCCCCGTACTGCGGTCAAGCGCTTGCACCACCGTTTCTTCGTACTCTTCGGGCGCCAAATAGACCGGAGTTTGGTGGGCTGCCGCATAAATGCGTTGCACTTCGGGGTCGACACGCTGGGCATTCACCAACACATAATCAGGGGCAAACCCGCCGTAGCGCACAATTTGGCGGATGTGATCTGCAACCGTAAAGCCGCTCGTCAAGCCCGGCTCCGTCATAATGCTACAAATATAGATTTTTTTGGCTTTGCTGGCACTCAATGCTTCGCGCACCGCCGGAATCAATAAATCGGGAATAATACTTTCAAACAAACTCCCCGGCCCTAGCACGATTGCATCAGCATTGGTGATCGCATCGAGCGTCGCCCGGGTCACCAATACCTCGCTGAGGGGTACGGCACTGTCGAGCTGCACATCAACCACATAGCGATCCGCATAGCGCTCATCGTGGGGGACCCGATCACTCGGCTTGACCCGCACACCATTATCAAGCACAAACGTCACTTGCATCGGTTGTGGGGTAGGCACCACAAACACTACTTTTTCGAAATTAAACAAACTCGAGGCCCGATAGTAATATTCCACTGGGTCTTGCACCGGCGTAATACAGGTCATTGTCTCGACCGTGCGCCCAAGGCTCGCCAATACCAACATCCCCGGGCCGCCCGACAATACCGCCAACCGTGGGGGTCGCTCGGTCCGCCGATAATCCAACAACAATTCGTTAGTTTGGGGCTGGCTATCAAGGGGAATAACTACTTTGTCACTCAATGTCCAAATTCCGGCACTCAGGGTTGCCACACCAACAGCCAAAAAGAAGACTCCACGCCAGACCTGAGGTACAAATTGCAACGTCAAATAATAAAACGCCTCGGGCAACACGAGGGTACGATACAAATGAGTCAAGACATAGCCAATCCCCAACGCCAAAATCGCACACCCCAAAAATGCCAATGCCAGTGGACGCACCAAATGGGACAAGGTGGCGAGGCGACGACGAATGCCGAACATATTCACTCCTTCACGTACCGACGTGGTGCTATGCAATCAAATATTCTATGCAGGACGATAACCACGTAACGCCGCCAACATCACATCACGGATCTCGGCCGCCCGAGCTTCCGTTACCGCCTCAAAGCGCGTGGTAATCATTGGCTCGGTATTTGATGCCCGCAACAACCCCCAGCCATCCCCAAAGTCAATCCGCAAACCGTCCGTTTCAATGATTTTGTGGGTAGCGGCAAATTGCTGACGCACATATTCCACCGCCGCAAATTTGCGCACATCATCCATCTCGATCCGCTCTTCGGGGACTTCAGCCAAGGCCGGGAATGGGGCCAGCGCCGCCGACAACGTCTGACCACTCTGCCCCAAGGCCTCTATCAAACAGGCTCCGGCAAATGTCCCATCATCAAAACTATGCCCCGGGCGATTGTTAAATACATGCCCACTCAATTCACCCGCCACCGGTGCCCCCAGCTCGCGCATTTTGGCAGATTGGTTGGTGTACCCCGTCTTCCACATCACCGGGGTCCCCCCAAACGCCGTAATCGCATCCGCCAGCACCGTACTACATTTCACGTCAAATACAATCGGCGCCGGACCTTTTTTTAGGGCTGCTTGCGCCAACACAATCATATAGCGGTCAGCAAATACCATCCGGCCTTGATCATCGACCACGCCCAAACGATCACCGTCACCATCCAAACCAATCCCCAAGGCTGCGCCATGCGTTTTGACTGCGCGCATCAAATCCAGCATGTTTTTTTCTTTGAGGGGGTCGGGGTGGTGGTTGGGGAATGTACCATCGGGCTCGATAAACAACGGCACCACTTCGCACCCCAAGCGCTCAAATACCCGCACGCCTAACGGTCCGGCTACCCCATTCCCCCCATCCAGTACGATTTTGATGGGATGTGACAAGTGGATTAACTCAGCCACATGCGCCACATAGGCATCATCCACCGAAATTTGGGTATAACTACCAGCCCCTTGGGCAAACTCACCACTCAGGGCAATCTGACCCACTTCTTGCACTTCTTCACTCGACAACGGCACACCACCAAATTGCGGCTCATAATGGCGCATCTTGAGGCCGTTGAACTCGGGCGGGTTATGGCTCGCCGTCACCACTGCGCCACCATCGGCCTTGAGATAATCAACGGCGAAATACATCACCGGCGTCGGTACCATCCCGATGTCGATTACGTCACAGCCACTCGCCTGCAACCCTGCCATCAATGCCGCTGCAAACGCCGGTGAGGTCAAGCGTGCATCATGTCCCACCACGATTTTTTTGCTACCACGCCGCCCAAACAATGTCCCAGCCGCCTGCCCCAACACATAGTAGACCGCCTCGCTCAACTCTTGCCCTACCACACCCCGAATATCATATGCCCGAAAAATCGTCGGATTGATGGTGGTCATCGATTTCTCCCATTACGTCTGTATATATTCACAAATTACTACATATTATAATACAACACCTGCATTAATTGCGAGTTTTATAAAAATAACATTTGCTGTTTTGGCCAGTAGCAGGATTCCATTATCACATTCATATAGGGAGCATGCCAAGTAATCGGTTCTCGCGCCGTACAAACGCTACATTTTCAATGCACCAACACGACACCACGCTGAACGCGGTGTCGTGTTGGTGTAATAGACAACCAAAACGTTCTACTGACGATTAATGAATCTCAGTATAATCCACAGTACATCGTACTTCTACAAGATTCGGATTATACGAATTCATTGCTAATAACTGCTGGGAAGGAGCTTTTTGATAATACTGTGTATAGATGAAATTATGTGACCCTGTAAGACTAGATTTGTGCATCCATATTTTGGCAAGATACCGCATTTTCTTTTCTTGACGCATAAACGCACAATCTGAATTTTCTCTACGCCGAAATGGGACTACCACATAATAGTTAATACGGTCTGATTTATTATACTCCGACCGCGATCCATCACTATCAACAATAGGCAGGAGGCGATTCGAAGTAGCATCAGTAAGGGTAAACCAACTTTCCATCGTGAATAAGTCTTGCTTATTAAATACATTTACAGGCGTAATACCATAGATTTTTGCAGCACTGCTCATAAGACTTCCACTGCCCACTATGTTCATATACGGTATAGGCATCGAAACGAAATATACTGTTCCGAGCAACAATATATGACAAATAATGATACTAAATAGCAACGATCGTGCAGGCGCCGGTGGTGGTGCTACATTCCATTCTGCTTTGGGGGAAGGAAGTACACAAACACCAAACATTGCACGCCGCCGATCCGCAATAAACCGATAAATCATTGGTCCAATGCGTAATACGCGCCCCAACCACAATATCGGCACTACGATCCACAACAAAAGCAATTGACGTGCAAGCAATTCATATAATGAATACCCCGCATACACCACTCCTTGATCGGGGAGCACACCATGCAAATCTTCAAGTGCAGCTTCAGTCGTGATCCCATAGTGCTGCAGTGTGACTCCATTGTGTGATACTGGCTTTAATTGTATTCGATCAAATATATCAATATTCCGGACGAATTGCACCGTACGATCACAGAGGTTACACTTATCGTCATAGAATAAATAGCATTTTTTGCTACTATCAACACCCCATTTTGGCCAGAATAGCACAACCCACATAAGCGTTTCAAAATAGGAAAGTGACCCGAGCTGCAAAAAAAACATCGATAAGCACAAGAATAAAATCCCCCAAATAATCACCAGCCTGCGCCACCAGCCACCCATCAGGACACCCGGCATCAATACCACATACCAAATCAACATGATAAAAATTGACGCCCGTGCCGATAACACTGCAAGATTACTCTGCAAAAAAATCTGCGCAAACAGTACATGGTAACGACTGATAAAATTATTGACAAACATCATTGGACCCGCAACACCCGTCCTCCATAATGAGGTATCCATATGCATTGATAATGAATAAATACAGATAAACCAATACGATGCAAGCAGTGAAAATTTAGCAATAGTAGTCGTTGTGATATTAGGAAGTTCAGCTCCATAACCAAACATACCGCGTAATACAGGGTATTTTTGTATGATTACCCTATCTATCGAAAGAAACCGACCTGAATGGGTCAACAACAAAAATATTGCGACCATTGCCGCCACATCATTACCCAACGTTGATGTCTCAAGTGCAACCGCACCAAATGGAAACATCACAAAAATAAAAAACCCTAGTGAAAATTGGGTGCAAAACCCAAACATAATCATTAACGCAAAAAAATGTTCCATCCCATTATAAATACCCATTGGCTGAAAGTATTCTTCAGGAAGTAATAAGAATGCCACATTGTGAGCCCGTAACAAGATAACCAATCCAAAAAAGAAACGCAAAATCGCAAATTTATTGTGTTCTTGGCTACTTGTATACGGAAACGCCCTCGTTTGCAAAAAAGCACTAATTCGTGGAAGCACAATATTCGTTACGGGGAATAGTCGTGTTATCAAATAAACTACCAATGCAACAACCCCAAACCAGGTAAAAAACACAACTGTAATATTAAATTGCTCGTTATTATTTATCGTTAACCATTCCAATAAACCTAAAACACCATCTAAACGAATCACACAAAGTATCAGAAATAATACACTAACGACCACACTACTGTAGTAAATATTTTTCCACCCAACAATACCAAATATCCCAAACAACAACACCAAAACAGCCCATGTTAACCACCAAAATATCAATACATTTGGAATACCTGACATGAGCAAACTAGGAGATACTACAATCCGCGATAATCGCACGCCCAATTCACGTGGATCATTTGGCACCTGAAATGTACTACTCTTGAAATTCAACGGTACAAACCATCGTAACCCTGCAACTTGGGGTATCAGTACCGCATATCTGCGCACCAACATTGCCGCCGACGACACATTCCAAGCTATATGTTGATTTGTAGCCGTGGTTAACGTGATTTCAATCGGGTCAGTTTGTATATGCCCACTTTGTAAATCTATTAATACAATATTCCAACCTTGATGTTTCGCTGGAATACGTATCGTATAGTTACCCGGTGACCAACGAACGTTCCCTTCTGCAGAATAAAATCCCGATAACCACAGTGAATCATTTGTTCCTACCATAACTTCGGCAGAAGTAGATGTACTCCATCGATATATTGTCATCGATATCAATATCATCACAATACTTATTCCAACCATCAATAATCGATGCGCTGGTAATTTGCGAAATAAACTTAATGTGTACGCCATATCATACGTCCCCTAAATGCTAAACCAGCGCCCATTATCATGATTGCGATTTTGATAATGCCAACGTCAATAATGGGAAAATAGACACCCATCTCGCCAGCAGATCACCGCTATTGTTACCATCACCCAAGCCAAAATTGCCGTATGCCTGTATCTAGTAGCGCTTCACCCTGTTATTTGGTAGCATCACCTTGGTTTGCAGTATCACCAAGCCTAAATTGTCCTCTCGAATTTCCCCATTGGATTGAATAGCACAGGCGTAATCGCCAACGACAATGATGTGCCAGGCATTCCTTACCCGTAACAGCAAAAAAATTAAAAATTTCTGTTGCACCGACAATACAAATCAGCGCGAAGACCCCTAAACATGTGAACAAGGTAATCACGTGGAGTGATAAACCAAGTAGCAATTTTCTCTTTTTCATAATGTATAATTTTTACATTATATATAATTTTTATTTTTTTATATTTTCGAATTATACCATATTATAAAAAATTAAATTATCAAATTTCAATACCAAATTAAATACATAATATGTCTTATATCTCTTTATAATAGATTGATATGCCTAATTAATATGTGACCACAAAAACAATGAGCAATATCAGATTATCTTGTTTTTATGCATTTATTGTTAGAAAAATAATAATTTTATTAAATTTAAACAAATAATTAAAATCATCATGTAAAATAAAAATGCAACATTATAATTTATTTGAATAATTTTTATAAAATAATACACATATTATTATTTGAAATATTTATGTAAATTCATTTTACGCATTGATTTGTTATTTGTTTATTGATAAGCCAATTAACTAATAGTAGTGTAATCATATTGAAGTATTCTATTAGATCATTCCATAGGCGCGTGAACGACCACTCGCATCTCTCCATAGCACCTAGTTTCCAACCAGTAACTAACGCTCATAAGCGCCCATGCAATCCTCAGGCGGCCATTCGAGGTGAAGATTTCACGCTTACGTGCAGATACTAGGCATAGAAGGCAATGGGTACGACGTATGTAATACGCAAACCCATGAGTAACGCCAGATTATTTCGGTTTGGTGTACGTACTACATTTTTGTGGAAGCAATTTTAATACTACGGCGATACATTTGCACCCACACACCGCAGTTTTACGATAAGGAAAACCCATTTTTTGCTATTTTTAATTTGTGTAGATATTGGCTATAAATCACTAAATCAACACAGTGATTATGGCGCTGATAAATTACCATGCCAAAACAACCATGCGGATAATTTTTCTAACATTCGTCTACATAACCCTCATATGCCTAGTTCATGATAATATTTGTTATTACATATCATCCGGGTCTACCATAATCGTGTTGAACACAAACTTAACCTAAAACAACCGTGATTGCAGAGGTGGCACCGCAACAGTGGGTGCTTCTGCTTCAATATCACCAAGCTGTGGTGTTACCAATACCGCATCACCATCAGACCCAACCATGACCATAAACGCAGCCCAATCAATAATCGGCACGTTGTATTCAGTAGCTTTTTGAATCTTGCTCCCGCCGGGTTCGCTCCCCGCCACCACATAACTAGTTTTTTTCGACACACTGCTGGTGGGCTTGCCACCATGCCGGGTAATCAATGCTTCGATTTGTTCACGGGTAAAATCAGGCACGCTCCCCGTCACCACAATTGTCTTGCCAGCCAAAGAATCACTCCGCGGCGCCACCCTCCCGCCACTGACGTTTAACCCGAGTGCCGTCAATTTTTCCAGCAATTGCTGATTCCCCGGTCGCCCAAAAAATTCCGCCACATTCTGGGCTTTGACCGGACCAATCCCATCGATTTGGCTCATCTCGGCCACATTCGCACCCGCAATCGCCGCAATACTATCAAAGTGTTGGAGCAACAATTGGGCCACTTTGTCGGCCACCATGTGAATCCCGAGGCTGATAAATACCCGTAGCACCGGTTGATTTTTGGCATTGGCAATCGATTGCATCAAATTGGCGATTTTTTTCTCACCAAAGCCTTCTATACCGACCAAAACATCTGGGGTCAAGGTGAATATGTCGGCGATATCGCGCACCAATCCTTTTTCGACCAGCATGCGCACCTGTTGTTCACCCAAACCCACAATATCGAGCGCCTCACGCGACACCGCATATTCCAGCCGGCGTTTGCGTTGTTCGGGGCAACCATCACTGTTGGGACACCGCCACGCTACTTCGTCCTCCGGTCGTACCAGCGCAGTCCCACAGACCGGACAATTGGTGGGCATCTGCCACGGCACGGCATCAGCAGGCCGCGCCGCCAGCAATGGACCAATGATATAGGGGATGACATCACCGGCCCGCTTGAGCAATACCCGATCCCCAATCCGAATGTCTAATTTGGTAATCAAATCCGCATTATGCAAACTTGCATTGCGTACCGTGACGCCACTCAATTGCACCGGCTCGATTTCAGCAGCCGGGGTAATCACCCCCGTCCGGCCTACCGCCACGGTGATATTTTTGAGGATGCTCGAGGTTTCACGGGCTTCGAATTTGTAGGCAATCGCCCAGCGCGGGTCAGTGCCCACAATGCCCAATTCCTGTTGTTGGGCTAGGCTATCGACTTTAAAGACAATCCCATCGACTTCATACGGCAATTCATCACGCTTCATCATCCATGCTCGGGCATACGTAAGGAGCGCTTCAAAATTCTCAAACCGCCGGGTGTCGTCATTAATATAAAACCCAAGTTTTTTGAGTGCCTGTAATGTCTCCCATTGGGTATCAGGCCAATTACCACTGACTGGACCAATGGAATACGCAAAAAAACGGAGTGGGCGAGTGGCCGTCACCCGGGGGTCTTTTTGGCGTAATGATCCGGCCGCCGCATTACGGGGATTGGCGGCAGTTTTTTCGCCAGCAGCCCGCAAGCGCTCGTTGAGCATATCAAATTCATCGGTGCGCATATAAATTTCACCACGCACTTCGATTTCACCCGGCACCTGGATATGCGTATCGCGCCGTAATTCCCTAGGCACCGTGTTGATGGTTTTGACGTTGGTCGTGACATCCTCGCCGATTTCACCATTCCCCCGCGTAGCGGCCCGTACCAGCACACCGTTGACATAGGTCAAGGCGATGGCGAGGCCGTCGATTTTGGGCTCGGCCGTCCACGCCATCCCCTGCGTACCAATTTCTTTATCGAGGCGGATATACCAGTCGTGGATTTCTTTTTCTTTAAATGCTTTGGCGAGTGACATCATCACTTGGGGATGGCGCACTTTTTTGAAATGACCATCAATTGCGGGATACAACCGATTGGTGGGCGAATCATCCGCTTGATATTCCGGATGACTCAATTCCAGCATGCGCCATTCGCGCATCAACCCATCATATTCTGCATCCGAAATAATCGGATCGTTCAACTCAAAATACTGATAATCATGTTCGCGAATCTGCGTCCGTAACTCGTGAATTCGGATTTCAATTGACGACATATTCCGCACTCCTCTCACCGGTAGCCCCACAACCACGTTGCATGCGCACCACAACCAACCATATATTGTTCATATTCATTATAGAACGTTCCCCCAATGAGTACTGCACAACACCCCCCCTCCCACAATCACCGTAATGTGCCATAACAACTATTTGTACGCACGCAACATATAATCAGCTCGTAGTGTAAAAATTCTTATTTTGATAAATTCACTGTGACAATTTAATCTTTTTGTTATCAGACAATAACGTGTACGTGTCATCATATATCCGTTCACGCATACACAAAAGGAGCATTCCATGCACGCTCGCGTCTATCAATTTGCCGTAGCACTGTTTATCGGTTTGCTGGTGGCAATCCCCGTCGCTGCCGCTGATGCGCCCAGTATCATCAGTGATTCAGCCTATCCCAGCATCCCATTAGCCGAAGTCCAAGCCAAATCACTCCCCAATTACCCCATTGCCGATGACCACGGGATTTTGTTTGGTGGCGTCGGCAGCGATATTTATCGCATGCCCAATGCTCCAGCCGGCGAATTTTGGACCCTCACCGACCGTGGACCCAACAGCGAAGTGGTCATCGATGGCCAAACCCGCTATACATTTGTGGTTCCTGAATACACCCCAACCATTGCCCGCGTCCAAATCGCCAACGGCGTCGTCACCCCCGTCGAGTACATCGCCATCACCACTGCCAGTGGCAAACCAGTGACCGGGTTGCCCAATATCAGTGGCTATGATGCCGAATCATACAATGGCACCGGCACCATCAAGCTTGATTTCAATCCTAATGGTATCGACAGCGAAGGACTCGTACGCACCCGCAATGGCGAATTCTGGGTGGTCGACGAATACACCCCTTCACTCCTCCACCTCAGTGCCAAAGGGCGCGTCATCACTCGCTACATCCCCAAAGGCGTGGCGTTGGTTGGGGCCGATTACCCAGTGGTCGAAGTATTCCCCACCGCCTATGCCAAGCGCAAAGCAAATCGTGGCTTTGAAGGTTTGACCATCAGCCCCGACGAACAAACCCTCTTTATCGCATTGCAAAGCCCGTTGAGCAATCCCGACAAAGACACCGGCGATCGCTCACGCACCAGCCGGATCCTCAAATTCGACGTCAAAACCAGCAAAGTCACCGGCGAATACGCCTACCGCCAAGAAATCGGCGCCCTCTTTAACCCACGCCCCAAAATGAAGCAAACCGAAATGAAGTTGTCTGGGCTGGCCGCCATCGATTCCAACACCCTGCTCGTCCTCGAGCGCACAGACTGGGCCTTTGGGATCTACAAAGTCAATCTCAGTCAAGCCACCAACATCCTCGGTTCCGTGTGGGACGATAAGAATGCGCCCACTGCCCTCGAATTCTTTGCCGACCCCGCCGATGTCAATGTCACTGCACTCTCCAAAGAATTAAT
>Ga0114981_10002986_pt1 | contig 10836 bp, 10 predicted proteins | sample S_140806_MF_Meta_FD_87028 | JGI IMG/M metagenome (GOLD analysis project Ga0114981, IMG submission 87028) | Freshwater microbial communities from Lake Simoncouche, Canada to study carbon cycling - S_140806_MF_MetaG | ecosystem: Environmental > Aquatic > Freshwater > Lake | place: Lake...
CATTTAAATGGATTATCTAGAAAATGAGTCTAGGAAGGAAAAGGAAATATTTGTAACCAGATAATAAAAACATAAATTAACAGCAAACCAATAAAAAATGTAGGCATTGATAAACCAAATATTGCTAATCCGGTACTTACTCGATCTTGAATTTTTCCTTTATTCATGGCAGAAATTACGCCAAGGCCAATTCCCATCGTTAACCAAATAATGGCTGAGCCAATTGTTAATGAGATTGTGGCAGGTAAAGCATTCGTGATCATTTCTGTTACACATTGTCCGCGGTAATAGGAATAGCCAAAACTTGGAGCAGGACAACTAAAGGCTTGTGCTCCTTCACCATAACTTCTACCAGCAAATATGCCTTTCATAAAAGTGAAATATTGATTAATTAAAGGTTGGTCATAACCAAGTCTGATTCTGTTAGCTGCAATTTTTTCAGGTGTGCAATGTTGACCGCAACTTAAAGAAGCCGGATCAACTGGCAGAACACTAAAAAGAAGAAAAGTAGCGATTGAAACAATCGCTAAAAGAAAAATCATAAAAGCTAAACGACGTACAACAAATCTTGCCATCATTTAACCTTTCTTTAGAAAAAATGGGAGCCACGAAGATGTGGCTCCCATAATTTTTTTACTATTGAATTACGTAGAGAGCGTCGTAATCATGGGATCCGAATGGATACCACAAATAACCGCCGCCAATATTTCCTCCGCGGAATTCTTGTGAACGACCGAAGAAGGTTGGGATAGCCCAAACTTGATCGAGTGCATATTGATTTGCTTTCTTCCAGATTGCAGCTTGTGCAGCTCTGTCAGTTTGAGCAAGTGCATCGTCCATCAATGCTTTGTAAGCTGCATATGCAGGATCCTTTTTGTTTTGTGAGATGTTAAATCCACCTTCACCAAAAAGTTCTGGCAATACAGTTGAAGAGTTCAACCAGTCAGCAGCCCAACCACCGCGACTGATGTCGCCTTGGAGTGCTTCATCCATCACAACTGAGTAGTACTTACCTGGCTCAATTGGATTTGACTTTAGAACGATTCCTGCTTTTTTCATCGATTCAATCCACACTGCAGCATTTTTTGCCCAGGTTGGAGTGTCAGGATGATCGTAAACAAGACCTTCGCCAGTTGCTTTTGCATAAACATCTGGACAAGCTGTTTTTGCTTGTTCCAATAATGCTTTTGCTGCATCAGGATTTCCAGTTGGTTGAACACCATCTAGAACTTTGTTAGGTGCGTAATCTGCTGCAATTGTTGGAGAAATGAATCCGTCTGCAAAATCTCCAGCAAATTCACCACCAGCAACTTGACGCACAGCTTCGCGATCAAGTGCAACAAGTAATGCTTGTCTAACTGGTAAGCAATTTACTTTGTTTACGTTGATTGCTGCATAAAGTGCGTATGGATCTGTTTCGTTTACGCGACGATTCTTAAATTGATCATCACCAAACACTGTTGGCAAGTTTTCAGGTTGGATGCCATCCATTGAAACTAAGAAAGCATCTTCACCAGAAGAAGCAATTATTCGAGAATCGATAACTGCTTGATCTTGCGCAAAGTTAACCACGACTTTGTCTGGATATGCGTGGCGAACAGGATCTGAATCAGGATTCCAGTTTTCGTTACGAACCAATGTCATTGATTGAGCTTTTACATATGACTCAATCTTGTATGGGCCGTTTGAGACAACTGCATCATCATATTTTTCACCAGTGTCTTTAGCTTTTGGTACTGGTGCAAATGCAAGCAATGTCACTGTGTAGTTAAAGTCTGCAACAACTTTATTTAACTTGAAAGTGATTGTTTTGCCATCGCAAGAAACTGCGTTGTCATACAATGCTTGTTGTTCTGCAGTTGCTTTGTATGGACCTGGGTAATTGCTTCCTTCATCTCCTGCTGGGATATCCAAATATGAAATTGCATATGTTGGACCATCAACAATGATGTCTGTTGCAAATACGCGTGAAACTCCATAAGCAACGTCTTGGCAAGTTACTTCACTTCCATCTTCCCAAGTTAAACCGTCACGAAGTGTGAAAGACCAAGTCTTTCCACCATCAGTGGCAGTTCCGGTATCTGTTGCCATATCAGCGACAACTTCTGCGCCAGCTGTACCTTCAGCGTGAGCATAAGAAGTCAACGTACGGTTTACATAACTTCCAAAGAACGCAAGATCTTGTCCTGTGTAGTTACGTTGTGGATCTACGTGGTTGAACTGTTCAGCAATTGTTAAATAGGTAATGGTTCCACCTTTTGCAGGTGTACCAGATCCATCTGCTGAAGTTCCGCCGCCGCCACATGCTGATAACAGCAATGCAGAAGCTGCAACCACAACACCAAATTTGGTGCGTGAATTTAACTTCATTTACTCTCCCTAATGTCATAACTCTTTGTCATGACAATTTGTTAATAAATATCTTTCAGATACTTATTAACTTCTGTTTAGTCCTGCAGGGTCTAAACAGAAACCTTTTTATACTTTTTGTGCTCTTTCTCCCTTTGGATCAAGAGCATCTCTTAAACCATCTCCTACAAGATTGAATGCTAAGACTAATAGAAATAGTGCAGTACCGGGAATAAACAAATAGGCAGGATCTGATCTGAAATATCTAATTGAGTCTGCGAGCATGCCACCCCAAGAAGCAGTAGGAGCAACTACACCTAAACCAAGGAAAGAAAATGTAGCTTCAATTGCAATGTAGCCAGGCACAGTTAATGATGCATAAACAATTATTGGCGCCCAAAGATTAGGCAATATCTCTTTAAAAATCATGTAACTAGTTTTGGCACCACTTGCTTGTGCTGCTGCTACGAATTCTCTTTCTCTTAAACTTAAAGCTTGCCCTCTCATCACACGCGCAATGTAGGTCCAACCAAAAAGAGTCAATATCAAAATTATGTAAGTCATACGTGCCGGATTTCCTTCCGGAAGTCCCATTGAAACCAATCTTGGTTGCATAACTGGAGCAAGTGAAATAATTAATAACAAGCTTGGAAAAGCTAGTAATAAATCTATTGTTCTACCAATAATTCCGTCAACAATTCCTCGTTTGTAACCTGCCCAAATTCCAAGTATTACGCCTAATAAAGTAGTGAAAAAAGTTGCAATCAAAGCAACAGTTAAGGAAGTTCTTGCACCATAAATTAATCTGGCCAAAATATCTCGACCAGTGCCAGGTTCAACGCCTAATGGATGAGCTTTGCTCATGCCACCAAATGGTGAATTGGGAATACCAACTGAATCAAGTGTGGTGTTATCTAATGAATAGGGATCAATATTTAATAGTGCACAAACCCAAGGTGCAAACAGAGCCAAAGTTACGATGATTGTGGAAAAAACTAGAGCAACAATTGCAACTTTGTCTTTTTTAAAACGAATCCAAGCAAGTTGAGCTGGCGATTTTCCTTCGATAGCCAAAGAGGAATCAAGAGACATTTCTTCTCTCCCCCTTCGCCCCAATGACAATAGTCAAAACCTAGACCTAGGTCCAGATTTTGACTAATTTGGTTTGACTATTTGTTCTTTCCGCGAGCACGATTTCGCTCGCCTGCATTCAAAATGACCTTTCGAATGCGCACAGTTCCAGGGGTTACTTCAGCACATTCATCTTCTCTTAAAAATTCCAGTGCTTGTTCAAGGGAAAGATTTCGAGCAGGAACTAAATGAACTGTGTCATCAGAACCAGAAGCTCTCATATTGGTTAGTTTCTTTTCCTTAGTGATGTTGACATCCATGTCATCAGCACGAGAGTTTTCACCAATAATCATGCCTTCATAAACTTCAACACCGGGACCAATAAATAGTGCACCGCGTTCTTGCACAGAAAATGCTGCGTAAGCAGTTGCTGCTCCTGCTCTATCTGCAACTAATGATCCGTTTGCTCTGGTTTTAACTTCACCATGCCATGGTTCATAACGATCAAAGACGTGATGCATTAAACCGGTTCCGCGAGTTTCAGTTAAGAATTCTGTTCTAAAACCAATGAGTCCTCGAGCTGGAACCAAATATTCCATGCGCACCCAACCACTGCCGTGGTTAGTCATTTGTTCCATGCGGCCTTTTCTTAAACCTAACAATTGTGTGACAACTCCTACATAATCTTCAGGAACGTCAATTGTTAATCTTTCAACTGGTTCAGAAAGTTTGCCATCAATAGTTCTTGTAACTACTTGTGGTTTTCCAACAGTTAATTCAAAACCTTCACGGCGCATAATTTCAACTAAAATTGCAAGTTGTAATTCACCTCGACCTTGAACTTCCCAAGTATCTGGGCGATCGGTGTCAAAAACTCTTAAGGAAACGTTACCGATTAGTTCTGCATCAAGTCTGTTTTTCAACAAACGAGCAGTCATCTTGGTTCCTGATTTTCCAGCTAATGGAGAAGTGTTGGTTCCAATAAACATAGAAATACTTGGCTCATCAACGGTGATGATTGGCAAAGCAACAGGATTTTCAGGATCTGCCAAAGTTTCACCAATGGTGATGTCTTCAATTCCTGCTACTGCAATTAAGTCTCCAGGTCCTGCTTGATCAACTGGAACTCGTTCTAGAGCTTGAGTAATTAGTAATTCACTAATTTTTACTTTCACTACTTCGCCATTGGTTTTCATCCAGGCTGCTGTTTGGCCTTTTTTGATGTAACCATTTCTTACTCGACAAAGTGCAAGACGACCAAGATAAGCAGATGCATCAAGGTTTGTCACGTGAGCTTGTAGTGGTGCACCTTCTGTATAAGTTGGTGCTGGAACAGTTTTTAGAATTGTTTCAAACAGTGGTCTTAAATTCTCAGAATCTGGAACTGTGCCATCTTCTGGTTTAGTTAAACTTGCTTTACCAGCTCTAGCAGATGCATAAATAATTGGAAAATCCAAAACATGTGCCATGGAATCATCAGCAAGGTCAATGAATAGATCATAGGTTTCATTAACTACTGCTTCAATTCTTGAATCTGAACGATCTGTTTTATTAATTACTAAAATTACAGGTAATCTTTTTTGGAAAGCTTTTCTTAATACAAATCTTGTTTGTGGCAGTGGGCCTTCACTTGCGTCCACTAACAAAACAACACCGTCAACCATTTCAAGTCCGCGTTCAACTTCGCCACCAAAATCAGCGTGGCCTGGTGTGTCAATGATGTTGATGATTACGCCATTTGGGGCAAGTTCTGGATCTGTGTAATTAATGGCAGTGTTCTTTGCCAAAATTGTGATGCCTTTTTCTCTTTCTAAATCTGTTGAGTCCATGACTCGTTCGTTCACGTCTTGGTTAGCTCGAAAAGCACCTGACTGCCATAACATCGCATCAACCAAAGTTGTTTTGCCATGATCAACGTGGGCAATAATAGCTAAGTTTCTAATGTCATCTCTTGTTTTAATATTTGTCATTTATCCCTTTAAACGTTGAACCTGAATTCAACTACGTCACCATCTTGCATGACGTAATCTTTTCCTTCCATTCTTACTTTTCCTTTTGACTTTGCTTCTGCCATTGAACCGGCTTCAACTAGATCTTTAAAAGAAACTATTTCTGCTTTAATGAAACCTTTTTGGAAATCAGTGTGAATAACACCCGCAGCCATAGGTGCGGAGTCTCCCTTATGAATTGTCCAGGCTCTTGCTTCTTTTGGCCCGGCCGTTAAATAAGTCTGTAATCCAAGTGTGTCAAAGGCAACTCTAGCCAGTCTTGCTAAACCTGATTCACTTTGGCCAACAGATTCCAACAATTCTTTTGCTTCTTCCTCAGATAATTCAGCTAAATCAGTTTCTAATTTTGCATTTACAAATATTGCCTCAGCAGGTTCTACCAATTTTCGCAAAGGAGCCTGAAGTGCTTCATTGCCTAAACCTGATTCATCAACGTTAAAAACATACAAAAATGGTTTAGCTGTTAGGAGAAATAACTCTTTTAATAGTTCCATATCAAGCTTGGCCGCAAAAACTGTTTTTCCTTCATCAAGAAATGTTCTAGCTTTTTTAGCTTCTTCTAAAAGGGCAGTCTTTTCTTTGTTTCCTCGGGCTTCTTTTTCCAAACGAGGAATTGCTTTATCAATTGATTGAATATCAGCAAGGATTAATTCGGTGTTAATTGTTTCAATGTCATCAAGAGGGGAAACTTTTCCATCAACGTGGACTACATCTGGATCAACAAATACTCTAATTACTTGACATATTGCATCTGTTTCACGAATATTTGCTAAAAACTTATTTCCTAAACCTGCTCCTTCAGAAGCACCTTTCACAATTCCTGCAATATCAACAAAAGAAACTGAAGCGGGAAGTAATTCTTTAGATCCAAATATTGTGGCAAGTGTTTTTAATCTTTCATCAGGAACGCCAACAATTCCAATGTTTGGCTCAATGGTGGCAAAAGGGTAATTAGCTGCTAAAACATTGTTTTTGGTGAGTGCATTGAAAAGGGTAGATTTACCAACATTGGGTAAGCCAACGATGCCCACTGACAATGCCATATGCACCATCTTACGGGCGTGGCCAAAATGAAATTGTCAGCCCATTAATACAGACTTATATATATGCAAACTTCGTCGTTAATTCTTGGAATTGTGATTGGTGTTGTCATCGCTACACCTTTTGCTTGGTTTATCGGTCGTCAAAGATCAGTGCTTTTAAGTGGCAAAGTTCAGTCTTTGGAAGAAAGAAATAGTGCACTCGAAAAAGCATCTTTGGCTACTTCCACCATTGATCAAATGCTCAAACCTGTTCAAGAAGCACTTTCTGAACTAAAAAACAAATCTGAAGACGCAGATAGACGTCGCAGTATGGCTGAATCAATGTTGAAAACTGAAATGGAATTAGTAAGAGAAAGAAATGAATCTTTAGAAGTAGCAACCAGACAAATTGCTTCAGCAATGGGCAAAGGTCAAACTCGTGGTCAATACGGGGAAATGCAATTAGAGCAATTACTTAAACATGCAGGACTTCTGGAAGGCACACATTTTCAAAGACAAGATTCCAGAGCAGGTGTTGATGGAGTCGCTCGACCAGATGTTTCGATATTGCTGGCAGGAGGTGGTGAAGTATTAATTGATGCCAAATTTCCTTGGGATGCATTCTTTGAAGCAATGGGCACAAATGATCAAGCAGAAAAAGCAGTACTACTTGATAAGCATGCAAAAGATTTGGGCAAAAGAATTAATGAATTATCTGCCAAGGAATACCAAACAACTTCGGCCAAATCCCCTAACTTTGTAATTTTGTTTCTTCCATTTGAGTCTTTGTTAACCGCAGCCCTTGATTTTGATGGGCTTTTATTAGAAAAAGCATTTGGGAAAAACATAATTCCTGCAACTCCCACCACGATGCTGGGTTTGCTTCGCACAATTTCTTTTGGTTGGAGTGAAAGAGATTTAAATAATAATGCTGAAGAAATAAGAAACATGGGCGCTGAAATGTTAAAGCGCTTAGTTAAATTAGTAGAACATATTGACACCATGCGTTCTGGTTTAAGTAAAGCTGTTGATGGCTATAACTCTTTTGTTTCCTCTTTTGATCGCCAAGCAGTTTCGCAAGCCAAACGCTTAGCGCAAAAAGGTGTGCCCACCACAAAACAAATAGAAGCACCCGAAGAAGTTTCCACAGGTTTATCTAAATCTCGCTTCAGTGGCGAAAATGCTCGCCTAGAACTTGAAGGCTTGGACGATTAGTCCTGATTAGTTCGCTAGGGTCTTAATTGTGAGTGAAGAAAACCGTCGCGAATTAGAACCACGCTTTTATCGAGCAGTGGGCGCAACTGGACCACAAAGTGAAAAAGCATTTCCAGCTCTTGCCAGAAGACGTGAAAAAAACACTGAAGATAAATTTGCTGACTCTCAAGAAATAGCTAAAAAAGTTGAAAACTTCTATAAAGGAACTTCTCCTAATCAAGTAATAACTGAACAACTAACTCATCGAGACAAAGAACGTGTTTCTTTTTCCGAAAGAGTTTCTTGGCTACAACCTCCACTTCCTGCTAAAACTGCAGTGCTATTAATCCTGGTAGTACCACTAATTATTGGACTCATTGATGTTTTGTTAACTGGTCGAATTGGAATTATCACTAGCTTTGCTTATTCAATTACATTGCTTTATTTGGCTGCAACTATTGAAATGAAACATGCTTGGGATCCAGTTATAGCTGGTCCTGTTGCTTATTTAATTGTCACGCTGATTTTGGGGCAATTGACACTTAGCCCGACTGGTTCATTCATGTTAAAACAAGTTGCCATGATTTTGACGACTTTAGCTTTTAATGCACCGTGGATGGTTGGTTCAACTGCCGTTGCATTTGCTATTGCCTTCTTAAGAATAAGAAGAAGCGCTTAAGCTTTTCCTGCAGCTTTTAGATCTTTTCTAATTTCAACTGGTAATGAAAAAGTAATGTGTTCTTCAATTGTTTCTACTTCTTCAACATCACCAAAACCGTTTTTGTTTAACCAAGCAAGGACTCCATCAACAAGTTCTTCAGGAACAGATGCCCCACTTGTTAAGCCCACAGACTTAGCTCCTTCAAACCATTCCTTCTTTAATTCACTTTCAGAATCCACTCGGAATGATTTTTTTACTCCAGCTTCGAGCGCTACATCTACCAGTCTTACTGAGTTTGAGGAATTGCTAGAACCAACCACGATTAATACATCAACTTTTGGAGCAATGTTTTTCACAGCTGCTTGACGGTTTTGAGTTGCATAACAAATGTCATCAGATGGTGGATCCATCAAAATGGGAAGTTTTCTCTTTAGGGCATGAACTGTTTCTAAAGTTTCATCAACTGACAAAGTTGTTTGAGAAAGCCAAGCTATTTTTTCGCCTTCTTTAACTTCAAGTTTTTCAACTTGATCTAATCCATCAATTAAAACCATGTTGTCTGGTGCTTCACCCATTGTTCCTTCAACTTCTTCGTGTCCTTCATGACCAATCAAAATAATTTTGTAGCCATCTTTGGCAAATCTTTTTGCTTCATTGTGAACTTTTGTTACCAAAGGACAAGTAGCGTCAATTGTTTTTAAGTTTCTTTCTTTGGCTTCTGCGTGCACTGCGGGAGAAACACCGTGAGCACTAAATACCACAAGAGAGCCTTCTGGAACTTCACTTAATTCGTCAACGAAAATTACTCCACGTTGTTCTAGAGTTTCTACAACGTGTTTGTTATGAACAATTTGTTTTCTTACATAAACCGGCGCACCGTGTACATCAAGTGCTTTTTCAACGGTGACAACAGCGCGATCAACGCCAGCGCAATATCCACGGGGGGCTGCTAAGAGCACTTTTCCAGTTGTGGTGGTCACGATAAATATCGTAGGCGTTCACGTTGTCTTAAGCATCTTGAGCACCTACGCTGTTTCCTATGGCAACAGGACAATCACCCGAAGACGCAATCCAAGTTAAGGATGCGGCTAGAGCTTTATCAGAAATTATTACTCAATTGCCTTCAGTTTGGATTGAAGGCCAAATAACTTCTGTGAAAATTAGACCTGGTTCTGACTGGGTATTTATGGACCTACGTGATGTTTCTGCCGATGCCACACTAAATGTTGTTTTCAATAGATCTGTTATTGAAAATTCTCCAACCGAAATTACAAGTGGATTAAGAGTGTTAGTTCATGGCAAACCAGAATTTTGGATGAATCGTGGCTCATTAATTATTAGAGGAAAAGCAATATCTCCTGTTGGTTTAGGTGAATTAATGATTCAGTTAGAAAAATTGAAACAAAAACTTGCTGCAGAAGGATTATTTGCACCTGAAAGAAAAAGAGCTATTCCTTTTTTACCTAAGAAAATTGGTTTGATTTGTGGTCGTGCTAGTGCTGCGATGAAAGATGTTATTGAAAATACCAAACTTCGTTGGCCTGGCGTTGAATTTGATGTGCACGAAGTAGCAGTACAAGGTGTTAAGTCATCAAGTGAAGTTAGAGCAAGTCTTTCGCAACTTAATGCTGAAAAGAAAGTTGATGTAATTGTTATTACTCGCGGTGGTGGATCTTTTGAAGATCTACTTCCTTTTTCTGATGAATTACTAATTAGAGCTGTAGCTGCATCTGTTATTCCAGTAGTAAGCGCCATTGGACACGAACAAGACACTCCTTTACTTGATTACGTTGCAGACTTAAGAGCATCGACCCCAACAGATGCTGCTTCAAAAATAGTCCCTGATTTAGAAGATGAAATAGATTTGATTGACAGATTTATTGATTCCATGAGAGAAAGAATCGGCAACAGAATAGAAAGAGAACAAGTTTCACTAGAAAGATTATTAGAAACCTCAGCTCTTAATTCGCCAAGTGAATTTATTCAAACTCATCGAGATGAATTATTTGATCTTAAGAGTGGTTTAAGAGAGTTAATAACTTCTAAAATTACAAATGAACAATCTTGGTTTAAACCACGTTTAGCACAATTGCGAACACTTTCCCCAATGGGAACTCTTGCCCGAGGTTTTGCCATAGTTCGAGGTAAAGATGGAAAACTGATCAGAAAATCAAGTGATGCCTCAGTTGGCGAAGTTCTAGATATTCGTGTTGAAAAAGATTCCCTCAAAGCACAAGTAATTAAATAGAAGAAATAGAGTTAACCCATGGCAAAAGATGCGAACATGTCTTACGAGCAGGCAAGAACTGCTTTAGAAGAAATTGTTACCCAACTTGAATCAGGCAACCTCGCATTAGAAGAAACTTTAAAACTGTGGGAAAAGGGCGAACAATTAGCAGCTTTATGCCAAACAATTTTAGATAACGCTCAAGAAAGATTAGAAGAATTAACTCAAGATGAAGAGGACGAAGAAGAATAATTATTTAGTGGGAACTTTTAAATTTTCCACAAATTTTGTAATTTCATCCCA
>Ga0114981_10002987_pt1 | contig 10835 bp, 10 predicted proteins | sample S_140806_MF_Meta_FD_87028 | JGI IMG/M metagenome (GOLD analysis project Ga0114981, IMG submission 87028) | Freshwater microbial communities from Lake Simoncouche, Canada to study carbon cycling - S_140806_MF_MetaG | ecosystem: Environmental > Aquatic > Freshwater > Lake | place: Lake...
AAACGGCACCACATCTTGATAGGCGTTTTGTTCGCCATGCACAGCCTTGGGGCCGCTGATGCTTAAACGCTCGGGACAAGACACCTTGCTCCACACATTGTCATGCTCGTGCATGAACTTCATAAACAAGCTGAACTCGGGCCCATCCACAGGATGCTGCACATTGGGTCTGCCCATGTGGTCCACCACCACGGAAGTGGGCAAAGAGCTGAAGAAGTCCCATAACTCGGGCAGGTCCACTGCTTCAAAGTAAATGACCACATGCCAGCCCCAGGCTTTGATGCGATGGGCGATTTCCATCAACTCGTCTTTCGGTGTGAAGTCCACCAAGCGTTTGACGAAATTGAAACGTACACCGCGTACACCAGCGTCGTGCATTTCTTGCAACACTTGATCTGTCACATCGCGTTTGACAGTGGCTATACCTCTTGCCCTGCCCTGAGAATGCTGCAAAGCGTCCACCATGGCACTGTTGTCGCTGCCATGGCAAGTGGCTTGCACGATCACATTCTTGTCAAAGCCCAAGTGGTCACGCAGCGCAAACAACTGCGCCTTGGAAGCATCACAAGGGGTGTACTTGCGCTCAGGCGCATAAGGGAACTCTGCCCCAGGGCCAAACACATGACAATGTGCATCGACTGCACCTGCAGGCAATACAAAGCGGGGGGTGGACGGACCATCAAACCAGTCGAGCCAGCCATCAGTTTTGGTGAAATTGCCAGTGGTGGGTTTCATGCGCTTAGTCGATGTAATTCAAGCCAGCCTTGGCCAGCGGTTCGCGCATGTTGTACATGTCCAAGCCCAACACGCCAGAAGCCAATTTGGCTCGCTTTTCCCCCTCATTGGCTTCTCGTGCAGCAGCGGCATCCGCTACTTGTTGCGCCATGCTGGCGGGTACCACCACCACACCATCGTCGTCAGCCACGATGGCGTCTCCAGCATTCACCGCAGCACCTGCACACACTATAGGCACATTCACAGAACCCACCGTGGCTTTGATCGTACCTTTGGCACTGATGGCACGACTCCAGACAGGAAAACCCATTTGCGTGAGCTCTGACACGTCGCGTACACCCGCATCGATGATGAGGGCACGCGCACCCCGCGCCATGAAAGAGGTGGCCAACAAGTCGCCAAAATAACCGTCGGTGCAGGGCGCGGTGATGGCGGCCACCACGATATCGCCAGGCTGGATTTGCTCGGCCACCACGTGCATCATCCAGTTGTCACCAGGATGCAGTAACACGGTAACAGCCGTACCAGACACACGAGCACCCGCATAGATGGGGCGCATGATGGTGTGCATCAAACCTAAACGGCCCATGGCTTCATGAACGGTTGCTACACCGTAAAGCCCAAGCTGCTCAACAGAGCCTCTGTCTGCACGTTGAATATGACGTTTGACTGTTCCTAGGGGGTACTGCATCTCAAAGTCCTTTCTGTTTCAAGCGTGTGTCCAAGCGTGGAAATACGCGGCGGACATTGGCTTCATAAATCTGGTGACGGTCTGCGTCGCTCAGCAAAGTACTTGCTTGGATATAGCGTTTGGTGTCATCGTAATAGTGGCCTGTTTGCGGGTCGATGCCGCGAACAGCGCCAATCATCTCGGAAGCAAACAAGATGTTTTTCACGGGTATGACTGTGTTGAGCAAATCGATGCCTGGCTGATGGTAAACGCAAGTGTCGAAGAAAATGTTGTTCAGCAAATGCTCTTCGAGCAAAGGTTTTTTCAGCTCTTGGGCCAAGCCCCTGAAACGGCCCCAGTGGTAAGGCACAGCCCCGCCGCCATGGGGAATGAGGAACTTTAAAGTGGGAAAGTCTTTGAACAAATCGCTGGTGAGACATTGCATAAAGGCCGTGGTGTCTGCGTTCAAATAATGTGCCCCTGTGGTGTGAAAGCAGGCATTGCAACTGGTAGACACATGGATCATGGCGGGCAAGTCGTACTCCACCATTTTTTCGTAAATCGGGTACCAGTGTTTGTCACTCAATGGTGGACTGGTCCAATGACCGCCTGAGGGATCAGGATTCAGGTTGATGCCCACCGCGCCATAGTCTTTGACGCAGCGCTCCAACTCTGGAATGCAAGTGGCGGGGTCCACCTTAGGCGATTGGGGCAGCATGGCCACCGGCACAAAGTGGTCTGGGAACAAGGTGGACACACGGAAACATAACTCGTTGCAAATTGCAGCCCATGTGCTTGACACCACGAAGTTGCCAATGTGATGTGCCATGAAGGACGCACGGGGTGAAAACAAAGTGATGTCACTCCCCCGCTCTTTCATTAGCTTCAATTGGTTGGTTTCAATGCTGTGGCGCAAATCGTCATCACTGATGTGCAAGTCTGAGGCTTGGGGCATGAGCGCAGGGTCTTTGATGCCTGCAATTTGCTGGTTGCGCCAATCTTCCAAAGCTTTAGGGGCTGTGGTGTAGTGGCCGTGGCAGTCAATGATCAAGCTCATGTCTTTTCTCCAAAATTCCAAACCGAGGCAGGCACCATGGCCTCGCCACGCATGATGAGCCGCGCCGTGCGCAGCAATGCAGCTTGCGTGACCTCATAGCCGCCAAGTAAATGGGGGGCAGCACGGGTTTGCAAAGCCACACTGAATTCACCCGTGGGATGCTCTACAGACAAAGCCTGATGGTCGCCGGATTGCATCACCGCCACGCCTTCGCACACCGTGCCTTGCAATACACAAGCCGTACCCACGGTGACAGCAGCCAGCACCCCTATGGCGTCGTGGCAGACATGGGGAATGAAACTGCGGGTGGTCAATGCACCACCATTTACAGGTGGCGCAATCAATGTCATTTTGGGGTAGTTCTTGGTGCTGACGTCACCCAACCCCATTAACAATGAGACTTGCAAACGCAAGGCTTCGATACGGGTTTTAAGTTCTTTGTCAGCGTTTAGCGCGTCTACCGATTCATAGCCAGTGCACCCCATGTCGCTGGCTTTGAACATCACCAATGGCATGCCGTTGTCAATGCAAGTGACATCCATCTCAAAAGGCTCAAAGCCTTGCAAGCTGTCAGTTGGCACCACACGCACCCGGTCTTTCACATGGCCAGTTGGTAACAAACCGCTGCAAACCGAGCCAGCTGTGTCTAAAAAATTGATGGTGATGGGGGCAGAAGTGCCAGGCGAACCGTCAATGCGGGCCTCGCCCGTGTCAGCCACAAACCGCTGTCCATCAGGCCCCGCAGGCGTCTGCACCGTGATGTCGCATTGCATATCGGTGTTGAGGGTCAGTACACGCAAAGTGGTGCTGTCGGTTTGCGTCTTCACCATGCCAGACGCCAAGGCAAATGGCACTACTGCCGCCAACATATTGCCGCAGTTGGGTGTGGTGTCCACCGTGTCTTTGTCGGGTTGCAGTTGGGCAAATAAAAAATCAAGGTCAACGCCCTGCGTGGTGCTGGGTCGCACGATACCTACTTTACTGGTGAGAGGGTGTGCGCCACCTAGGCCATCGATTTGTCGCTTATCCGGTGAACCCATGATGGCTAAAAGAACACGGTCACGGGTGGAGGGGTCACTGGGCAAATCAGCTTCTTTGAAAAATGGCCCCTTGGAAGTACCCCCTCGCATGTACATGCAGGCAACGGCGACAGGGGGTTGAGGCAAAGTGTTCATATCGGCAAGGAGTTTAAAAAGAATACAAACCGCTGGGCAAATCCACCGCAGCACACACCAAACCTGCCAAAACCAAATAGGGGCCAAACGGCAAAGGCTCACCGGCTTTCAAACTTCCCTGCCAACGCATCGCCAAAGCCACGATCACGCCAAGCAATGAAGCCATCAAGATCACCATGGGCAAGACCATCCAACCCAACCAAGCACCCAAGGCTGCCAACAATTTGTAGTCCCCCTCGCCCATGCCTTGCTTGCCCGTGATGAGTTTAAAGACAGTTTGTACCGCCCACAGCACGCCATAGCCAGCTGCAGCACCCCACACGCTTTGCAAAAGAGGGAGCTGAGTTACGCCAATAGATGCGCACAAGATACCCGCCCACAACAAGGGCAAGGTCAAACTGTCGGGCAGCAACATGGTGTCTGCGTCAATCAAGGCCAGTGTCACCAGAACACTGCCAAAACCAGCCCACGCCAATGCCTCGACAGAAAACCCCCACCGCCATGCACAAAAGCCCCAGAGCAAGGCCACAGCCAACTCCACCAAGGGGTAACGCACAGACACCGCCACACCACAATGACCACACTTACCTTTGAGCCAGAGGTAACTCAACACCGGTATCAGGTCCACCGCCCGCAAAGGTGTTTTGCAAGCAGGGCAATGTGAACGAGGCGTGGATAAATTGAACGCCTTTGCTGGCTCGCTGATAGCCCCTTTAAGTTGAGCGCAGTCGGCCTCCCATTGGGTCTGCATCATCAAAGGTAAACGCCACACCACCACATTGATAAAACTGCCCAATTGCAAACCGATCAGTGCTGCCAAAATGCAACCCAGATAAGGATAGGAAAACAAGATATCCATGGGGTTAATCATTCGGGTCAGCAATGCCCAGCAAGCTGTCAAGCAACGCCGGCTGTGCTTGTAAATTTGAAGCCGAACCTATGTGAATGATGCGCCCTTGGCCCAGCACCACGGCTTGGTGGCTGATAGCCAAAATCGCTTGGGGGTGTTGCTCGACGATGATGGCAGACAGGCCTTCATCACGGGTAATACGTGCAATAGCGCACAGCAATTCCTCCACGATGATGGGGGCCAAGCCCTCCAAAGGTTCATCCAACAAAAGTAATTTGGGGTTGAGCACCAAGGCTCTACCTACTGCCAACATTTGCTGCTCTCCCCCTGAGAGTTGATTGCCCATATTGCTTTTGCGGTCGGCCAAGCGCGGAAACAACGCGAACACCCGCTCTGGCGTCCAAGCGCCTGCTCTGGCAACAGCCGTCAGGTTTTCCAGCACTGTGAGCGATTTGAAAATATCACGCTCTTGGGGTACCCAACCTATGCCAGCTGCTGCCCTTTGGTATGAAGCCAAGGTGTGTAAAGCTTCGCTGCCCAAAAGAATGCGGCCACCATGCTGGCGAGCAGCACCTGCAATAGTGTTGATCAACGTGGTTTTTCCCGTGCCATTGCGACCTAGCAAAGCCAGTGTTTCGCCTTGCGCCAAGGACAAACAGATGTCATGCAAGATGACCGCTTCGCCATAACCTGCGCTCAAGTTATCAATATGCAGCAACTCAGCCATGGCTGCCTCCATGGCCTAAGTAAACCTCTCGCACACGAGCGTCAGCTGCCATCTCTGCAGGTGTGCCCTCTGTCAGCACCGCTCCATTGACCATGACCGTCATGCTTTTGGCAAAGCTGAACACCAAGTCCATATCGTGTTCAATCAGCAACACACTGACATCAGCTGGCAAGGCTGCCACAGTGCGCAAAAGCTCTTCACGTTCACCCGCAGGCACACCCGCCACCGGCTCGTCCAGTAACAACACACTGGGCTCACAAGCCAAGGCAATCGCCATTTCAAGTAAACGTCGTTTGCCATAGGCGAGTTGCAGCGTGGGTTGGTCCATGACTTCAATCAAATGAAACTGGCTTAACAAGTTTTCACAACGCTCATTAACCCGCGGGTCATACCCCAGCGGTCGCAGCGCTGCTGCACCCATCCCTAGGTGCTGCGAAACTGTCATGGCCAAAGTTTGCAAAGGCGTGAGTTCGTCAAACAATTGGTTGATTTGAAATGTACGCACCAGACCTCGTTGTACACGCTGATGCGGTGCCAAATGGCTGATGTCTTTGCCCAGCAGACGAATGCTGCCAGCAGTAGGTGGCAATACACCGGTGAACAAATTGATGAGTGTGGTTTTGCCAGCACCATTGGGGCCAATCAGCGCATGACGAGCACCGCGCGGTAACTGCAGACTGACTTTGTCAGTGGCGGTGATGCCGCCAAAGCGTTTGACCAAGCCTTCGCAGGACAAAACGATGTCTGCACTCATGCGCGACGCCCCCATGTCCATGGGCGAATCAAACGCGCACGACCCACCAAAATCAGCAACACCAAGAACAGGCCCAACCAAAATGTCCAGTACTGCGGCGTCCAAGCGGAAATGATGCTGTGCAAAATCTTGAACACCACAGCACCAATGATGCCGCCCCAAAGCCAACCCGTGCCACCGATGACCAACATCAGCAACACATCAGCAGAGCGATCAAAACCAAACACATCCAAAGAAGCAAAGCCAGTGGTTTGCGCTTGCAAACCACCCGCCATGCCAGCCAATGCTGCGGCCAATGTGTAAACCGCAATCAAACGCGCATGGACAGGTATGCCAATGGCTTGGGCACGCAAAGCGTTGTCGCGTATGGCTTGCAAGCTAAATCCAAAAGCAGAAACCACCACTTGACGCAACAACACAAAAACTGCCAAAGTGATACTCAGGGTGTACCAAGCTGCGGTTTGACCCATTAAGTCAAACTCAAACTGGCCCAACACAGGCCCCATGACCACGCCTTGCAAACCGTCGGCACCTCCGGTGATGAAGTCCAGCTTGTTGGCCAACTCTTGCAAGATCAAAGCCACGCCCAGCGTCACCATCAACCGTGTGAGGTCCGAGCCGCGCAAAATGCCCAAGCTGCAAAACGCACCCAACAAGGCTGAAACAGCTGTTGCAACTGCCAGCCCAAGCAAAGGGTCTGGGTTGATATGCTTGGCAAACAAAGCGGCGCTGTAAGCCCCCATGCCAAAAAACGCTGCATGACCCAAAGACACGATGCCGCTGTAGCCCAAAATCAAATCCAAGGACATGGCGAACAGGGCAATGACGGTGATTTCACTGATCAGCAACGCATGGGTAGGCAACAACAGAGGCAGGCAGAGCAAGAAAGCCCACAAGGCAAACTCCCACCAACGCGGCTTAGCAGCAAGCGACAAGCTCAGCGCCACACGGTTCATTTGCCACCCCTAAAAAACAAGCCTTGGGGTCGCCACAAAAGAATCAGGATCATCAAGCTGTAAACGATGAATGCACCCAACTTAGGGATGTAGTATTTACCCGCCACGTCAGCAATACCCAAAAGCAAAGCCGCCAACAAGGGTCCCGTCAAGCCTGAGGTGCCACCCACCGCGACCACAATCAAAAAGTAAATCATGAACTTAAGTGGAAAGGTGGGATCCAAGCCCAGCACTTCTGCGCCTAATGCACCGCCCAAACCAGCTAAGCCGGAGCCCACCGCAAAGGTGAGCAAAAACACCTTGTTCACATCAATGCCCAAACCTGCGGCCACGCGTTGGTTGTCCACCGCCGCTCTTAGCTGCGAGCCAAAGCGGGTGCGAACCAGCAGCAGTTGCAGCACCAGCGTCAATACCGCACAAACCACAATGATGGCCAAGCGGTAATGGCCCATCCCCAAAGCACCATCCCAAAGCTCGGTGCGGCCTTTTAAAAATTCAGGCAGTTGCAACAGTTGCTGGGTAGAGCCCACAAAATAATCCACGCCAGCCACTGCCATGAAAGTCAGACCAATAGAGAACAGCACTTGGTCGAGGTGGGGTTTGTTGTACATGCGCCGGTAAAGCGTGGCTTCCATCACTGCGCCCAGCAAGGCGGTGAACACAAAAGCCAAAGGCACACACAGCAAAAACGGCAGACCAGCATGCTGCATCAGCAGCACCGTTGTGTATCCTCCGGCCATGGCAAATGCGCCATGCGCCAGGTTGATGAAGTTCATCAAACCCAGCGTGACCGCCAAGCCAATCGACAGGATGAAGAGCAACATCCCGTAGGCCACACCATCGAACAGCAGTGTCAACATGCGCTGCGCTTACTTGGTTTTGCCAGGGTCTTTCATGTCTTTAATGACATCAAACTCCATGTTGTAGAGTTGGCCATCCTTCTTTACCACCTTGCGCAGGTAAATGTTATGCACCACATCGCGGGTTTGCGCATCGATGTAAATTTGGCCACGAGGACTTTCAAAAATTTGACCTTTCATGGCTGCCAACATGGCTTCACCACCACCTTGGCCACCCTTGGTATTTTTCAATGCTTCATAGATGACGCGCATGCCGTCATAGCCACCGACGGCCATGAAGTTGGGGCGCAAGCCGTTGTTGGCTTTCTTGAAGGCTTCAACGAATTTTTTGTTTAATGCAGAGGGGTGTGCTGCTGAATAGTGATGGGCCGTGACCACACCCAGAGCACCCTCACCCATGTTGTTCAGTTGATCGTCGTCCGTCAGGTCACCTGTTCCAATCAACTTGATGCCAGCCTTGTCCATACCGCGTTCCAAGAACTGCTTCATCACTGCAGCACCCGCTCCTGAAGGTACAAAGACGAACAGCGCATCGGGTTTCAAGTCGCGCACTTTTTGCAAAAAGGGGGCGAAGTCGGGGTTGCGTAAAGGTACGCGCAGGCTCTCAATCACTTCAGCGCTGTTGAGTTGCATACGTTCCTTGAAATAACGCTCGGCATCGATGCCAGGGCCGTAATCGCTGACCAAAGTCACCACCCGCTTCATGCCGTTCTTGGGTGCCCAGTCGGCCATGGCTACTGCGCATTGAGGCAATGTGAAGCTGGTTCTCACAATGAAAGGCGAAGCCTCGGTGATGCTGGAGGTGGCGGCCGCCATGACCACCATGGGGGTTTTGGACTGGGTCGCGACAGGCGCTGTGGCCAAAGCCAAGGGAGTCAGACCAAAACCGCTGAGCACCCCGACCTTATCGTTCACCACCAGTTCTTGCGCCAAGCGCTTGGTGGCGTCGGGCACGCCGCCGTCATCTTTGATGATGAGCTCAATTTTGCGACCCGCCACCGTGCTGCCGTTTTGCGCCATGTACAAACGCGCAGCTGCTTCAATTTGTTTGCCAGTGGAGGCTGATTGCCCCGTCATGGGCAATATGAGACCAATTTTGAAAACTTCCTGTGCCCATACCGAAGTGGCATTGAACAAGAACGCCAAAGCCATCAATGGAAATATAAAACGTGTTTTCATAATGAAACTCCGAGGGATGACTGGGGCTGTAGATTGCAAGTGATTCTAGGGGCGACCTGGCGGGACACGTCAGGTTTTGCGGCGAATCAGGCGCACACTGGTCATAGGGTGCAAATCAGGGCTGCGCATCGCTTCGTTCAAATTCCGCTGCGCCATGCGAGAGTGTTCGCGCATGATGGCCTCGGCCCTTGCGCCTTCGCGTTGCTCTATCGCTGCCAAGACTTGCCGGTGCTGATCTTGGGCAATGATGAGCATGTCTCTGGCCTTGGCACTGTTGGCTTGGCCGATAACGAAGCTGGAAGGGGACGCAAACGGCAAACCAATCACCCGCTCCAACTCTCGCTGCAGCAGCGCACTGCCTGTCATCTGCGCTAGCAAAGCATGAAACCGCTCGTTGTGTGCGACATAAGCACTGAAAGCTTCATCATTCAAACTGTCGGTGCTTAAAAATTGATCAATCTGGTCTAGGCAAGTTTTGGCTTGTGCCAACAACTCAGGCGAATATCCGCGCTCAGCAGCAAGGCGTACCGCCAAACCCTCCAAGGTGCCTCTTAACTCGATGGCATCAGACACGTCGTGCTCGGTGAAGGTGCGTACCGCGTAGCCGCCATTGTTCAGCGCCTCCAATAAGCCCTCTTGTCCAAGCTTCATCAAGGCGGTGCGTATGGGGGTGCGCGACACGCCCAACTTGTCCACCAAGGTCAGCTCTGCGATGCGCGACCCTGAGGGTAATTCGCCCGCCAAAATCATTTCGCGCAATCGCAGTTGCGCTTTGACTGATTGCGAATGGGTGGGTTGTTCGTCGGTGTCGGGATTTGGTCTCATGAGGCTCAATTGTATGCAATACATCTCAAAAAAGACCTAAAATAGGCTTTAAAATCGATAAAATTATGTTTTTTGTATACCAAAACAAGCCCTCATCATGGAGCCACCTATGACTGTCCCCCACATTCCCGCCCGCTACGACCACGTTGGCAGCTTCTTAAGACCGGCTTACCTCTTGGAAGCACGCGATCAAAAGGCCAAGGGCCAGATCACCTCCGAGCAACTGCGTGTGGTGGAAGACAAGGCCATCACAGAAATTGTGAAGTTCCAAGAAGACGTGGGCTTGAAGTCAATCACCGATGGCGAATTCCGTCGCACTTATTTCCACATCGACTTTTTGGAGCAAATGGGTGGCGTGAAAACCGACATCCCTGTCACCATCGAACGCCCCGATGGCACCCAAGAACTGGCTCCTCCCGTGATCCGCGTGATCGATAAAGTGCGCCACGTAAAAGACATACAACTTGCCGACTTCAACTACCTGAAATCGCAAATTACCAAGGGCAGCACGCCCAAGGTGACCATTCCCTCGCCCACCATGCTGCACTTTCGAGGTGGCCGCGCCGGCATCAGCAAAGACGCCTACCCAGAGCTTGACCCCGCTTTCTACGACGATGTCGCCAAGGCTTATGGCGACGAGCTGCGCTCGCTCTCAGCAGCAGGTTGCAACTATGTGCAAATGGACGACACCAACCTCGCCTACCTGTGCGATGACAAAATGCGCGAAGCTGCTCGCACCCGAGGCGACGACCCCAACGAATTGCCCCATCGCTATGCCGCCTTCATCAACAAAGTGGTGGCTCAAAAGCCTGCTGGCATGACACTCGCCATGCACCTGTGCCGTGGCAATTTCAAAAGCACCCATGCTGCTGCTGGTAATTACGAACCCGTGGCTGAAGCGCTGTTGTCTGAGATGAACATAGACGCCTACTTCCTTGAGTACGACGACGACCGCAGCGGCGACTTCCGCCCTTTGCGCTTCTTGGCCAAAGACAAGCTGGTGGTGCTGGGTTTGGTCACCACCAAGTTTGGCACTATGGAAAGCAA
>Ga0114981_10002989_pt1 | contig 10833 bp, 12 predicted proteins | sample S_140806_MF_Meta_FD_87028 | JGI IMG/M metagenome (GOLD analysis project Ga0114981, IMG submission 87028) | Freshwater microbial communities from Lake Simoncouche, Canada to study carbon cycling - S_140806_MF_MetaG | ecosystem: Environmental > Aquatic > Freshwater > Lake | place: Lake...
ATTTGCAATTGCTGCTGGCGTTGTCTTCCATGAGCTACGACGATGACGAGTGCGTGAGCGAGACATCTTTCGCTTTGGTACTGGCACTTTGGGCACCCCTTTTTGCTAATAAATTCATAACTTAAAGATGAATTACTGAAGGCGTAAGTATCCCCCAAAGCCACCGATATTCAAAAACGAAGGTTACTTTTCCGTTAGGTCGCCCTGTCCGCTCTCGTAATTGCCGCCCGACCAATTCTCCAGCCCAGCCCAGCGGATATCGGCTGGCGCATGTTCGTGCTCCTCAGGAAGTTCGATCCACTTCATCCCGCAATCTGGACAGAGGCCCGGGCAGTCCGGAGAACAGAGTGGGTTTATTGGAAGATTCAAAATAATTGCATCGCGAATTGGGCCATCTAAATCAATTAACTCGCCATCCATCTGGCGAACTAAATCTTCGTCAAGGTCATCTTCTTCGACCTTGGTTGGCCGTTTCTTTCCGGGCTTATTTTTCTTTCGTGCTTGCCGAGGATCTTCAACATACTCATATAGTTCTTGGAAAGTTTCATCAACATCGTAATAAACAGCATCGAGACAGCGACCACATTCACCACTTGCCTCAGTTCTTACTGTTGCGCTTGCGAGAATTCCTTCAGCAACCGATTCGATTCTAAGATCGATATCGATTGGTTCATCTTCTGCAATCGCAAGAACTTCAAAACCCAAGGCTTCATGGATATCAATTGTTAATTCATATTCGCGCATCTCACCTGGACGGCGCGGCAAATCATGGGTATTGAAGAGGAAGGGATTTTTAACCATCTAAATTCTACTTATCGCCCAATTCTGATAGCGCTGACTTTGCATCGACACCAGCAAGTTGGTCGCGACCACGATTCACTACTTCCATAGTCTTGTGAAGAATCACTTCAAGAGTTGCAAGTCTGGAATCTACATAAGCATCGATTTCGTTCTGTTGGCTTGCTGCCTCTTCTGCAACTTCATCCAAAATTCTGCGGGCTTCCTTCTTTGCAGCGGCAACTATTTCAGTCTGTGAAATCATTGATTCAACTTCTTCGCGCGCATGCGCGATGATTTGATCAGCTTGCACCCGTGCATCTTCGATGACGTTATCTTGCTGGCGCAAAATTTCTTGTGCGTTAGCTAAATCTAAAGGAAAGGCTGCTCGAGCACTATCTAGGAGTTCAAGAATTTCGCCACGATGCAGCACACAACTGGCTGAGAGTGGAACGCCTCTGGCTTCCACGACCATCGCAATTGCGGTTTCAATGCGCTCAACAACTTCCATTTATTTCTCCTTTACTTTCCAGCTAAGCGATTTTTCAAACGCTCTAAAAGCACTGCCGGGATATAACTAGATACATCGCCACCGTGGCTGGCAATTTCTTTGACCAGTGATGAAGATAAAAATGAATGTGCAGGAGCGGTTGAGAGGAACAGTGTTTCAACGCCCTGCAACTGCAGATTGATTTGTGACATCTGTAATTCGTAATCAAAGTCTGTTACAGCGCGCAGACCTTTAACAATTATTGAAATATCATTTGTTTTGCAGTAGTCGACCAAGAGCCCCGACCAAGAATCAACTTTTACGTTTGGAAATTTAGCTGTTACCTCTTTGGTCATTTCGATACGCTCTTCGACGGTAAAAAGTGTCTGCTTGGTCTTATTGACCATGACAGCAATAACTACTTCGTCAAAAATTGAACTGGCCCGCTCGACGATATCGAGGTGCCCAAAGGTTATGGGATCAAAAGACCCGGGACAGACAACGCGTTTCACGGCAAAACGCTAGCAGAATAACCACCGTAGAAGATACTTCCCTGTCCATATGAGCGGACTTTCTCCTCAATAAATGGTTGCGGCCATGAAAATTGTGACTTCTTTGTCTTGCGTTCAATGGCAATCATTCCATTTCGCTTTAATAAGTTATTTGAGTTGATTTCAACTAACAATTTTTCGATAACACTATTTTCTATTTCATATGGTGGATCCATAAAAATGATATCGAAAGAAATTTGATGAGGTGTTGCTACAAATCTTTCCGCGGTAGTTGTGACAACCGTAAACTTTCCGGATTCGCTTTTGACTAAGCCAAAATTCTTACTTGCAATCCCAGCAGTTGGCGCATGATCTTCGATGGAATAAACATTTGCGGCGCCTCTTGAAAGTGCTTCAACGCCAACGGCACCAGACCCAGAGAACAAATCTAGAAAATTTAACTCTGAAATAGAACCGAATTCAGATTCAAGCGAGGAGAACAAACCCTCACGAGCCCGATCTGATGTTGGCCGAGTTTTTTCAGTAGGAGAAAATAAATTCTTTCCCTTACTAGTTCCAGCAATGATTCTCATTGGCGAACCGTAACCTGCTAGCCCTTATCTAAGAAAGCCGAACGCTCTTCTTCCTTCAAAATACTAACTTGAACTGCCAAAGCGGGATGGTTCGCCAATTTTGGATCCTTGGTTATCAATTCGACTGCAACTCTTCTCGCTTCTTCAATAAGTTCTTCATCTCGAAGGACTCTAAGCAATCTAAGGTGAGACTTTGTTCCTGATTGCGCGCGACCCAATACATCGCCCTCGCGACGTTGATCTAAATCTATTCTTGATAATTCGAAACCATCTAACGTGCCAGAAACGGCGCTAAGTCTTGCCATCGCAGGAGAATCATCGGGTGCGCCAGAAACTAATAAGCAGAGTCCTGGTGTTGTTCCACGACCGACTCGACCACGAAGCTGATGTAACTGTGAAACACCAAATCTATCGGCATCCATAATTACCATCATTGATGCATTTGGGACGTCGACTCCAACTTCAATAACTGTGGTTGCAACAAGTACGTCAATTTGACCGCTCGCAAATGCACTCATAGTTTCATCTTTTAATTCGGAACTTTGTCGGCCATGTAAAGGAGCAAGCTTCAGCCCTTTAAGCGCACCGGTAGCCAACTTCGGCGCCAGTTCTTCCACGCTTGTCATCTTCTCGGTTCCTGATAATTCTTCACTCGTAATTTCATCACCCATCATTTTTGCCATTGCAATATCGGCTTCTGAAATCTTTACCTTCGTAACATCATCTTCGCTTTCGGAAATACGAGGTGCAACGATATAAACCTGATGCCCCTTTGCGACTTCCTCTTTTACTCTTGCCCATGCGCGATCCAAGTAATGTGGTTTCTCTAGAACCGGAATCACATGTGTTTCAATAGGAATTCGTCCGCTTGGCAACTGGCGAAGTGTTGAAACATCTAGATCACCAAAGATTGTCATTGCAACAGTTCGTGGAATTGGTGTTGCAGTCATAACTAATAAATGTGGCGGCTTTTTGGCTTTCATTCGTAGCGCATCGCGCTGTTCAACACCGAATCTATGTTGTTCATCAACAACAACAAGCGCTAGGTCATGAAATTCAACGCCTTCACTTATCAGCGCGTGCGTTCCAATAACTATGCCGGCTTCGCCATTTGCAATCTTTCCTAGAGCTTCTCGCTTCTGTGCTGTACCCATAGACCCAGTAAGCAACGCCAATTGAGTGCCTTCGCCGCTGCCTTGCAAGGTTCCTGCCTGCGCTAGATCGCCAAGTAGCTTTGCAATAGTTTTAAAATGTTGTGTCGCCAATACTTCAGTTGGCGCAAGTAGCGCGGCTTGCCCCCCAGATTCAATAACTGAGAGCATCGCGCGAAGTGCAATTACGGTTTTTCCTGAACCAACTTCTCCTTGCAATAAGCGATGCATTGGATGTGGCTGCTGCATATCATTTTCAATTTCGTTGTTTACTTCAACTTGTCCGCTTGTGTATTTAAATGGCAACTTCGATTCGAAGGTATTTACTAGGCCATTTGTAGAAATTTTTCGTGGTGTTGCATCAAGTTCTTTTAATTCGGCTCTTCGACCAGCCAGCAAGAGTTGCAATAAAATTGCTTCATCAAATGTGAGACGTAGCCTTGCTAAATCTGCCGCTTCAATTGATTCTGGCTTATGTATCGAAATAAATGCACCTTTAAGCGTTGGATAACCAAACTCCGTTATTATGCTGTCAGGCAAATAGTCCTCGACGTCATCTAGTGAATCCAGAACTAGTTCAACGCACTGTGAAATTTTCCAAGAGGGCATCTTCCCGCCCGCTGGATATACCGGTAAATACTTTCCAGCAAATGCTGCGAGCGCTGAATCAACATCATCGCCGTCAGGGATTAATTGATAATCCGGATGTGATAATTGACGTTTGCCATTGAAGGATCCAACTTTCCCCGCAAACATTCCGGTCTTGCCAATCTTCAACTCTTTCTCGCGCCATGGTTGATTGAAAAAGGTAAGTGACATAACCGCGCTTCCATCAGTCACATTTACTTCTAAAATATTACGACCATTTGCGCGCCTCGTTTTTACTGCAGCAATTTCGGCTAAAACAGTTACTTCATCGCCTTCGAGCAATCCGGAGATATCGGAGAATTCTCCGCGTACGACATAGCGCCGTGGATAGTGGCGAAGCAGGTCCTCAACGGTTTGCATCCCAAAAACCTTGGCAAGGGCGTCGGCAGTTCGGTCTCCGATGATGCCCTTGAGGCGATCTGAAAGTGTTGCCATGACCCTATCTTCTCGCGTGGATTAGCCAATCCCCGTGTAGACGGGGTAATCTTTGCGACTTATTGCGAAACCCGTAATTTAACTTGATTCAAGGGAGAAACTCCGTGTCCTCTAACTGCGATATCTGCGGCAAAGGTCCTAGCTTCGGCAACAAGGTCTCCCACTCAATGCGCAAGACTCGTCGTCGCTGGAATCCAAACATCCAACGCGTTCGCACTCTTGTAGGCGGAACACCTAAGCGTCAGAACGTTTGTGCTTCATGCCTAAAGGCTGGAAAAGTTACTCGTTAATTATTCTTTAAAAGTGCCGAAACCCAGTTGCGGGTAATTTCGAAACTCCAGAAACACTCACACCAGATCCGGTAACAACTTTGCCGATTACAAACGCGCCTTCAGGAACATCTGATGAAGTAGTTGCGACAAATACATGATCCTCGCCCCCTGCTAATACCAAATCCCAAATCTCTAATTCGGTTGCTTCGCCTAACTCTTTAAATCCAGGAATTGCAGATATCAATTTTGAATCTAATTCAATCCCGACTTTTGATGTGCTTGCGATGTGGTTTAACTCTGAAAGTAAGCCGTCACTTACATCGCACATGGAATTTACGCTCCGAAATTTCTTAGCCGCTTCATAGTTTAAAACCGGTTTTTTATGTGCTGCTACAAGTATCGAATCAGTCACTCCATTTTGCAATTGAAATAATCCAGCAGCAGATTTTCCGGGTAGCCCCGAAATAATTACCGAGTCCCCCGCTTTAGCGCCCGAGCGGGTAATTGGTTTTGAAACTTCGCCAAAAACCGAAATGGAAATAACCAATTTTTCGGCACGTGAAATATCGCCGCCAACTATCACCGCCCCAACTAAATCTGCCTCACTCTTAATTCCATTGGCTAAAGCTTTTATCTCGTCAATTCCAAAATCGGAAGTTAAGCCTGCACTTACCAATAAATATTTAGGATCGCCGCCCATTGCGTAAACATCAGCCAAGTTAGCTGCGGTAATCTTCGCGCCAATTTCGTGCAAGCTTGACCATTCGCGCTTGAAGTGAACACCTTCAACTGCCATATCTGTTGCCAAGACCGTATTGCGTGGGCTGGCTTTTATTACAGCGCCATCATCGCCGATTCCTACGAGTACATTGTTAATTGAGGAATCCGAGAGCGCAAAAACCGCAGAGAGCGCGGCAATCAACTCGGATTCGCTGGCCACTTTCATTCCTCCCCAAAATATCAATTCCCAAACCAACTCTAGAGGCGGTAGCCTTTAACACTGCAATCACGACGCTGTGGCAAGCAGAAAATTTAGGAGTAACTCACATGTCAGTTCAGGTATTCATCCTCATTCAAACTGAAGTTGGTAAGGCTACAAGTGTTGCAAAAGCAGTTTCCGCTATTCCAGGTGTAACTCTGGCTGAAGGCGTAACCGGACCTTACGATGTAATTATGCGTGCCGAATCACCAAGTATGGAAGATTTAGGAAGAGCAATCTTGGCCAAAGTCCAAGCAGTTCCAGGCATTACCCGCACCTTAACTTGCCCTGTAACTAACTCTTAAGTTTTAAGTTGCTTAGCGCGTTACATTTATTGGACGCGCAATTGCCGACTCGATTAGGTTTGTAATCAATTCGGGGTAGCTAATTCCACCAGCAGCCCATAACTTTGGGAATACCGAAGTTGCCGTAAAGCCCGGCATGGTATTTATTTCATTAATAATTATCTCAGTCCCCGTGTAGAAGAAATCAACGCGCGCAAGTCCTTCACATCCAATTGCATCAAATGCTTGGGTCGCATAATTCTGGATCTCTTCCTGGACTCCAAAAGGTAGATGCACCGGAACAATTACTTCGGTGGAATCATCCAAATACTTCGCCTCAAAATCATAAAATTCATGATTGCCTAAGATTTTAATCTCACCCACTGGAGATGCCAATGCAACGCCATTTAACTGAAGAACTGCGCATTCAATTTCGCGTCCAACAATTGCGCTCTCGACCATTACTTTGGTATCGAACTGCAGCGCAAAATTAATTGCGGTCTTAAGCTCTTTAACGCTTTTGACTTTACTTGTTCCACGACTGGATCCACTTCGAGCAGGTTTAACGAAAAGCGGATTACCAAATTCGGTTGCACTGGCCAGAATGCGAACTTCATCAATCTGCCAATCTCGCTCGTGAATAACCATTCCGGGCGCTACTTTTAAACCATGTGATTGAAATATTGGTTTAGCAAAAGACTTATCCATGCCTGCCGCGCTAGCTAAAACTCCAGAACCCACATAACGGATCCCTGCCATTTCACATTGACCCTGAAATGTTCCATCTTCACCGTATGGGCCATGCAGGACTGGAAACAAAAGGTCAACATCTAACCTATCGATACTAGTTACTGGAAGATCTTCACTAATTTCTGGCAGAACATCGCCCTGAATTCTTAAGTTGTAATCGACTGGTGGCAGCACCCATTTGCCGGTTTTGGTAATTCCAATTAATACTGGTTCATATTTGTCTAGATCAATTGCAGATAACACTCCACCCGCAGAAATGCAGGAAATCTCATGTTCGCTTGATTTTCCACCAGCAACAATTCCAACTTTGATCCGGCTCATTAAATCTCAGCCGCCATGCTTACTGTCATAAGTCGGGAAATTGCCGCGCTAGGTGAGACTCGATCCCTAACAACATCGGCTACAACTTCAATAATTGGTACTTCTATTCCAACTCGATGCGCGAGTTCAAGAATTGCTGCGGCAGATGCAACTCCTTCAACTGTCTTTGCTACTTCAATACGCGCTTGTGACATTGTTCCAGAACGGCCAAGTGATTCTCCAAATGTTCGGTTTCGCGATAATCCAGATCCGCAAGATGCAACTAAATCGCCCATTCCAGCTAACCCAAGAAATGTAAGTGGGTTTGCACCGTAAGCATTTCCAAATCTGGCGACTTCACTTAGACCACGAGTAATAATCATTGCTTGGGTGTTTTCACCAAGTTCAAGTCCGATTGCCATTCCAACCGCGAGTGCAATTACGCTCTTTGCTGCGCCAGCAAGTTCACAACCAACCAAATCTTCTGATGGATAAACTCTGAAATATGGTGTTGTAAATGCTTCAATCATCATTTCTGAAATTTCAGTATTTGCTGATGCAGCAACCGCCCCTGCTGGTTGTCTCAATGAAAGTTCCCCTGCCAGGTTTGGTCCAGTAATTAAACCTATTCGCGCTGGTGGGATCTCTAAAATTTCAGTTACAACTTCAGTCATTCGAAGTTGGGTCTCGGCTTCGATACCTTTTAGCGTGCTAATAATCGCCTTGTCTTTTGGAAAAATCTCTGACCACTTAGCTAAATTCTCCCGAAGCGACTGAGCCGGGATTGCAAGAACAATCGCATCACCGAAATCAAATGCTTCTTGTATATTGGTGGTCGCACGCATTTGTATTGGTAATGAAATGCCAGGAAGATATTTCGAATTTGAATTTTTATCATTGATTTCAGAAATCACATCTGTATTGCGACCCCAAACCAAAACCTCTTGCCCAGCATCGCAAAGAACTTGTGCCATCGTTGTTCCCCAGGCACCAGAACCAAGAACTGTAAATTTCGACATTTAACTAATCCTTCTTATTTTTAAAGTTGCCAGTACGAGGTAGGTTGGATTTGTGCGGATCGAAAATTTCATCAGGTGCTGATTCTCCCCTAATTTGCTCCAACAATTTAGTAATTTCGCCCATTGCATATGCCGTTGCCGCTACAAGTGCCGCCTGATCTTCCTCTTTTCCATACCATTTGCTGAAATCCAGGGCTGGACCCGCGAGATATCTAATCTTTGTTCGCCGCCACAAAACAACCTTCTTTGAATAAGGTGCCAGGAGATTTTGGTCGCCCCATTGGGCAATCGGAATTACTGGGGCCTTGCTGATAATTGCCAATCTCGCAATTCCAGTCTTTGCAACCATCGGCCATAACTTTGCATCGCGCGTCAGGGTTCCTTCCGGATAAATTCCCACACAATGCCCAGCTCGCAACAATCCAAGAGCGCTATCGAGTGCATGTGAAGCTTTATCTGACTCTCTGGCAACTGGAATTTGACCAGCAGCTAAAAGAATCTTCCCGATGACTGGAATTTTAAATACTGAATCTTTCCCGAGGTAGCGGACGGCGCGGCCATTTCCATAAAGAAAATGTGCGAAGACGAGAGCATCTGCATATGAAAGGTGATTTGAAATAACTATTACGGGGCCAGACTTCGGAAGATTTTCACCGCCACGCCATTCGCGATTTGTAAATATTTTAAGAATCGGAATAAGTATCAATGCCGCAAGTTTAAAAGTTTTATTTATCCCAAGCGGATAACCACTAGGAGCCTCAAATTGCATGTCTACATCCTATTTCGCAATTACTTATTTCCATTACTAATTTCCATTAAAAAAGAGGGAACCATTTCTGGCTCCCTCTTTTAAATTATTTAACTACTAGCGACGCTTTACAGCCTTCTTTGCTGTCTTCTTCTTCGCAGGAGCCTTCTTCGCAGGAGCCTTCTTTGCTGCTGGCTTCTTCTTAGCAGGAGACTTCTTCGCTGCCTTCTTTGCTGCTGGCTTAGCAGCAACCTTTACAGGTGGCTTTGGAGCTGCTTCAAGCTTACGTGCGCCAGAAATAACTTCCTTAAGCGCCTTTGCTGGCAAGAAACGAACTTTCTTGCTTGCCTTGATCTGAATTGTTTCGCCAGTGAAAGGGTTACGGCCCTTACGTGCTGGACGATCAACTTTCTTAAACTTACCGAAATCATTGATCATTACATCTTCGCCCTTTGAAATGTTGCGAATGATGGTGTCAAAAACTACATCTACTGCACGAGCCGCTTCCTTCTTGTTATCTGCGAAGTGCGGTGCCAATGCTGCGATGAACTGGGCCTTGTTCATATTAATCCCCTTATTTACGCATAAATTTTAGGCTTTTGCCTAACTTGGTAAGAAATCTACGCGCCCAAACAAATAACAGCCGACATATCTAGTGGCGTGTCGGAATTTATAATTTCTAATGCATCTGCAAAAAATGCACTTTTTATGCGAGAAAAACTCTAAATTATTACTTTAGAGTTTTAAAATAATTAGGAATTAGGAAAGTGCAGGAAGAGTTTTAGGCTTAAAACTAGGTCTTGATTCTTCAAAAGCACTCACAAAATCAATATTTTTTAGCGTAAGACCGATGTCATCTAAGCCTTCCATCAATCGCCATCTGGTGTAATCATCAATCGTAAATACGATTGACTTACTTCCGTAGCTAACGGTTTTTGCCTCAAGGTCAACTGTTACTTGGGTTTTAGGGTCAGCTTCGACAGCGGCCCAGATAGCTTCGATATCGGCTTGATCAATTACAACAGTAAGCAACCCAGCCTTCTGTGAATTTCCGCGGAAAATATCGGCGAAGCGGCTAGAGAGAACCACCTTGAAACCATAATTTTGTAGCGCCCAAACTGCATGTTCGCGGGATGAGCCGGTTCCAAAATCAACACCTGCTACAAGAATTGTGGCTCCAGAATATTCTGGCTTATTTAATATGAACTCTGGATCATTGCGCCAAGCACCAAAGAGGCCATCTTCAAATCCGCTCTTTGTTACTCGCTTCAAATAGACGGCAGGAATAATCTGGTCGGTATCAACATTGCTTCGGCGAAGTGGAAGAACGCTGCCGGTATGACTTAAATACTTTTCCATTTTTCTCTCCTTACAAATCTGCCGGTGATGAAAGAGTGCCACGAATAGCGGTTGCTGCTGCGACTAGAGGGCTTACTAAGTGAGTGCGTCCACCTTTACCTTGACGGCCCTCAAAGTTTCTATTTGAAGTTGAAGCAGAACGCTCGCCAACAGCGAGTTGATCTGGATTCATACCAAGACACATTGAACATCCTGCGGTGCGCCATTCTGCGCCAGCATCAAGAAATACTTTATCCAGGCCTTCACTTTCGGCTTGCAATCTAACGCGAGCCGAACCTGGAACAACAAGCATGCGAACTTCTTTAGAAATTCTCTTTCCTTTAAGAACATCAGCGGCAGAACGTAAATCTTCGATACGACCGTTTGTGCAAGAGCCTAAGAAAATTGTGTCGACCTTAATATCTTTAAGAGGTGTTCCAGCTACAAGTCCCATATAAGTAAGGGCTCGTTCAGCTGCGCCACGTTCTTCGGCATCAGTGATTTCCGCTGGGTTTGGCACCTTTGAATTGAGTGGCAAACCTTGGCCCGGGTTAGTTC
>Ga0114981_10002991_pt1 | contig 10832 bp, 7 predicted proteins | sample S_140806_MF_Meta_FD_87028 | JGI IMG/M metagenome (GOLD analysis project Ga0114981, IMG submission 87028) | Freshwater microbial communities from Lake Simoncouche, Canada to study carbon cycling - S_140806_MF_MetaG | ecosystem: Environmental > Aquatic > Freshwater > Lake | place: Lake...
GAAAGACCCATCACCCAAATCATACCTTTGCAAATTGCCATAGACCGTTTGCAATCATTTTTCCTCGAATACCTCACCAATCTGGGACTCGACGATCTCCTTAATGACAACGAACTCGTGCCAGCCCAGAATCAACTGCGCCGCATCGTCGCCGACAAGCCGATCTCCGTGATGCTGGCCCAGATGTTCATCGACGACGTGATCGCCAAACGGGAGCAGGGCCATGGATTATTGGCGGGCTCAGTGCCCGAACTGATGTTGGGCTATGTCAACCGACTCGATCGCAACATTGACGCCAGCCAGCGACTTCGAGCCGGCTTGGAAATCACGCCGACAGTGGTGCAAAAGAGCCTCCAGATCCTCGCGCTTGCAAGCCACAAGCAAGGGCCTGAAGGTCGGCCGCTCTATCAACCCTTGGCCTTTTCCGGTGATTGGGCCGACCAAGCCCTCAGCGCTGCCCCGCCCGATGGCATGGGCCTGGCCAGTCGGCGCCAACGCCAAACCCTGATCAACTATCTGCTGGAGCAGAGATTACTGCAAAATCCAGGTGCGGATCTGGATCAATTGTGTTTTCTCCTGGATCCTCTGTCCGAATACTTGGCGGCCATGCGCCAACGGGACCTCTTCGAATCAGGGCAAGACTGGCATCCCTTTCTACAGGATCTGGAGCGGCGTTCCAGCATAGAAAAAGAAGGCATGCGGGGCTTTGTCCTCGCCCTTCGTGATGCCTGCAACGATCGTCTCAAACCCAATGAAAGGGCTGGCCTGATTCCCCAGGAACTCCCCGATCGTCTGGGCCCCATCGCCGATCTGGATCCGGAAGAAGAACGCACCCGCCTCGAAGAACAACGGGCCCACAAATGGATGTGGGAACTCTCTGTTCCCGTGGACAGCGAGCGGCAAGACGCCATCAGCAAGCTGGCCGCCATGGCGGCGCCCAATGCGCCCCCCAGCAGCCGGCGGGCCGTCCAGCTGGTGGCCAGCACACGCCTGGCCCAGATGGTTGACAACCAGGAGTTACCGGAAACGGAGCGCCAGGATGCGGCCACCCTGCTGGGCATGCTCGGCACCCCGATGGCGACCGAAGCCCTGCTCAGGGTGGTCAAGGACGATGCCGTCCTGCCAGGCATCAGGCGAGCGGCCTGTGAGGCCCTGGGCTTGCTGGATCCTGCCAACGCCAGGGCCCAAGAAATCGAAGCGACCCTCATCCACCTGATGGAACAAGCGATGCTGAATAAAGCGATGCTGAATAAAGAAAAGCAGCGCCAAACGATCGAGGCGCTGTTGCCCCTGGCCCAAGGGGCCAGCAGGGCCTCATCCCTGCGGGCTGCCAGCCAACTCGAAGTGTGGGGCCGCGCCGCAGGTCTCCCGGTGCCCATGGTCACCCTGACCCATGGCCATGGCGCCATCACCACAACCATTGTGAAGGTGAAGGTCTGGCGTCTTCCCCTGCCCGAAGGCCAAAACCTTGAGCTGGTGGAGATTCCCGGCGGCACCTACCAACTCGGTTCCCCGGTCAGCGAAGCGGGCCATGACGACTACGGAGCCTTCCCTGAATGCGCCGGCTGCGATGTCGAAGCCTTGCGCAGCGTTGAATTGGCAGCCTTTGGTATGGGCCGCCATCCCATCACCCACCAGCAATGGGCGGCCGTTGCCCGCCTCCAACCGGAGGGTTCCGAACCGGAACTCAACCCAACCCCCTCCGCCGCCATGGCCCATGGACTCTGGCCCTGTTTTGCCCAGCCAGGTTCCTTGCCCGTGGATTCCGTCAGCTGGAACGATTGTCAGGCTTGGATCCGGCGACTCAACCGCTGGCTGCTTGGCGAACTTGGTGAGGCCTCCCCCCAGCTCAGCCTGCCCAGCGAGAGCTGCTGGGAGGCCGCCTGCAGAGCCGGAACCAGCACACCCTTCCATTGGGGTGACACCATCGATTCCAGCTGGTCCAACTACGACGGCAGCTATGCCTACGGAGAGGGCGCCCTGGGGGTGTTCCGCCAGACGCCTGTCGCCATTGGGGAACTGGGGCTGGTGAATCCCTGGGGCCTCGCCGAAATGCATGGCCAGCTTTGGGAGTGGTGCCTCGACCGCTGGCACCCCATGCCCCTGGGCAGCCCTCAGGATGGCCGGGCCTGGGAAGATCCGGACCCCAACCTGCAGGGAAATCCCAAGCAAGAAGACCGCCTGGCCCGTGGCGGTTGCTGGTGCAGTGACCCTCTGCAATGCCGATCGGCCTCGCGCGGCGGCATTGCGCCGATCTTCCGCGACAGCTTCGTGGGCTTCAGAGTGGCCTGCCTGCCGCCCGAATGGGGCGCCAAAGCGGATGGCGAAAGCCCGGCGAAACCGACCAAGGCACGACGCAGCGTCGCTGGCAGCTCCAGCCGACGCCAAAAAAGCGGCTGAGCTGCGGCGGGCGCAGCGCTGACTTCAGTTAGCCATGGTGGCGTTGAGCCGAGAAACCCGGCCACTGCCGATATGCTGCCGCCGTTGCCTTCCTTGAGAATGTCATCTGCTGTGCTCGTGGTCGGTGCTGGCTTTGCTGGAGCCGTCGTGGCCCGCGAGCTGGCCGAGGCGGGCCACAGCGTCAGGGTGATCGACCGACGGCCCCACATCGGTGGCAATGCCTTTGATGCCCTCAACGACCACGGCGAACGCCTCCACGTTTATGGCCCCCACCTGCTGCATGGCGAGGCCGATTCGGTGGCGATCCGCTGGTTGAGTCGCTTCACCGAATGGGTGCCCTATGAGCATCGGGTGCGGGCGGTCCTGGCCGACGGACGCACCACCCCCCTGCCGGTGAATCGCACCACCCTCGAAGATGTCTTCGGCGTGGAACTCGCCACCGAGGCCGCAGCCAAGCAGCTGCTGGCCAGCGAGGTCGTGGCCGGCGGCACGCCCAGCAACACCGACGAGTTTTTCCTGGCCAATGTGGGGCCGCGCCTCGCCGACATCTTCTTTCGCCCCTACACCCGCAAGATGTGGGGGGTCCCCCCCACCGAACTCGAAGCCGCCGTTGGGGCCCGTCTGCCGGTGCGCTGGAACCGGGACGATCGCTACTTCACCGATTCCTTCCAGGCGATGCCCAGGGATGGTTTCACGGCCATGTTTGAACGCATTCTCGACCACCCCCTGATCTCGGTGAGCCTGGGCCAGGCCTATGGACCCGACCTGGATGCCGACGTTTCCCATACCTTTTTGAGCCTGCCCATCGATGAATACTTCGGCTTCCGTTTCGGTCGCCTGCCCTATCGCTCGATCCGCTTTGAAACCAGCAGCGTCAGTGCCGACCAGCCGGCAACGGTGATCAACTACACCGACACCGGCACCTACACCCGCTGCACCCAGTGGGACCTGATCCCCAATTCCGGCCGTCGCCAGGATGGCCAACACACCGTCACCCGGGAAATTCCCTGCGACGCCGCTGACAACAACAACGAGTGCTACTACCCGGTGCGCAACCGCCAAACCCTGGACCGCTACGAGCAATACGCAGCCCTGGCGGCGACCGAACCCAACAAAACCTTCATTGGTCGTTGTGGCCTGTTCCGATACCTCGACATGGTGCCCTGCGTCAACATCCACCTGCGCCTGGCCGCCACCTTCCTGGGCCAGGTCCAGGCCCAGGCCGTGGCCTGACCACCCCTGACGCCCCCGGGGGAGCCAAACTGGCCACCATGACCACCCTTCCAGCAGCGGCCAACGCCCCGTCCAGCAGCGTCCTTTCCAGCGCCAGCTTCAGCGCCACCGACGCCTGTGTGCATTGCGGCTTCTGCCTGCCGACCTGCGCCAGCTATCGGGTACTGGCCACCGAGATGGATTCCCCCCGCGGCCGCATCCATGCCCTCAAGGCGATCGCCGCCGGTGAGCTGCAACTGGATGCGACGGTGGCCAGCCATTTCGACTCCTGCCTGGGCTGCTTTGCCTGCGTGACGGCCTGTCCCTCTGGCGTCCGCTACGACCAGCTGATTGAAGCCACCCGGCCCCAGCTGAATGCCCCGGAGCTGCGCAGCCCCGCCCAGCGCTCCTTTCGCAAGCTGCTCTTTGCCCTGTTGCCCTACCCGAAGCGGCTGCGGGCCCTGCTCACCCCCCTGCGGGCTTACGCCGGCACCCCCCTGCAGGCCTTCGCCCGCCGCCGGGGCTTGACGGGTCTGCTGGGGCCCCAACTGGAGGCGATGGAGCGGCTGCTGCCGCCGCTGGCCCCTGAGGCCTTCCGGGATCGCTGGCCCGTAGTGGTGCCGGCCCGGGGTCCACGCCGTTATCGCGTGGGTCTGGTGCTGGGCTGTGTGCAGCGCCTCTTTGATCCCGCCGTCAACAGCGCCGCCATCAACGTGCTGAGCGCCAACGGCATTGAGGTGGTGATTCCGCCGCAGCAGGGATGTTGCGGCGCCGTCACCCACCACCAAGGCGAACTGGCCCAGACCCGGGAGCTGGCCACGGCGCTCATCGATAGTTTTGACCTTGTAGTGGGGGAGGGCCGAGCGGCGGGCCACGAACCCCTCGATGCCGTCCTGGTGGCGGCCTCCGGCTGTGGCCACACCCTCAAGCACTACGACAGCCTGCTGGCTGAAGAACCCGCCTGGATGCAACGGGGGGCCGCCTTCGCCGGCCAGGTGGCAGACATCCAGGAATTTCTGGTGCGCGTCGGTCTCAGTGCCGATTTCCAGGCGGCCCTCAAGCCCCTGTGCCACGACGATGGCAGCGCCGCCACCGCCGAGCGCCCCTTGAACCTGGCTTACCACGATGCCTGCCACATGATTCACGGCCAGGGTTTGCGGGAGCAACCCCGGGCCCTGCTGCGGCAGATCCCCCATGTGCGCCTGCGGGAAGCAGTCGAAGCCGGGGTCTGTTGCGGTAGCGCCGGCATCTACAACTTGGTGCAACCCCTGGAGGCCGCCGAACTGGGGCGCATCAAGGCAGCCGACCTGAGCGCCACGGGCGCCGATTTGGCGGTCAGCGCCAACATCGGTTGCAGCCTGCAGATCCGCCAGCACATGGAAAGCCAGCCCCGGCCCATATCGGTGCGGCATCCGGTGCAGTTGCTGGAGCAAAGCTTCAGGGGGGGCTGAGCTGGCCCTCCATCCATTGCCAAGCCAGGTGCAGGGTGTCCGCCTGGCCGAGGTTGCCGGGAAAGGTGAGGATCGGCAGTGGCCCTAGGGGCCCTGCCCCCGGCTCAGCTTCGACAGCGGCTGAACCGGCCGGGGCCAACACCGGGGCCAACACCAGGGACAGCCCCGGCAGCAACTGGCCCTGCAGCTCGACCGCAGCCAGCTGCAGGCCCTCGGCGAGCAGCACATGGCTGGTGATGCCCCCCTTGCTGATCAGGTACCCCAACTGGGGCGCCAGGGCCGCCGCCAACCGCGCCATGGTGGCGGCCAGCACCTGGCCGAGGGCCCGCCGCTCGGCGGCATGGCGGCAAAGCAACTCGCCGCGACTGGTGTAAAGCACGGGCGTGCGACCGGAAGCCAGCACCGCCTGGAGTTGCTCCAGCCAGGCGGCCTCCAGGGAAGGCAGCAGCCGATCGGGCAGGGGTCCCTCCAGGAGGCGATGCACCTTGGCCACCGGCAGCACCACCCCCCCACAGGCGGGATCCGCCAGCAGGCAGGCCAGCTGGTCATCGGCCAGGGGCACGTGGGAACCCACCAGCACCAGCCCCGGCAGGGGTCCGGCCGGGCCACGCCGCCGCAGACCCGCCAACTCGGGGGGGCCCAGGGGCTGGGGGGGCAGGGCGGCCAAAGGGCCCAATACTGAAGCCGCCGATTGCAACAGCCAAGGACTCGGCCCCGGGGGGCCCGCCAGCGTCAGCTGCCGTATCGCCGTCCCTAAGGCCGTCAGCTGACCGGGCCGTTCGGCATCCACGGCCACCACCACCCCGCCACCCAGGGCGGCGAGGCGGGCCTCCAGCCGCTCCATGCCGGGTCCCCCCCCCTGCTCCTGGGCCACGGCGGCGGCTTCCATCAGCTCCAATTCGAGGCGCTGCACCTGGTCTGCGGCTATCCGGCCGCCGGTCTTCTCCTCCACCCACTGGGGCAGGTAGCTGCTGCCAAAACCAAACAGTCGATCGCGGCCAAAGGCGGTCTCGTGCACGGGGCGGCCGTCCAGCCGGTGCACACCGGCCACGGTGGTGCGCCCCCCCTCCAAGAAGGCTGGCACCAGCAAGGTGGCCCCGAATGGTCCCAGCCCCTTGGCGATGGCCTCCACCTCCAAGGGGAAATGGCCCCGCAAGGTCGAATCTCCCCGGCTGACCAGCAGCCAATTGCGGCACACCCCCTGCTCCACGGCTGCGGCCAGCAACGGGGCCAGGGCCGCGGCGATCTGCCCCACCCGCTGCCGGGCCGCCGCAGGGGCCAGGGCCCTGGTGTTGGCCAGCACGAACATCAGCGGCGAAGGATGGCGCAGGGCCGCCGCCAACTGGGGCGCACCCCAATCCAGCAGCAAGGGACAACCGTGCACGGTCTGGGAGCCGGTGGGATCGTCATCAATCACGACGATCTTCAGGGGAATCGTCTCGGGGCTGCAATCCATTGGTCCCAGCCTGCCGTGGCACGGTCCTCGCGTGCCAAGGTCCTGCCGTGGCACGGTCCTGCCGTGGCACGGTCTTCCCGTGGCAAAGACCTCCCATGGCAGCATCACGGCCATGACTGCCCCCGAAATCCTCCAGCCCCAAGCCAGCGAGCTGGCCGCTCTCGTGCAAGCGCTGCATGCCGAGGCCCGTCCCTGGCTGGCCGCTGGCCAGGCCAGCCGCCTGGGCTGGGGCGCCGCCGTGACCCCAGCCTGCACGGTGGTCAGCAGCAGGGCTCTGGGGCGGATCCTGGAGCACAACCCCGGCGACTTCACGATTCGAGTGGAGGCGGGGACGCCCCTGGAGACCGTGCAGCAGGTCCTGGGGGAGCAAGGCCAATGGCTGGCCGTCGATCGGCCCTGGGGCAGTGGGGCCCTGGGGGGCGGCAGCATCGGCGGCCTGGTGGCCCGGGGCCTCACGGGCGGCTACCGCCAGAGGTATCTGGGCATCCGCGACCAGCTGATCGGCATCGGCTTGATGCGGGCCGATGGGGTCTCGGCCAAGGCGGGGGGGCAGGTGGTCAAAAATGTGGCGGGGTATGACCTGATGCGCCTGTTCACCGGCAGCTGGGGCTCCCTGGGCTTGATCACCGAAGTCACCCTGCGCACCATGCCCCTGCCGCCGCAGCGCAGCGGCCTGCTCGTTCAGGGCCCCCTGAGCCAACTGACGCACCTGGGCGAGTGGCTCCTGGGCTCCAGCCTGACTCCCGAGCGGATCGACTGGTGGAGCCCGGCCCTGGCCGCCGCTGCGGGTCTGGCGCCCCAACCCCTGTTGCTGCTGGGGCTGGCCAGCGTGGATGCCTTCACCATGGCGGAACAGCAGGCCGCCATTGCCGCCCAAACGGCCCTGGCCTGCGAGGTGCTGACGTCCGAACGGCTGGGCGAGCTGCTGGCGGTCGCGGGGGGCGGTGAGGCCCCTCCCCCCGCCTGGCTGCTGCGCCTGGGGGTCAATCCCGCCCAGGTCCCCCTGCTGCTGGCAGCCCCAGAATTACAGGGGATACCCTTGGACCTCGGGGCCGGCAGTGGCCTGGGGGTCGCCTGGGCAGGGGCCCCAACCGACCACTCCCATGGCGCCCAAGGGGGGTTGAACCCTGACCAGGTTGCCAGCTTGCGGCAGCGATGCCTTGCCCTTGGTGGCCATCTCACGGTTCTCAGCCAGCCCGAGGGCAGCCGCCTCAACGCCTGGGAGGACGCCCCCTCCCGTCCCCTGATCGAACGGATCAAAGCTCAATTCGATGGCCTGGGCCAATTGGCGCCCGGCCGGCTGCCGGGAGTGGCCCAGACCGCCGGCCATCCCCCCAGACCCCATGCCTAAACGCCATGCCTAGGACCTCTGCCTAGGACCCATGCCTAAGAAAGACTGGCCAGCCAGGACCGCAGCGCGGCATTGACCGGTGCGGGCACCTCGTCGTGGGGGCAGTGGCCGGCCTCCAGCAACACCTCGCTCGTGGCCGGCGGTGCATGCCTAAGGAAGCTGGCGCGCCGGCCGGGGGCATTGATCCAGGGGTCCTGCATGCCCCAGATCAGCAGCAGGGGGCAGGCAAGCTGGCTGAAAAGCTGGTCCAGGGGCTCGCCACTGGGGAGATCGAAAACGGTGCGAAACACGCCGAAAGCGCCCGCATCGCGGGAAGGCCGCAGGATCGACTCCACCAGAGCCTCATCCACATTGGTGCGATCGAGATAGACCCGCTCCAATGTGCGCCGGACCGTGGCCGGCCGCCGCAGGTTCTCAAACAGCAGGCGTTGCAGCGGAGGACTGCGAAACAAGGCCCCGCCGATGCTGCGGCGGGCAATGGCCCCCCAGCCGGTGGGCGGCCGCTGCTCGTCGGCGAAAGGACCGGCGGCATTGATCAGAGCAACCCCAGAGGCCTGCGGCCCCAAAGCGACGCCGGCCGCCAGAGCCGCATAGCCACCGAGGGAATTGCCAACCAGGACCGTCGGCCGGCCGATTTCAGTGCGGACGTAGGCCTCCAGTTGGTCACGCCACAGGGCCCCGCCGTAGGGGAGCCCTGCGGGCTTGGCGCTACGGCCGAAACCCAACAGGTCGATGGCATGCACCTCATGGTGCTCAGAGAGCACGGGAATGTTGTGACGCCAGTGGTCCGTGGAAGCCCCAAAACCATGCACCAACAGCAGGGCGGGACCCTCGGGTTGCGGCGGTGATTGGCTGAGCCTATGCACGTGATGGCCAAGAAAACTCCAGGCGCCGGTTGGAGGTTCCGTGGCAGCGGTGGCTTCGGTAGCGGTGGCTTTGGCAGGGGTGGCTGCGGCAGCGGTGACTTCGGCAGGGGTCAGGGATTGCTGCTCTGGAGAAAACGTGGACGGCATCGGCTGGGTTAGTGCCGCAGCCCCACAAGGGGCGGTACGGAGGGTGCTTGATGCTAGGGAGGCTGACGCGGCGGCAACCCCCGACCATGAGCATGATTCCCGTCGCCCTGGCCTGGCCGATGCTTCTGCCAGGCATCGCCCTCTGGGCCCTGGCCCTCTACTGGCCCCTGAGCCTCAGCCTGGCCCCCCTGGAGCAAGGCCTGGCGAGCGGCCCGCTCAATGAAGCCAGCCAGCAAATCTTGCTGGCCCTTGTCAGCCTCAGCCTGGCCTTGGGGGCGGGATTGGCGATGGAGTTGGGCCTGGGATGGGCCCTTGGCCCCAGCTGGGCCTCCAGCCTGGGATTGGTAACGGCCCTGTGGGCCCTGTTCTGGGTGCTGACGGGAAGGACGCCCTGAATGCTCAGGCCTGCTGGGTATCGCGATCGGGCCCCCCCAAAACGGCCCGCAGCAGCAGCGGGGCCAAGAAGGTGGTGCCAATCACCATCATCAGAATCGCCGCCTCCAGGGAGGGGGTTAACAGGCCCGCCTGGGAGCCGAGGCCAAGAAAAATCAAACCCACTTCGCCGCGAGGCAACATGCCCAGTCCCACCACCAGTCTGCGGGTGGGTTCGGCGCTGAAATAGGTCCAACCGGAGGCCAGTTTGCCAGCAATCGCCACGGCCAGCAGAAAAGCGGCCACCACCAGCCCCTGACGGTTGGCCGGATCGAAGGGGTTCAGCACCGAAAGGTCCATGGCGGTGCCGATCAGCACGAAGAAAATGGTGGCAAAGAGGGCCACCAGGGGTTTGACCGTTTCTTGAATCGCTTCGGTGCGCTCGGATTGGCTCAGGATCAAACCGGCGGCAAAAGCGCCTAGAGCCGCCTCCAGCCCGATCGCCTGGGAGGCAAAGCAACAGAGAATGAGCACCACGAAGGCGGCGACCACCACCTCCCCCGGCGCCTTGAGCCAATCGACCAACTTGTCAAATAGGGGAGCGGCCCGCTGGCTGAGCCAGATCGCGGCAGCCACGAACAACAGGGCCGCCAGAACCAACTTGAGAATGGGCGCTAGGCGCAGGGCATTGCCAGAAGCCAGAGACACCACAACGGCCAGGATGATGATGCCCAGAATGTCGTCGAGCACGGCGGCACCAATGACAATCTGCCCCTCCCGGGTTTTCAGGAAGCCCAATTCGCCGAAGACGCTGGCGGTGATGCCAATGCTGGTGGCCGTCATCGCCGCCCCGGCAAAAACCGCGGCGATGACGGGCAAATGGAACAGGTAGTAGAGGCCAGCGCTGCCGGCCGCAAACGGCAACACCACCCCGGTCATGGCCACCGTGGCCGCCTGGGGACCCACCGCCACCAGTTCATCCAGTTCGCTTTCCAGACCGGTCAGAAACAGCAGGGCGTAGAGACCCAGGGTGGACAACTGTTGGAGGCTGCCAAAGGAGCTCATATAGATCTCGCGCACCCGCTCCGTGGAGACTGAGGCCAGTTGGCTGACGAGCTGCACGGGCCAGGCAGCCAGCTGGGCGCCGGACTCGGGCGGCAGCAGCAGATGCAGACCAGAAACGCCAATCAACACACCAGCCACTAACTCCCCGAGGATCGAGGGCAATTGCCAGCGGACCATCAGCTCGGCGAGGCTGCGGGCGGCGAGAAAAATGATCAGGAAACGGCCCACCAGGATCAGGGTTTCCGCCACATCTTCCTGGTGGGAGCCGATTTCAAGCAGCAGGGGCAAAACCATGTAATCAGCCATCCGGGGGCGACCCTAGGGCGTAAGGCGCGGCTCTAGATACCCGGTCGTAGCCGACTTCAGTGTGGATCTCAGCGCCGGAAACGTGCCAAACAGCAACTGTGGCTACAGTTTGGCCCTTACGCGCTGCCATTGAGGCCAGCGTCTAGCAGCCGGAGAGCAGCAACCATGACCGAGCTGAAACCCCGCAACCTGCGCCTGCCGACCCC
>Ga0114981_10002995_pt1 | contig 10817 bp, 8 predicted proteins | sample S_140806_MF_Meta_FD_87028 | JGI IMG/M metagenome (GOLD analysis project Ga0114981, IMG submission 87028) | Freshwater microbial communities from Lake Simoncouche, Canada to study carbon cycling - S_140806_MF_MetaG | ecosystem: Environmental > Aquatic > Freshwater > Lake | place: Lake...
AGTAGCGGCAAAAGTATTTTTTTGTATGCCCCGTTGCTCCTGTTGTGGCCCATCGGGCTGTGGTTACAACGCCGACAATGGCGCTGGTTGTTGGCGCCCCTCGTCGTGATTGCGGCCATTGTGTTTGTACACACCAATGTGATTTTTTGGCATGGTGATGGGGCATGGGGGCCACGCTACCTCATGCTTTGTCTGCCGCTGATGGTACTACCGCTCGGTGAGGTCTATACCTGGCTCGGGCGCCAGACCCGAGCCAGGCGCTGGGGTGTACTGGGCGTGCTACTCACGCTCACGGGGGCGGTGCAAATCGCCGCCATCGGCATCAACCTCAACGCCTATATCATCAATAGCCGCAACGAACAGCGCCGCTATTTTGAACCATCTGCATCACCGATTATCGGGCATTGGCGCCAACTCAGCCAGCAACTGAGTCGCGACTGGAATGCCCGCACGCAGGCCGGGGTGACCTTGCAAGGCTGGAGTTATAGCGAAGGCGACCGCGACCAAAACGCCCAATTCCCACGCTTTGGCGGACCCCACGCCACCATCACGATTACGCCACGCAATAATGAATTCGCGTTTTTGGCGGGTGATTACCATAGCTGTCTCGATACGAGTGGGCAAATGCACCTCGCCATCAGCCTTGATCAGCAACTATTGATTGACGCCCCAGCTTGTCCACCGCGATTAATCCACTTACTTTTACCAAAACGGCAAAGCACCATAGAATTTGGCAGTAGCGGCGTCAATATCGCGGGGCTGCCACAGCATGAATGGTACGAAAAACTAGGGGTAGCAATGCGTCATTTACGGGTATATGATACGCACGGCGACTATCCGTTTTGGGCAAAACTCACTCCGCCATCGCGCATGCCGACGGTCCCCAATGCGATGCGGATTTGGGCTAGCGACATCCGCACTGAATTCTATGATTTCTGGTGGGATTATTTGCTCTCACCCCCCAGTAGCAGTGCAGTGTGGCCGGTGATAGTCGTCATCATCGCCGTGATAGCCGGACTAGGCCTGCTGGCGGGCGTCCCCCACTTGCGCCCAAGCAAACACCACCAAACAGCAGAGCAACACCCCGGCACCGACCCACGCTGATGGCGACAAATGTTCGCCGAGGATGAGCACGGCCAAAATCGTCGACGTAAGAGGCTCACACAGGGTCAACGTGGTGGCAGTGGTGGCCGTCACCTGTTGCAACCCACGTACATACCACACATAGCTAATAACGGTGGGGACGAGAGCCAAATAACCCAATCCCAGCCATACGAGTGGCGACAACGTCAAGTCGACTGGTTGGGTCAAAAACAGCACTCCCGTCAATACCACTGCTGCCACGCTAAACATGTACGCCAACGGCGTGGCAGGGGCATGATGGGGCGCTACTTGGCGCGACACAATCGCCATCAGGCTATAGCAGACCCCGGCAGTGACGGCACAGCCGATGCCCCACCACAGCGAGCCGCCCACACTAGCTTGGCCACCATACACCAGCAAGGCGGCCCCACCCACCGCCCCCAGCAATGCCAACCACTGCACGACGCTGAGCCGTTCACGCAACACGATACCGGTAATCACGGCGGTGACAATCGGCGCACTACAAATATTAAACATAACCGCCAGGGCCACGCCGATTTGCGGAATCGCAGCGAAATAAGCCACTTGATAGCCGGCAAACGCCAAGCCACCCACCACCAACAACAGGTGATGGCGGGCCGGCATGGCAAATCCCCAGCGCCCACTCACCAAACGATGCCATACCAGCAACAAGGGAGCGGCCAGTACCAAGCGCATGGCGCCGACCGTCAATGGTGCAATAGTCAAGCTGCCAAACAGCAACGACACCACGACGCCAATGCTCCCCCACGAGATGGCTGCTAACGCCACCAATCCCATCCCTGCCATATTTTTTGACATACTACCCCTAACGACACTATGTGGTGGATTTGTTACAATCCACTATACCGGTTTTTTACGCCATGCCGAAATCAGTCGTCTCAACGCTGGTTGATACGCAGTTTTTGCCTAATCAAGACGGAGCATCACATGGATCGCACCATTCAGTTTTTGCATGATATGACCGCCATCGATTCAGTCAACCCTGATTTGGTCCCCGGTGGTGCCGGCGAGCAGGCGGTAGCCACTTATATTGCCGAAACCCTCAGCCGCGCCGGTTTAACCGTCCAGCTCCAAGAAGTAGTGCCGGGGCGCCCCAATGTCATCGCTACCGCCAAGGGAAGCGGGGGTGGCAAGGCCCTCATCCTCAATGGGCATACCGATACCGTCGGTGTGGCGGGTATGACCAATCCCCACACCCCGCGCATCGAAGGCAATCGCCTGTATGGCCGTGGTGCATATGACATGAAGGCTGGCGTGGCTGCCTGTATGAGTGCAGCCATCAATGCCATGCAGGTCCCCCGCAGCGGCGATGTGATTTTTACTGCAGTGGTCGACGAAGAATACGCCAGCATCGGCACCGAAGCACTCCTACGCACCCACCATGCCGACGCAGCGATTGTGACCGAGCCCACCGGGCTCGATATGGGCATCGCCCACAAAGGCTTTGTGTGGTACGCAATCGACGTCCAAGGCAAAGCAGCGCACGGCTCACAACCCACCCTCGGCATCGACGCCATCGTGCGGGCTGGCCGCGTGCTGACCCGCATCGAAGCGCTTGACCTGCAATTACGCACCGGTAATCACTCGTTGCTGGGCGGCGGATCCATCCACGCCTCGCTGATTAGTGGTGGCCAAGAATTATCGAGCTACCCCGAGCACTGCCGGATCTGGCTCGAGCGCCGCACGGCCCCACCCGAAAGCATCAGCGAAGCGACCGCCCAACTGAGCACCATATTGGCCGAGCTCCACGCCGCCGACCCGACCTTTGCCGCCAATTTGCACGTCGATTTGAGCCGACCGTGGTTCGAAATCAGCGCCGATGCCCCCATCGTGCAACTAGTACGACACTGGACCAGCCAACACACCCAGCGTACCCCTGCCACGATTGGGTCGTTTGGTTGGATGGAAACGTCGTTGTTTGATACCGCCGGCATCCCCACCCTATCGTTTGGTCCTGGAGGCGCCGGTGCCCATGCGGTGGAAGAATGGGCCGACATCGATCAGACCATCCAATGCGCCACGATTTTGACCAGCGTATTAACCGAGTTTTGTCAATAAAAACGCCGCCAAGGAGCGACTCATGACATCAGTGCGGCGTTTTGCCACAGCCACCAGCCAAACTAATCCCCACGGCGCGACACTCGAAGCGTTGTTGGCGGCAGCCACCCAGGCTGCCGACCCCCAACAACAAATTGCGCGTACTATCAATGTCGACGCAACAGGAATCATGCTGGGCGCCACGCGCTACACCCCCAGCAGTGTGGTGCTTTTGGCGGTGGGCAAAGCGGCCTTGACGATGGCCGATGCCGCTATGCAACGCCTCGGCGGATTGGTGACACACGGACTGGTAATCTACAAAGACGATGATGGCACGCCCCGCCACCCCCAACTGCACTATCACGCCGCTGGGCACCCGGTGCCCGATGCGCGGAGCCTCGTGGCGGGACAACTGGCCCGCCAGTTGGTGCAACAGACTGACTCGACACAATTAATCGTGGTGTTGGTGTCAGGGGGCGGTTCGGCGCTGATGGTTGATCCCTTACCAGGGATTGATTTGGCGCAGATGCAACAATTGACCCGCGATTTGTTGGCCAGTGGTGCCGATATCAACGCCATCAACACCATCCGCCGCCGCATCGACGGGGTTAAAGGGGGCGGATTAGCCCGGGCCGCCGGTGCGACACCGGTGGTGACATTGATTTTGTCGGATGTGATTGGGAATCCGCTGGCCGCCATCGCCTCGGGACCCACCGTCGCCAACCCCGATAGTGCTCAGGCCGCCTGGGATGTAGTGCAACACGCCGGACTGAAAACTGTTTCGCCGGCAATCACGACAGCCTTGACGGCGCCATTGCCACCCGACCACACCCATTACGCCACGCCGCTCATCATTGGTGACATCCAACAAGCCTTGGCGGCGGCGGCCCAAGTGGCGCAACAGGCCGGGTATACGCCAATTATTTTGAGTGATACGCTCAATGGCGAGGCCCGCGAGGTCGGGCGCACCCTCGGGCATATCGCCGCCTACCATGCCCGCCACGGACAACGCATCTGCCTGCTCGCCGGTGGTGAGACGACCGTCACGTTGCGGGGGAACGGGCTGGGAGGGCGCAACCAAGAGCTGGCACTGGGAGCAGCCCTAAGCATCCAAGGCATCCCCAATCTCATCTGTGCCGCCTATGCCAGCGACGGCGGCGACGGCCCCAGCGATGCCGCCGGAGCAGTGGTTGATGGTCAAACAATCGCGCGCGCCAAGGCTACAGGGCAAGATGCCCATGATGCCTTAGCGCGCAACGACAGTTATTATTTTTTTGACGCCATTGCTGATTTACTCAAACCAGGAGCGACTGGCACCAACGTCAATGATTTGTTTGTGGCGTTACTCTAGGCCTCATCCTGCGCAACCGCGTCTGTGGGGGGCGGTGTGCGCGGGATCATCCAGCGCAACAACGGTGGTGTCACCAACGTGGTGACCAGCGTCATGACGATGAGTGCCGAAAAAATCGTGCCATTAATTACCCCCGCAGCCAACGCCGCCCCGGCGAGCACCAAGGCTACTTCGCCCCGTGACACCATCCCTGCACCCACTGTCAGCGCCGGGCGCCACGGCATACCGCCGATACGCGCACCCAAGCCCCCACCGATGAGCTTGGTAACGATTGCCACCACAGTAATCACCACAATCACCAACGGAGCTGAAAAGACATCGTTGGGCGTGACTTGTAAGCCAATATTGACAAAAAAGATTGGAATAAAAAAAGCATACCCCACCGTAGCAGTGCCATCGTGAGCGATGTGTTTGGGGCCGAGATGACGGGTCGCCAAAATCCCCAGCAGATAGGCGCCAGTAATCGCCGCCACACTCCCTAGTGATTCGGCTGCCCAGGCATACACCAATACCAACGCAAGCAAAATAGTCAGGGCTGCCTCGCGTTGGGGTAGGCGCTTTTCTAAGCGCACGAGCAATGGTAAGAGCCGGTCGCCCACAAACCATGCAATCGGGAAAAAGAGCGTCATTTTGAGCAGGGTCATGCCCAAATCACCCACCCCCGTAATCAAATTGACCACCACGGCAAAAATCAACACGCCCAAGACATCATCGATGATCGCCGCACCGAGAATGACACTACCGATTTGGGTGCGCATTTGCCCGAGTTCACGCAGTGTTTGCGCCGAAATACTGACACTTGTGGCCATCAATACGACCCCAATCAATACCCCGGTCTGCCAGTCAAACCCAAATACTTGCATGGCGAGGCTGCCACCAACGAGTGGCAAAAGCACCCCGCCTAAGGCGGCCAAAAACGCGGGACGACCAACAGAGCGCATCGCCGCCATGTCGGTTTCCATGCCGGCCATGAACATCAGTAGCACCACCCCGATTTCGGCCATCACAGCAGTGGTTTCGTTAGGGGTAATCCAACCAAGCAGTGCGGGACCAAGAATCAAGCCAATCAATAATTCACCAAATACGGATGGCATACCGATGCGCATACTCAACACGCCGGCGATTTTGGCGGCAATCAACATGCCCGCAATCGGCAACAACGCAGCAATAACGTGATGCATGAACAGTCCCTTTCAACGCAGTATCTACACATACGCACAATGATTTGCGCATACAATAGTCGTTGTCCATTATCGCATAGGGTATCTTGTTTATCTCGCACAGAGGACGCAGAGGGCGCGGAGACAACTTCATACTTCCGACTTCATGCTTCGTAGTGCTCGCACAGAGAACGCAGAGGGCGCGGAGACAATCACGCAATCCTTTGGCGCCATGCAATGACGCCACTGGCGCCATGCAATGACTCATCCATGGCGCCATGCAATAGCGCCACTGGCGCCATGCAATAACGCCACTACTATACAAGAGGTTTTTTCATGACGACGACCCGCAAGGCTTGGTTCGCACTTATTGCTGGTGCAATAATTATTAGTACATCACCAATCGTGGTCAAGATGGCCGGCGTACCCGGAACGTCGTCAGCTTTTTATCGGGTTTTTATTGGATTTTTATCCCTATTACCGATCTTTTTTTGGCGAAAACCAACTAGCGTGCCGACAGGCAAGACCCGCTGGGCCATCATCGCCGGCGGACTCTTTTTTGCCATCGACTTGGTGCTATGGAACGAAGGACTGATGCGCGCACCGGCCGCCAGTGCCTCGTTGATGGCCAATAGCGCACCGCTGTGGGTGGGGCTGGCCTCGATGTTATTGTTCAAAGAAAAGTTGACCCGCAACTATTGGATTGGGCTCGCCATCGCCATGGTGGGCATGGTAGTGGTGGCTAGTGGCGCCTTGCGCCTCAGCCCCAACGATTTGTTTGGGTTGTCGCTGGCGGCAGGGGCCAGTTTTTGTTATGCGGGGTATATTTTGAGCACCCGCCACGCCCGTGGCGGCACCGACACCATCACCTTTATGGTGTGGTCGTTGGCTATTGCCAGCATTATCATCTACCCTATCGCATTGTGGCTCGGTACGCCGTTGTGGGGTTTTGATTTGCGCTCATGGGCCTTTATTTTGTTCCTCGGAATTTTTACGCAAACCATCGGCTGGATTGCCATCAATTACGCCCTCGGCCATTTGCCAGCCCCGATTACCTCGGTGATGTTACTCGGGCAAGTGGTGTTGGCGGCCTTGCTGGCGGTACCGTTGCTGGGGGAGCCGATTGGGGCGAGTCAACTGATTGGCGGAGCCTTTATTTTGGGCGGGATTGTGTTGGTCAATCGTAAGTAGGATTCATGGCTGGCGCGGAGCGCACGGCGAATAGCGGCGAATGAATTCGCCGGCATGATTCGCCCCTACGTGTGGTCACAATTCATGGCTGGCGCGGAGCGCACGGGCGAATAGCCGCGAATGAATTCGCCGGCATGATTCGCCCCTACGTGTGGTCACGATTCATGGCTGGCGCGGAGCGCACGGGCGAATAGCCGCGAATGAATTCGCCGTCATGATTCGCCCCTACGTGTGGTCACGATTCATGGCTGGCGCGGAGCGCACGGGCGAATAGCCGCGAATGAATTCGCCGGCATGATTCGCCCCTACTCTCATTCCTCCCTATGGCGTCTCTCCATAGGGATTGGGTATAATGAGGGCAATCACACAATCAAAAGGTTCCTCATGCGGATAATCTACCTCGGTACGCCTCAACTTGCCACCATCCCCCTCGCCGCTTTGGCACAAATGCCTGGCATCGAAATTGTAGCGGTGATTACGCAGCCCGATCGACCGAGTGGGCGCGGGCGTCAACTCACGCCACCGCCGGTTAAAGTGATGGCGCAAACCTTGGGCATTGCGACTATTTTGCAACCCGAAACGCTCAAAGACGACGCCGTGGTGGCCCAAATCGCCGCTCTACAACCCGACATGGGAGTGGTAGCGGCGTATGGCGAAATTTTGCGCAAAAACGTCCTCACCATTCCCCGCCATGGCTACCTCAACATCCACCCCTCGTTGTTACCGTTGCACCGTGGCCCCGCCCCCGTCACCAGTGCAATCCTCGCCGGTGATCAAGATGTCGGCGTATCGGTGATGTGTCTTGGTAGCAAAATGGACGCCGGTCCCATCCTGGCACAGCACCGCCGCCCCATGCCCGTCGATGCGCGGGCGGGCGCATTGACCGAAGAATTGTTTCACGTTGGCACCCAAATGCTCTGTGATGTCATCATGCCCTATGCGGCCGGCACACTGACGCCCACACCCCAAGACGATAGTCTGGCCAGCTACATCGGGTTGCTTAGTCGCGACGATGGACGCATCGATTGGCAACAATCCGCCACCCAGATTGAGCGCATGATCCGGGCCTATGATCCGTGGCCAGGCACGCATACTACAGCCCTCGGCCAACCACTACGGATTTTGCAGGCCAGTCTGACCCATGTCAATGGCGTACATACCGCCGGCAGTGTGATTGATGGTGCAGACGGTGTCTCTGTGGTATGTGGACACGGCGCGTTGTTGTTACAGCAGGTCCAACCGGCGGGTGGCAAAGCAATGACTGCCGGCGACTGGCGGAGGGGTTTACGGACATTGCCGATCCTCGGTGAAACGCATACATCCCCTATAGCGTAAAGCCAGATTATTTATACATCAAAGAACTGCATTATGCGTATTACGTACATGTGTGGGTTTTTGCAACAAAAAACCGTATACTACAGTATTATGGGCGACCAAATTTGTATGGTAAAGGATAGCAATGAATAGTCTTATTTCTTGTTTGTGTGTGGCTGGCCTTGCATTCGCAGCGTTTTCGGTAATTCGGGGATTACTCGGGCGGGGACGGGGTGGCAATAATGGCTGGAACAACAATGGCTGGAACAACAATGGCTGGAACAACAATGGCTGGAACAACAATGGCTGGAACAACAACAACACCGGATCATTTCTCGGTGGCATGGGGCTGGGTTGGTTGTTAGGCGGCTGGGGCAATAACGATCACAACAACCATATCAACAACCATGACACGATTGTTGATAGCAACAATGATGGCATTGCCGACACGGGGACTGAAAACAACAATACCAATACCGATAATGGCAGTTGGTTTGATTGGGGTAACAACAACGATAATAACAATGACGGTGGCGGTTGGGGCGGCGACAGTGGTGGTGGCGATTGGGGTGGTGGTGGTGACAGCGGTGGCGGCTGGGGTGGCGATTCGGCCTAATCTATCTGCGCATCACTCCCACGCAAATCGCAAGCCGCACCTTGATACGAAACGCTCATCTTTTTTATACGCTCTGACATGATTGCCTACGCGCTTGTACGCCTAGGCAATCATTATTATGACAAGCCAATGATAATCTCTCACGCTGGTTACTTACCCAAATCAGGAATGGTTCATTAATTTACTTAAGTATTTACAAATGAGATTATTCTGTCAACCAATACTGCTAGTACTGTTCTAGTAAAAAATAATGCAATTCCCCATCATTTGTCACACTATCTAGTGCGATTGCAATCAAGATTGATGCGCACAGTAACGTGAAGATACGCCATATAAAAATGTCGTTCAACCAAAAACAGCACGCGCACTTCTACAGCGACGTCGAACGATGTTGCTGCCAATAATTACGCTATCTTTACCTTGTATTTACCTGAAAAACGTGACAATCTGTCTAATCAACCTACATATTGTGTTGCAAAAATGAGTTTAATTAATTATTTATATACATTTTGTTGCAAATTTACAGTAAAATAGGTATGATGAAAATACTTAAGATGTATAGGGATAGGATTAAATGTATGCGTGGTGCTAATACGGTTTTTTCTAAAGTAGTGATATTCACAATATTACTATTACTTATTTACACAAATATTTTCACAGACGTCACCCGCACCTACGCGGTACAACACACACGTACCGTGACAAAAAACGTCAACGCAGTGACACCTACACGCATGGCATTGAATTTACCGCTCCCCTACCGCTATATTTATGAGCCAGCAGCCAATGACTGTGGTCAGCGTGATGCCAATGCTGATTTAAGTTATTGCGATTTATCAAATACTGATTTACGCAACGAAAACCTCTATAATGCCAATTTGACGGGAGCCATTTTGACCGGTGCGAACCTAACCGGTGCCATTTTGACCAATTCAGATCTGACAAATACTGATTTCACCAATGCCAATTTAACGAATACCGATCTGATGGGTGCAATTATCAATGGCACCATATTTACGGGTGTTACCTGGTCAAACACTATCTGTCCAAATGGGGCAACGAGCAATAGCAATGGGTGTGCTGATTTCATTTCGACACGGACACCCACGGCATCAGGCACTGCGACCAAAACACCGACCGCAAGTTCCACCGCAACCACCACCACAGATGATTGTACGCAACGCGGTCCGGGAGTGCAGTTGCGGGGCTGTAATTTCAGTAATTTAAATCTTTCTAGTTTCGATTTCACCAATGCAAATTTCTCGAATGCCAACCTTACAAGCACAAATTTTGTCGGTGCCACGCTAACGGGTGCCAATTTCAGCAACGCAAATCTGACCCGCATGTTTGCCTCACAGGCGAATTTAATCGGCGCCAATTTTACGGGGAGCAATCTTTATTTTGCTAATCTTGTCGAAGCCAATCTAACCAATGCCAATCTAACCAACGCCAACTTGACCAATACCAATTTTAGCAGTGCTGATCTAACTGATGCCAATATGACTGGCGTAATACAAAGCAACACCTACTGGGCAAACACTATTTGTCCCAACGGCAGCGTCAGTGGTGAAAACGGTTGTACGAATTCTTTCGCCACACGGACACGTACCAATACCGCCACCAAAACGAATACCCCAACCAAATCAAATACCGCCACCAAATCAAATACCCCAACCAAAACGAATACCGCCACCAAAACGAATACCCCAACCAAATCAAATACCAACACGCCTACCAAGTCAAATACGCTGACAAATACGAACACGCCTACCAAGTCAAATACCCCTACCAAGTCAAATACGCTGACAAATACGAACACGCCCACAAATTCGAGAACCAATACCAATACCCCCACATCAACCCGTACCGCGACGAGCTCAAATACCGCGACGAGCTCGAATACCGCGACAATCACCCGTACCGCGACGAGCTCGAATACCGCGACAATCAGCCGTACCGCTACGAGTACGATGACTGCCAGCAACACGGCGACCAATACCAATACCCCCACATCAACCCGTAC
>Ga0114981_10003003_pt1 | contig 10793 bp, 6 predicted proteins | sample S_140806_MF_Meta_FD_87028 | JGI IMG/M metagenome (GOLD analysis project Ga0114981, IMG submission 87028) | Freshwater microbial communities from Lake Simoncouche, Canada to study carbon cycling - S_140806_MF_MetaG | ecosystem: Environmental > Aquatic > Freshwater > Lake | place: Lake...
AGCACTTCATTACCGTAGGTGTACTTGATGATTGGAGCCAACGCCACATTAACTGGGCGAGTTTGGTCCGTGGGTGTTGGCGCTGTGTTAGTCAGTGTAACATAAGTACTGGTCAAACCGTCAGCAAGTGCTAGGTCAAAACCTTGGTTTTTAGGGAAGTCCACCCCATCTGACAAATCACCGTCTCCAGTATTTCCCTTGTTACCATACAAACCATTGTTAGGTCCAATGACGCTGGCCGCCGTCGTTGTGTGGTTATGTCCGTCCGTTGGCTCCGTTAAAGTAATCGTGTGATTGCTGTGAGTAAGACTTGGGAGAGTGTGCGTGTGAGTAATAACCGAGGAAAGCTGTGTAGACCCAAAGACCCGAGGAGTGTCAATGGCGCCAGAAACACCGCCAGAACCGCTCCAACCACGGGCAAACTTGCCAAGAAGGTCGGGAAGACGGAAAGTAGCACCAGACCCGCCATAAGCGTAACCGATTACTTGGAACAGTTGGTAGTAGGGGTTAGCGACACCTGGACTGGTTTCCGGAAGCGCCGAAGCAGTAGCACCATTGCAATATACCCAGTTTGACGGGAGTTTGGTTATGTCTCCGCTAGCGTACCAAAAAATAGTTCCAACTGGAACATTCTGAGGAGGGTTAAACGGTAGCCAGTTTAGTCCGGTCCCGGAAGGACTTGTGATGTCCACTGTGAGCTGGTATGCATCAGTCCCTCGACCCAGAGTTTCCGGAGTTGAGGCACTCAAACCAACAATCAAATCACCGGGAGCGGTAACCTGAGTTTTGAGAATGGCGCTAAGGTAAGCAGAGTTGAGAGCAGCAGCCGTAACTGTTTGAGTGACCGAAGTCGAGGTAGGAGTATTATTTAGACTTACGATGCCACGTTGAGAAGTTGATGCAGCCAGGGCACTCAAGTTAGCGGGAGTTACCGCTTTAATAGGCGAAGACAAACCAAGTGTCTCAAGGTCTGAAGCCAGCGTAACCCAACCACGTTGTGTAGTAGATGCGTCCAAGTCTGCCAAGGAGGCAGGAGTAACAGCAACAAGGTTGTTGACAAAAGCGGAAACGTCGGCAGCAGTTGCCAATCGAACTAGGCCGGGAGTAGTTGTAGTTGCGTAAGGGTAACGTACAGTTTTAGCAACAAACAACCACCGGGTGTTACCACAGTAAAGTTGGTCACCTGCCTTGATTGTATAAACTTGTGGAGCAGTTGAGGGAAGAATAAGGCCAGGTGGAATACCGCCAGGAGGTGAGAACGTGCCATCATCTACAACAACAACAAAACCCTCCACAGCGGAACCGCCAGGGAAAGGCAGGCTCTGACCTGGAACAAACCCGGCGGCAATACCTTGAGAGGTGGCAGTTAGCATTGTTTGAGTTGCTATGCTGAATGTACCAGCATAGAACTGACCCTGAACAGAGACGTTGATATTTCCGATGTTTCGGTTCAGGGTGTAACCTTGTTTGGCAGTCAGTGCTAAAGAAGCAGATTGAGTGACCAGGTCATCACAGAGTTGGGCGGCACCAGGACTAGTAGTTGAGGCAGCAAAAATATCTACGTTGAGGGTGGGAACAGACCCTGTTACACGAATAGGATAGTCACCGGATGCGGTGTATAACGGGGGGACGCCAGAAGAGGCATTGGTTACCCGGCCATACAAATCTACGACGACAGTAGCAAACGAGTAAGAACCCGGCGTCAAAGGTGCGCCAAGGGGAGCCAACGCAATGCTGCCGGACACGGTTATGCCCGTTACTGGGGACGTTATGATACCAGCACCAGGAGTTATATCGGTAACTGTGCCTACAACAGGAGCTCCAACTTGCGTTACCGATACAGATCCGTTTATCGGGCTGATTGTAAAACCCGTACTAAAACTGAAAGGACCACCCTGAGGAGTGTAGAAACCCCAAGTTTCCGGATAGGAGAAAGGGGTGTTGGGGATTGGATTTAAAGGATCGAAAGTAGCCATTTTGCGGTACGGGTGGAGTATGTGAAAATGTTATGTTCCTTTTCAGGACACGGTACTCGATGAAACTTGAGTCCACTGAACGGTGGTACCATCATCGTAAAGTACATACATCAACCCGCTGCCGGAGTTCCACCACAGAGTGCCGGGGATGTGATCGCTGATAGTTGGAGCAGTGTCAGCTACTATCGTGTTAGCGTATGAGTAGGGTAGGCAGTTTATCCAAGTTGCGCCGTTCCAAACTTTTAATGTAGGCCCAGGGTGAGCGGGAGTTGAACCGGTGTCGAGCCAAAGTTCGCCAAGAGTATTACCGCCGGAACCGGCTCCTGTTGCCCCATCGTTAGGGGGAAAAGCCCCCACTGTGCAAGGTCCCACTTTAAACAAAGAGGTTCCGGTGTCATCGGCAAAGAACAAACCAGGTTGCACCGCAGCAGTGTTTACTGCGGGTTGTCCAGGTAGTAGTTTTGCAGGGTCTGGGCGCTTGTTTAGTACAAGAGACCTTAAAAACTGTATGGGTGTAACGCGAGTGGTCGCCATTTTGACTAGGTGTCGGTGTGATATCCGTAATCGGACCTCAATGGTTTTACCCGTTAACCTCCCTAGTTTATGATACCCGGATCTATGCCAATGAGTTCACCTGTTGGAGATGTTTCAACACCTGGTCCTACTTTCAAAGTATTAGAAAGAAGTTGTTCAGGCAGGGGGCAAGTAATAAGTTCTTCTTGTGAGATTACCCGTATGTTGCAAGAAGTACCAAACAATGGTCCGGTGGCAAAAACAATCTGAAGTGTTTGGGACTGTTGGTTGACCCCAACCTCGTAGGCAATATCTATCACCGGCGTTGGCAAAAGGTGCTTGGGTATCTGCATCACACCCCCCAAGTTAACAAAGATGTTTTCAGAGTTTACAATGAAGGGGTTGAGCGGTACACCATTCAAAGTTAGGGGGAAGGAAGTTTTTACTCCGTCAAACTGATCGGATATTTCATCTGTGGAATTCATAAACACAATCGGAACACTCGATGTTCGGAAACGTCGCCCTGACAACACGCCCCTGACGTCTATGGTGCTGCCTGCTTGAGGGGGAGCGCCAACAAAAGTAAGGGATGTTACTCCGGTAGAGTTATCGATCAGGTAAGAGTAATCAAGTTGAACCGGGGGTCCAAAGGGGTCTTGCAAAACACCACCCAAGAACACCAAGGAGTTACCGTTACTTAAAGTCGTTTCGTTTGGTGAGAGTGTAAAACTTGTGGTTACATTATCAAAATTTCCCCCCACATTGAAGTCTATTATCTCAAGAGTACTATTGTCGTCATCAGTGGTGATTACACGAATGTCACAATAAGCACCTGCTGGAGGTGCCTCGGTGAAAATAATGACATTGCCTACAATACTGTAAGAGGTCAAAGGTAGTTGCGCTACGCCGCCAATAAATACAAAGACGCCAAAAGTTGAGAGTTGAGATGCAGGTATTCCATATCCCCCCCTATTTAAATCAAAACTTGTCTCTGAACCATTGAACAACCCGGATATATCGTCCGCAGAATATACCAAAACGGGGGATGGATAATCAATAGGTTGTGGAGAGTTTCTTATGACCCTGTCGTTTATATTTTGAAGCGGAGTATTATTTTGGAAATAGTTCAGAGTAAATGCTTCTCTTACACTCCCAGACAATACAAACTCATTTAGATCGTTAGACCCAAAACATACAATATTCCCACCAAAGGAAGCATAGGATTGGAAATCCGCAGAAACTTTTCTAGAGAGCTCGGTTGTTTGGTACTTGGGGAGACCACGAGAGTAATCGAAATACCCGGAGTAAGTCCAAGTGTGATTGGTTGATTGTACTACAGAAGGTAGATTGAACTCCACTGGCCATGGAGCTGGGGTATTTGCATACCCGTTTATTGGTGAAAGGCTAAGAGAAGTGTTAAGAAGAACTCTTTCCCCTGCATACTTAGGTTTTAGGTAAGGATCCATCAATTCTCTAGAGAAACCCATTATTTCATAATATCTAAAGATAGTGTTTTTTGTTATCGACCAGTAGGGGTCATAAACGGAAGGTTCGGGAATGTAGGAACTTATACACGGGGCAACCGTTGACCCGGTTGGCCAAATAGCGGGTAATGTCCCAGTAGAGTATTCCGGGTAATAGTTTCTAATAGCAGTCACCGTACTTGATACTATACCTGTGACCCGGAGGTACTCGGTAGTTCCGGAGGATGAGTCTGAAATCCTTATGACACTTATATTATTGCGAGGATGCTCAAGTTGAGATACTTGCAGTAGGGTCAGGCGAACTATAGACGGTCTACCAAATGTGGGATTAACTACAAAAGGACTTGTAGGTAGTTCTTGAGTTTGAATAGTCTCACTCGGGGCAGTTGTTACCGTTTCCAGGGGTGTTACGGGTATACGGTAGTAAATTATGCCAAGACTCAAAGTACCATCATCCTCGTCTATAAAAGACCCTCCCGCAAACTCTTTATTAGGGGTCAAAGTTCCGCGCAAGTAAGTTAGGTTAGCCTGATAACTAGCCGGTATCAGATTATTGTCTGTGTAATAAGGGTACAAGGGGTCCGGAACGTATCCTTGCCAAGTCTCTGTTACAGGGGTTTGCCTGTTTAAAATAGCACTGGATACAAAGGCTGAATCAGGTTTTTGAGGAGAAACTTTGGTGGGGCCATTGAGGTCGTTAAAATTTGTCTCATAATACAGAGATGACCAAATATTATTCTCCGCGCAGTAATAATTTCTAAAGATATCTGTCATATAAGTCCCTTCAGGTGTATTGAAGGGCGCATAAAAATTAACACTGCCATCCGTAACGGGGTAGGATTGAATCCATGGTCCAGAGTTATCCCCTAAAGTGGCATACACTGCATACCGGGTGGATTGAGATGCGTCTGATATTTTATTATTGTAGTTTAGAGACAAGTTGTATTGGATTGTCTCAGTTTGCGCCACTGAAAAAATTTGAGATATGCCACCGAACTGCCCGGGGTCAAACTGGTAGTTACGTTTAAACGTTGTTGATAAGTCTTTACCAGTTTGGTTCAAACGTAACACCTCACCATATTGAGGTGCCTTGGATGAAGAACTTGTAGACTGAATGTAGAACCCGTAGGATTTCTCAGTGTCCGTTCTAGGGTCTATGAACCTACGAATGTAAGGTATGGTACCCAAAATCAGTTCTTCAGAGATATTTGCGTCTGAAGACCTTACCCGGAGGACAGCACCCTGACTAGGACTTAGGGGGTCAGACAATATACAAGTTTTAGACCCGTCGTTGACAAAATAGGCCACGTAAGTACAAGATGCACCTCCAAATAAAACGGCACTGCCTGGTTTTAAGGAAAAAGGAAGTATACTTGCTGGGTCAAAAGGTTGAAAAAGGTGTATCAGTGTGACCGAAGAATCGTTCGGGTCGAGTTCAACTTTTACAACCCTGCTACCCAGCAAAAGTATCTTTTTCTGAAAATCCGATGTTACCTGAGGTTCTGAAAGGGCTAGTGGGAGAACAATGCCGGAGTGAGTAAAACCTTGACCCACTTGAGTAGATCCCCCAAGAGTACCAATACCTGAGAAACCTTCTGCCTGAAATGCGTTCGACCCAAAATTAGATGTTGCACTGTCCAGGTTGATTTGGGCACCATCCATTGCCCACACACCGATAGCAGAACCAATGGTGTAGACTGCCTGTGCTTGCATGTAAGTATTAGGTCCGCGAGACCTGAACCCGAAATGTCGGAAATCATTATCGATGTCGGTAATTCCGGTACTCTTGAAACTTCCGTCTATTGCATTTTCCACCAGTAAAGTTTTATAGTAATACCGGATATTTGGAATGGAGGTTTGATTCAGGATTGAAAGTTGAAAGTCGGTCGGCACCGAAAAAATTGGAGGACGTGTTACCGAAGAAAACTGTGCCTGTGCGATTGAAGTTAAAGTAAACCAAATTTGGTCCGAATCCCCATACACTTCGTAGGCACAGGGGTCTTTTTGAATACTGACCGAAGTTGCCTCGTTAACTATAACTGACTTAAATCCTGTAACCAGATTACCGTTTGCGTCAATGTTTGACCTTCCGTAATCAGAACGGTGATTCACCTGATTCAAGTAGGGGGATGTATTCAAAGTGCTGTTGCTCTGAATATTATCTGGATACAAACTTTGGGCTTCGGCGACAATTTGGTACTCTGGTAATGTCGCAACAGGTTTGTTTACAGCTCCCCCGAATAGTGTGGGAAATGCAAGTTGAATTTTACTGTAGAATTCATTAAGGTCGGAAACAGCGCAGTTTGTAACGTCACTCAAGCGATGGTGAGAATAATTTGAGAGTTCATAACTTACTCCATCAACTGGGATAAAATACGGGTAGATATTTGCTACATTGAACTTGGCGGGAGGAGACTGGGTTGCTTGAGTAAAAAGTGCTGGAAGCGTGGAAGATAGAATGCCGGCAGGGGCCGTTGAATCCCAGCTTGTTAGAGAAAGTTCAAACTCAAAAGAGTTGACGGGATTAACATAGTAAGATCCCTCAGAGAAGGAAGCTCCCCCTTGGTCTGCGTCATTAGTGTAATCAACTTGGACAAAGTCATTGTAGTTTAGACCATGGGGTTGAGGCGTGCCAAAAATGGCTACACCTGTGTTCTCCGCCGTTCTTATTCTGTCAACTACACGAAAAGACTTTTTATCTAATGTTGTGAAATTATTTAAATAAGTATTCCCCGACCATTTAAAAATGCTAGACAGGGGTTGGTTTGAGTAGACAGGCCCACCATCCACTTGAGAATAAGGGACAGGGAAAGCCGGGTGAGTGTATTTTGGCACATACACAGGTCTAACTTCACACTTCTTGAGGTCCATGCCAATTATTGATACACCACGGGGGAGAACTAGGCCACCAAGGGAGGGAACATTAAATTGCTGAAGTTGACTCTGCGTTATTACTTGAGACGGGTCGTCAAAGTTTACTGTGAAATCAGCTAATGTTGTACCGGGACCATTAATTACGCAGTGGGTGCTGGGAGCCAGGACAATTAAATAACGATTGTTGCCAACGTTTAGGTTATTATTTGATTCAAGGATTATACGCTTGGATACTTCCAGTATGGCCCTATTTATTGTAACAAATGGTACAGATTGACCATCATTTGTTAAAGAATCGGTTGCTTCGGGAAAGTCCGGGGCGACAAAAACCGTCAAAGAATCGGTGCCCCCCAGGAAAGGCGCGGCAACTCTCTGCCAGTTGTTAACTGTATTCCCGATATTTAAAGTTTTTGTGTCAGAGTCAACCCAAAGTTCCCCACGAGCGGGCACAGTGGTGGGCTCTCCAGACAAATAGGCAGTGGGTCCAACTTTAACCACCTTACCGTCAGTTACTTCAAAAAATAACCCAGGTTCCTTTGCGTTTGTATTGACCGCGAGTTCACCGGCTTCGAGATTTGAAGTGTCGGGTCGTTTGCCGGGAATAGAGGACCTTTTAAGGATGATTTTTGTAGCTGCCATTGTGCTGAAGAGCGGAGTAGTGCTCGTGTAAAGACACGATAAACACTCTTACCCTTAGAGGTAGGCTCCACCCCGGAAGGCATCTTTGCTGACGTCTCCTTCTTCCCTAAGCTTGATAGCTGCTTCCAGATATGCCACAGCTTCCTTTGGGTTGTTGAGTCTCTCAACCTTGTACCGGTCCATTAGTTGGACATATTTGTCATCGTCTTTTGCCATTAGATTCCTGCGTAGAGTGTATTGATGACGCTTTGCGCCTGCTCATCACTTAGTTTAGCCCAGGGGCCTTTACCGTAAGTTGTCATTCTGTTACGGATACCGTGGTCCATAATCGTGGCAATCTCGTTGTTGTCAAGACCCATACCGCGAAGTTGCTTTATTGCCCGGTCTCGGTTGCTAGTCACTCTTGCTGCTATTGGAGATACTTTAGATAACTCTTGCATTGCCTCCAGACGTTTCTCTGGTGTCCGAGCACTCTCCACTCTATCTATAAGATGGGCAGCGGTCCCTTTCCAACGCCTTACCTGGAAGTCGCCCTCTTCTCTAGCACCCGGTTGATGTGCGGGAGTGCCAACCCGGGAATACCCAAAAGCCCCAAGAGCTTCAGCAAGAGCGGCTTTTGGTGAGGATTGTGCCAACCCCATATCGACAAACCGTCCTTTACCTTTGTTATCAACCAGCACATTCTCAATATGCATATCATTGTGAGCTACCCCCTCTTTGTGAAGCCCAGCCCGAGCTTTCCAGTAAGCATCGGCAATTGATACACCATTTACTTTCTCACCAGGTCCCCTATCACCTATGGGTTCTCCAGGTACTAGTCCCATTGCAATACGACCTCGGCGAATATCGACGGCTTCGCTAGAATTGTTGCCCTTACCGTTTATATCCGCAGCAATAAGTTTTGGTCCAAGGTCCTTACCTTCAAGTTTTTTGATAATACTTGCCTCAGTACTTGACACATCACCACGTTTGATAACAGTGCCGTCTTTGTTTTGAATTACGGTCCCGTAACTGCCTTCACCAAGTTTCTTGGCACCCGAACCATAACTATCCGTCCAACCGTAAAAGTTTTTATCTCCTTCTCGCACAATTTTATTATTTGTCAAGTCAAAGTCAAAATCTTTGGCTTCCGCTCTTGCCCACCGGGTATTACCCGTTGTGCCAGCAACTTGAGGACCCTTTATGGCCGCATTGACTTCAAGAATTTCATTCCAAAGTTTTTCTCTTTTATTTTTTACAACTTGAATTTCTTCAGGTTTAGCTTGCTCCCGTTTCAGTTTATTTTCCAGTCTCTCTAGTTTGTCATACTCTGACAGTTTGTTTGCTCTCAGGTTCTTTGCTTCTTCAAGTAGTGCCGAACGGTCTCTACCCACTTCTTTACGGGTTAGAGTACCGAGACCTAACGCAGATTCTAACTTGGTTATCTGACCTTTTTGCGGTTGTAGCTTATCTCTCTCGGATTTGGCAATAGCCTTAGCAGTTTTAGTCCCTACGCCCATATCTTTGGCAATCGTAGTTAGGGACCCATCAGGAGCCTTTGACTCACCTTTTAGTATTTTTGCAATATCTTCTTTTATCTCAGCTTTCTTTTCCTGTGATGCCATATTCCTTTCATCCTCTCTCCGAGCATTGGCAAATCTTTTTGCCTGCTCAGTGCCAATTTTCACGCCAAACATATCTTGATGTTGCTTACGGATTAGTTCCGTAACATCATCATCTTTTTTTGCGGGAGTTTTTGGGGGTTCCGATTTCTTACTTACAGTGGGAGCTTTCTCAGGTGCGGGAGCAGTTTCTTTTTTGCCACTGCTCTGCCGTTCCTTGGCTCTTTCCAAGAGTGAGTTTTTCTTCTCAGCACTTGTCCCACGGGCAAACACAGATCCCAAGTCATCATCTTTACGGCTCTCATGTTTTGGAATGAGTCCTTTATCCCGAAGACGTTTCTGAAGTTCTAGTAAATGGGGCTTTGCCTTTAGGGCTTTGCCGTGTGCAAGGTCACGCTCAATATCACCTTTTATCTCGTTGAATCTACGGTGAAAACCCTTTCCGCCATGCTTTTTGGCTTCATGGAAAAGCTTCATTACTCCGAGATTTTTTCGAGTTTTATTTAAACTTTGAGATATACGAGGTCCAAGCTCAATGATACACCACTTGCTTCGTTGAATACAGGTTGCACCACAGCTCTTGCCCTTGGTACACATTCTCCCACCCATGGGTCATTCCCCCATGTAATCACGCATTTTTTCTTCAAGGGCGGCAATTTTGTCACCAAGAGTCATCATTTCCGAGTAAGAATCGTCTTGGTCGTAAGTACGGTCATAGTCATCCATTTGTTTTTCACCGGCATTACCACCGGGGGTGGCAACTGCCATTTTAGCATCCAGGCGTTCTTTTTCCTTTATCAGATTTTGCATTTCTTTCATACAGCGGTGAAATTCTTGAAAATTTCCACGCTCACGGCAAAGGCGCAGTTTGTTTTGCTGCATGTCGATACGTAGGTTGAGGTCCTTTGCTTGCTCTTCAAGAGCTTCGTAACGGAACCCGTTAGACACATTTGCCGGAGTCAGTTCATTGTATGCTCCCTCAACAATCGAAGTTTGCTCGGGTTCACGAACAGTATTCCGATTATAGTCTGTAGGCGGATGTGAAAAGTCATAGTCAACTATTTTGTGACCATGCTCCTTGTAAATTAGGTACGCCTTCTCGATGGCGTTGTTATCAATGGAATCCTTTCGCATAATCCCGGCAAGGACATTATATGTAATGTTTTACCCTAGTCGTCAGAGACTTTGGTTATAGACCCGTCATTATTTTTCATCCCTGCTACTGAACCCCATCGAACCAGTGTGGGTTTTCCACCTTTTTTGGCCCAACCATAATCTCCTTCACCCGTAGAAATTTTCAAATTATTTTCAAAACTTGACTTCTGCGATTGCGGTGCGGGGGCAGCAGAAGAAGAACCACGGTGTTTGCGACGACCAATGATGGTGTTTTTATCTACACAGGCACCATTTTTAGGGTCTTTCCAAGTGCCACGAGGGCAACGTTGAGCAAAGTCGTATTCGACTTCGGTATAATGGTAACCTTCTACAAGATGGTCGATAGAGGGGAGATTGAAATCACTAAGCATAATGGTTCACCATTTTACTTTATTGGCCCAGTACGCCGCAGACATTTTGCCTTTGGCAATATTCTTCGCGTGCCTAGTTTGAAATCGGTGACGACGACTCGCATAAGCCTCCGACTCTCCTTCTTTCTTGGGAGACCCTTTCACACCCCGTTGCCCAAACCGAATAACTTTTTCCTTACC
>Ga0114981_10003009_pt1 | contig 10774 bp, 9 predicted proteins | sample S_140806_MF_Meta_FD_87028 | JGI IMG/M metagenome (GOLD analysis project Ga0114981, IMG submission 87028) | Freshwater microbial communities from Lake Simoncouche, Canada to study carbon cycling - S_140806_MF_MetaG | ecosystem: Environmental > Aquatic > Freshwater > Lake | place: Lake...
AAGCCTGGCAACGACCTACTCTTCCGTGCCTTAAGACAAAGTACCATTGGCGCTAAAGGGCTTAACTGCCGAGTTCGGAATGGGATCGGGTGTTACTCCTTTGCAATAATCACCAGGCACAGTCTTATACATAAATAATATTATTATGTAAATACAATTGAAATTTAAAATATATTCTTTCGATTTAACAAAAGTAGATAATTTAAAATATAATGCTATAACTAAAAATCTTATCGCGGGGTGGAGCAGTCTGGTAGCTCGTCAGGCTCATAACCTGAAGGTCCTTGGTTCAAATCCAAGCCCCGCAACCAATAATATGTTTTTATAAATGTTAAAACTAAACAGTCACTTTCTTTTAAACGTTAATTCAAGTTAGGTACAATAAATAAAATGTTTTGATTGAAAGTTTTTTATTAACCTCAATTAATGAAAGACTTCACTAGAAGCCTTGCCATGCCCTTAATAAAATAAATATAGAACTTATATCATCATCAAAAAAAATTTTTTAAAAATTTTTTTTTTTTACTATCATTCTACAAGAACCATTAATTACATGTTTAAAATGATAATTATTTTTGAAGAACTCATCTACAGCTTTTTTTGCTCCATTCCAATGACCATAATCATCTATTATTAAAATACCACCTTCTTCTAACAATGGAAATAAGGTCAAAAGTTCAATTTTTGTAGATTCATAAAAATCAGTATCCAATCTCAAAATTGAAATTTTATTAGGTAAATTTTTTTTTTCTTGCAAAGTTTTAATAACATCGCCCTTGATAAAATTAATATTGTTCGTATTACCCAATATCTTTGTAATATTTTTTTTTACCAAATCTAAAGATGCATAGCACCAGATATTGTCACCATTATTTTCACTGAAAGAAGTTTTTTTCATAAGTTCAATTGCATTCTCGCCTTTATAATTAAAATCATTAATAGAACTTTCTGTCATTCCATCAAAAGTGTCATATGCGAAAATTTTCTTATCTAAATTGTATTTTTCGCAAAGAGATTTAAATATAATTAAATGTCCACCCTTCCAAACACCACATTCCACTATTTCGCCTTCAATATTTTTTTCTGATATATATTTTATTACTTGTGTTGAAAGATATAAGTTTTTATAGTCTGTCATTGAGTATTCTTTGACTAAATTTATTAACTCTTTCTCATCATTAGATGCTTCCACAGGAATAGAAATCTCCAAGTTATCATCTTTGATAATCTTATATCCAATTTTTTTTTAGCAAATACTTAATAATTTTTTTCATAATTTTTATTATTTCTTAATTGTTAATATATTTAATGAAATTTTTTCATAAGGTAATAATGTCCATTAGCAAAAAATTCATATAAGATTTCTTTTTTATTCATTGCTCTTTGAAAATAATTATTTTTTTTTGGAAATTCTAGATTTTTAAAAAAAACAGTATCAAAATTGTCTTTAGATACATCTTTCCATATTTTCGATAGCCTTAGAGAATGATAGGGAGAAGTAATAATTGTTATGCTTGAGATATTTTTATTTTTAAGTTCTGTTCTTATTATTTGCAGAGCATCAAGTGAAGATGTATAATTCTTATAGATTACATAAATGTTTTCTTTTTTTATACCTTCATTAATCATCAAAGATTCAATAATTTTTTGTTCTGGAATAGATTGTAACTTTCCCATTAGAAAAAATTTTGTGCCATTTTTATCATTATATTTTTGGATATAATAAAGTATATCCCTAAATCTATCTTGGTAAGATGAATTCCAATAATTAAATCCTTGATGTCCTGATAAAACAAATACTGCTTGGGTTTTTTTTTGTGTATTATGAAATATTAAGTTTTCACCAAGGTTCCAAATTAAAGGACTGTAAAAAAATAAAAAATAAATAATAATTAAAAAATACGATATTTTTAAAATATATTTACGACAATATTTATGCGAACTAGTCAAAAAAATTTTTAAAGATCTAAGTCCTATACCTAATAAAAAGTAATTGAATTTATTAAAATTATTTTTTTTGAAGAAACTATTAGATATGCTATTTATAATTTTATTAAACTCTAGAATTTTGTTAGAGGTAATGCTGTTTTTGGCTCTTGTTATTGTTAATAGTATTTTTGGAGTATACTTAAAACTTCTATTATATTTTTCAAAAATTTCAAGCCAATAAGCAAGATCTTCTCTAATATTAATGTCAGAATTAAATTTATAAATTTTAACTAAATCTCTACTTATAACTGCTGATGACATAAGAAATGGGTTGTAAATATAAAGCCAAAAATATCCCTGCTTAACTATTCTGGTCATAAAAAATTTTTGCAAGACTATTCTTGAGTAATTTAATAAAAAATTTGATTTCGTTGATGAATTTTCATGTTGATAATTAGCTGCTGTAAAAGATAATTTGCAATTTTGAATATGTGACATTTGATAATCAAGCTTATCTAACATCCAATAATCGTCTGCATCCAAAAAGGCTATATATTCACCTCTGGCTTTAGAAGTGCCAATATTTTTGGGTCTAGATGCTGAGCCGGAATTTTTTTTAGTTTTATAATATTTTATTCTATTATCTATTTTCATAAAATATTTTATTATCTCAAAACTATTGTCACTAGAGCAATCATCCACAATTATTAATTCGAATTTTTTATAAGTTTGATTTAAAACCGACCTAATTGATCTTCTTAAAAATCTAGATGAATTATATGTAGGTAAAATTATTGAAACTAAATACAATTCATTTCTCATTTATATATTTTTCCCAAGCAATAGATGATTGAATAATTTTTTTTAACTTATCTTTTTTAACAAATTTTAACTTTAAAATTTTATCTATTTTTTTAGTATCAGCAAATATCTTTTCAATATCGCCTTTTCTTCTTGGTAGAAAAATTTTTTTTAATGTAATTTTACAAAATTTTTCGAATAAATCTGCAATTTCCATAACTGAAAAACCTTGTCCGTATCCACAATTTAACAGAAAAGATTTTTTTCTATTATTAATTATTTTTAACAATTTGCAGTGAATTTTGGAAAGATCTTCTAAATGTATATAATCTCTAATACAAGTTCCATCTTTAGTATTATAATCATTTCCATTAATAAAAAAAAAATTTTTGTTATTCATTGCTAGTATGCTAAGATTTTTTATTAATTGGTTATTTTTGTTTATACATCCGATTTTATTTTTCATATCACTTCCCGCAACATTAAAATATCTCAAAATGCCATAATTAAACTTAAATTTTTTTGCATAGGTTTGGATTATTTTTTCACACTCTAATTTTGTTTTACCATAGATACTAATGGGTTTTGGCTTTATTGTTTCTGAAATTTTTCCACTTACATTTCCATAAACAGCGCAGGTTGATGAGAAAATAAAATTTTCTAGACCATTTTTTATGCACGATTCTAATAATTTTTTTGTATTTATATAATTATTTAAATAGTATTTTTTTGGATTTTTCTCTGATTCTTCTACATTCAAAGATGCAGCGCAATGTATTACAGATTTAATTTGATTGAATTTTATAAAATTTTTAACAAGTTTTGTATTTCCTATATTACTTTTTATAAAAACTGCTTTTTTATTTAATAAAGATTTATGACCTGTTGACAAATTATCAATTATATAAACTTGATAATTTTGTTTAATTAAATCAGCAACTATCTTACTACCTATATAACCAGCGCCACCAGTAACTAAAATTTTTTTCACTTAATTATTTATAATTTGTTGATTTCTCTCCCAAGAAAAAACCTAAACACATATATATTAATATACAGTTATAATTTGTAAAAAAACTTCCTGTAGAAATAACTGGCCATAAATGAAAAATTAATCCAGACATTGATATACCTGCTATTAATAATTCAAATTTAGCAGTATTTTTTTTATATAAATTTAAAATAGTAAAGTATTTTGCAACTAGGTAAAAAAAAAATAAAAAAACAAAGCCAAAGCCAGCAATGCCTGTTTCTGCTAATAATTGAATATAAAAATTATGTGGATGATTAATATAACTAAAACGATCGACAGCATATTTTTCTAACTTAGAAAGTTGTGAAAACGATTTTGGTCCTGCTCCAATTAAATAATTATCTTTAAATATATTAAGCCCTGTTATAAAGTAATTCTCATGAATAGCTGAAAAAAGATTTTTTTTATTACTCCTATATAAACTATTCTCATTATCATTTATGTTGAGTGCTTTTTTTGTATAATCACTTTCACCAAATCCTAACTCGTTTATAGTTTGAGTGATAAATCTGTTATAAGTAATTTTACTAAAACTAAGAAAAATAATAAAAAAACTTAATGAAAATATTATTACTATTAAAAAAGAAATTCTATATGGCTTCAACAAATAAAATAAAATAACTGAATATAATGAAAATAAGAAAAGTGGAGCTCTGTCTCCTGAAATTAATATAATGTAAAAAACTATAAAATATATAATAAAAAAAAGCTTTTTTTTATTTTTAACATTTATATTTAAAGCAAAAATTGTAGTAAAAAACATTGGTGAAATTTTTAATGCATACGACCCCAATATTAATTCATCTTTAAAAACACTTCCAATTCTTCCTGTTACGGGCGACACAAAACCTAATAAATTTTTTTCATTATAAAACTGAAATGTTGAATCAAAGAAAAGAATTAGTAGCGCGATAGAACATGAAATAAAAAAGTAACGGTAAAATAAATATTTATTATTTTTAATTAAGTAAGCTATTAAGAATGCCAAAATAATAAATCTTATATATGGCAATGAAAATCTTAAAGAAATCCAAATATATTCTGAAAATAATGAAGAAAATACTAATAGAAAATAAAACAAAGATAATAAAAATAAAAATTTTTTATCAGCTATTAAGTCAAATTTAGAATTCAATAAATAAATAAAAAAAAATATTGAAGATAAAATAACTATAAAATCTGGAATTGCCGGTCCAGTTATGAGTGCCAAGGGTAATAAACAAACTAAAAAATTACTAATCTTGAGGAATAAATTTTTATTTAATTTTTTTTCCATAAAAAAAAATTTGAATATTTTTTTGGCATCATACCTAAAATGTAAAATTGAAAAAAAATTATAATGGAAATTATTAATCCTAGATCTAATATTTTATAGAGAATAATTGGCACCACGGATACAAAAAGAATTATAAATAAAGTTACTGCATAGTTATATTTTTTTAATAATAAGTGATGGAAATGTTCCCTATCTCCTAATAGCGGATTTTTTTTACGCAAAATACGAATAAATATTACTCTACAACAGTCTATGCATGGCAGTAAAAACAATATTAATAGCTCATCTATCGTCACTAATTTTTCATCATTATAAATTCTTAATAAATATATAAATGAAAAAAAAGTTAGCATATAAACTCCACAATCGCCTAAAAAAATACGATTTTTATAATTAAAATAAAAGAATAAGATTAGAAATATTAGATTGACTGCTAATATAAGATCTAAAACTGAATAGGAAACAATATATACCCATAAAATAAAAAAATATGATGTAGTTTGCAAATTTATACCATCAAACATATTCATCATGTTAATTAATAAAACAAAGAAAAAAATTGATACAAATATCCCATAATTTAATAAATCAATATTTTTCATAAAACTAAATTTAAAATATGATAATTGATAACTTGGTATCGAAGTAAACAAAACGTATCCAATGAATATTAATATTATCAATTTATTTTTTGCGTTTAAATTTTGTCGATCGTCCAAAAATCCTAACACAAATAACATTAGAAAAGATAATATAAAAAATACTTTATTGATATTTTTAGGCCCTGTAAAATTTTCTAATAGTGCAAAAATATTTGAATAATTCAAAAAAGTTATCAAAACTAAAGAAAAAAAAAAAACTATTCCACCAACTTGTGGCACGGAGTTTTTATGAAACTTTCTCGTTTTATCTGGAAAACTCATGACCCCAAATTTTTTACCAAGGGTATTAGATTTCCACATCATTATAAATATAAATACAGAAACGAAAATATAACTCAAATTATCCATTTAATTTTATTTTTTTATCAAAAATATTTAAGATGGGAAACTTTGGTTCAATTTGAAACTGCTTATGATATAATTCACTTGAATACTGCCAATTTTTACTTGGATTTAGCTGAAGCATTAATTGAGATCTAATACTTCCTTTATCTGGAATGCCGGCTCTATGAAAACAAATATTAGGGTTAAATAAAAAAATAGTCTTAATGTCTCCAGTCACTTGAAGATAATCAACAATTTCTTTTTTATTAATGCTTTCATCAGTGTAGGTTAACGATTTACTTTTATTAACAATTTGCATTGGGCCACAATTTTTATCAATTTTATCTAAAGGAATTATCAATTTAAGTGTATTTTGACTAAAAGGCTTATCTCTATGCCAAAGATTAGCATAAATTGATTTGTTTTGATTTTCGTTCTCAATATGTAAGGTTGAATAAGCAAGTATAAAATCAATTGAAAAATTGTACCCTGTAATACTTCTTATATATTTAGCAATTGGATTGTGCAAAAAAATTGATTTCAATATTTCTTCAAGAGAATTTTTTTTTAAAATTAATCTTTCAAAATATGGATTTACACTTATCTTTCTCTCTATATAATTCTGTATATTATAACTAGTGTTTAATTTAATAAATTCAAATCCTCGAATTAAAAAAAGTGAATTTCTTTTTTCTTTAAGTAAAAACGCGTCTTCTAAGCTAGTAGAAATTAAATTATATATTTTTAATAATATTTTAATCACAAATCTCATTTTCATTTATGCATACTTGGTTCAAAAAAAGTATCAATTTCATGAAAAATATCATCAATTCTGGTAATATTATTTTTCCAAGTTGAAAAAACATAACCATCGCTTGAATGCATGCCATTTTTTAAAGCTACAAATGTAACATGATTTTTCATTGAAATTAACTTTTTTTGATTTATGAAAATAGTGTAATTTTCATCAATTTCATCAGGTATAACCAATGAAACAAATAAAGATGTTTTTCTGTTATCATAGTTAAATATTTTTTTTTTATTTAACAAGTTAATTGAATTAAATTTATTAATCGCATCTTGTAAATCTTTTTCATTATCAAAAGATATTAGAAAATCTCTTGTCATTCTAGGTTCGACGGTAGAAAAATTTACCTTTAATATATTAAGAAAATTTTCATGATCGACCAATCTATAGTAATATTTTAATCTATCATATGGTTTTTGGCTTAGGCCTGTTGCTAAGATTATTTCATAATTTTTTAATTTTGTGTACTCGTATAAAATATTATCATAAAATAAAATCATTTCTTTAATGGGATCATAATTATTTTTGATATACCAACTAGGATTTTTGAATGCAGAGTCATTTTTAACAAAAACTGAATTAAAAAAATAATGATGCTGAATATGAGCTCCAGCATTAAAAAAAATAGTACTAAAATCTGCATTTTTTTTTTTTAAGAAAGTAATATGAATATCGTGTAATAACAAATCTAATATTAAAGCCTTATTCCATTTTTTTACAAAGGAATTTACTAATAAATTTAAATATATTTTAAAATTATAAAATCTAAAACTTTTAATTAATATAATTAAAATATTAATATAAATTTTAAATGGAATTTTTTTATGAGAATTAATATTGACAATTTTTGATATATTTTTAGCAACAAAAGTTAACCAGTAACTAGGACTACTGATCGTATTTGTCCATGGATCAGAAATAAAATATTCGGGATTTATTAAGTTATTCTTTGCATTCATTGGACAGATGGCGCCTACTGTTTTCCCTTTTTTTTCTATTTTTTCAAAAATTTGTTCATATGAAAAATTTTTGATATCTCCTAATCTAAAAATATTATGCTCTTTAGCAGTTTTACCAGTATGAATTGAAACCCACTGTATCCAAGGCTCAAGTAAATCATAATCTTTCTCAGAATAAGTATTTTTTAAATTATCAAAAAAAGAATTATTAAAAAATTTAAAACTAAATTTAGAGCTATATTTCTTGAGAATATCAAAATTTATTTCGTTTAACTGAATAAATATTAATTTTTTATTGTTATTCATAACTTAATAACTGATCGTAAATTTTAATAATTTTATTACCTATTATTTTTATATCAAAATTCTTTTTAGCATATTTGTTAGAATTTTTTCCATATATTAACCTTAATTGTGGATTTAAAATTAGTTTTTCTATTTTTTTTTCTTTTGAAAAATGATTTTTTATATTACATTATTTATCATTAAATTTTTGTTTGACTACTTCCGTGCAACCCACTGATGATGTAGCCACTATAGGAATTCCACATGCAGCCGCTTCACATAAGCTCTTGGGTAAACCTTCTCGATAGGATGGCAAGCAAACTATTGCGGTTTTTTTTAATATTTTATAAATTTTTTTTTGATGTCCAATAAATTTAACTGTATTGTCAAAATTTAATTCTTCTAGTTCAAATTTTTTTAAACCAGAAGATTTTTTATAATCTAATGATCCAGCGATAATAAATTTATATTGATATTTTTTTAGCAATCTAGAGGCTTTTATAAATTCAGCGATACCTTTTTCTCTAATAACACGAGCTGGTAGTAAAATAATTTTATTTTTAATTGTATCAATTTTTTTGAACTGTGTTAAATCAACGCCGGATCCTTTTACAATTGTTATTTGTTTTTTTCCTAAAGAAAAAAAATGTACAAAATATTTATAATCGTACTTATTCTCGACTATAACTTTTAATTTTTTATGCTTAAATACATAGATCTGAATAATGAAAAATAGTTTTTTATAAATTTTTTCTATTAAATTTAAATCATTTGAAAACAAATATCCCATGCCTGAAATAAAAATTACGATTGCTTTAATTTTCAAAATTCTTGACGCAATCCCACCTAAAATTTGTGCCTTTGGTGTCGTAATATGAACAATATCCGGATTATATTTTTTTAACTCACTAAATATTTTAAAAAAGGCTAAAATATCTTTTATAGGACTCAAAGAAACTGAATTAAAATTACAATTTTGGAAACTAATTTTATTTTTTCTTAACTGTTGCTCAGCAAATTTATCAGAATTTAAACTTACTGAATTTCCGCAAAAAACTTTAATGTCATATCCTTTTTTTTTGGCCAGCAAGGCATGTGGCATTATATGTGAGTAAAAAAAAGATAAATGGTTAATTATGAAGGCTATTTTTTTATCTTTAATGTTAATTGTCATTAATTTTAGCTTTTGAATAGACCCTGTTTGTATCTAAAAATACCCTATTTAATGAAAAGAAATTTTTCATTTTTAACAATTCGTTTTTGAATGAACTTTTTTTGGAAAGTTTTAATGTATCATTAATACGTTTGCTAAAATTGTTTATATCACCATATCTAACCAGGTAGCCATTTTTTTTATTTTTAATAATCTCAGGGATGGCGCCTGATCTTGTTGCTAAAACAGGCACTCCTGACGCTAAAGACTCTAACAAAACAAGTCCTAAACCTTCATACTTAGATGAAAGACAAAATATATCAAATATACCAAAATATAAATTAATATTATTAGTATATTTAATCCAAATTATTTTCTTTCCAATATTTAAATTTTTTGCCAACTTTCTTAATTCATTTTCAAGATACCCTTTGCCTACCATTATTAACTTCGCTTCGATATTAGGGTTTTCTTTAACAAAATGAGAAAATGATTTTATAATTAAATCAAGACTTTTTTGCTCAACCTGCCTAGCAACACAACCTAAAACTAAAGTTTTATGATTAATATTTAATTTTTTTTTTAACTTGAGTTTTGATTTCCCGTTAATTTCTGTAAATCTTTTAAAGTCTATTCCATAATAAACGACAGAATATTTTTTTTTATTTATAGATATTTTATTTAAAAAAAATTTTTTTACAGCTTTTGAGATAAATATAATATGATTTGCATAAAAAAAGATAATCTTTTCTAAAAAAATTCCCCTTAATAATTTTTTAGTGCCGAAAGATCCCTCAAAAATAAAACTATCTAAATGTTTAGAAATTATTAATAAAAAAGATTTTCCGTAAATTAATTTTAAACATAATCCATAAAGCTCTGATATCCAAAGATGACAGTGTATAAGGTCGGGTTTGATTTCTTTATATCGTTTTAAGATTTTGAAAAAGTTAGGTATAAAAAAAAAATTGCTATTATAAAAATTTATTTTAAAAACTTTAGCTCCTTTTTGAATTAAATTTTTTTTATGATAATTATTACCTTTAAAATAAATTACAAAAACCTCATAAATGTACAATTGTTTTGAGATTAAATCATAAAGATGATTTTCTGCACCACCATTATCTACACTGGTGATTATATGTAAAATTTTTTTTTTCATATTTTAAAATAAATTAATCTGTCTTTTTTTATTTTTTATTGAAAAATACATTGCGCTCAACAAAATTATTTGTGTTGTAAATTTGTATCTCCATATCGTACCTGAGTTAAAGATTATACTTCCTATAATTACATTTAAGGAAAGCCAAGTGTATATCCAGTATAAAGTTTGATATTTATTCTCTTTATGAATTAATTTTAATAATGCAATTATTACAAATATTATAAATATATTTTCTAAAAATATTAAAACATTTATCAAATTTATATTACCTGTAGAAATTGGTGAAAGTAAGAAATAGAAATTAGAAAACAACATCGATGATATTGTGTGACTATAATGATTTGAAATTAATAAATAATTAAACAGTTCTGAAAAAAAA
>Ga0114981_10003010_pt1 | contig 10774 bp, 8 predicted proteins | sample S_140806_MF_Meta_FD_87028 | JGI IMG/M metagenome (GOLD analysis project Ga0114981, IMG submission 87028) | Freshwater microbial communities from Lake Simoncouche, Canada to study carbon cycling - S_140806_MF_MetaG | ecosystem: Environmental > Aquatic > Freshwater > Lake | place: Lake...
CCGGAGATGGTGGTGTGGCCGACGATGCTCGTCGCGCCGGTGACACCCTGCTCCATGACCGCACGGAACCCGCTGTCGGGTTGGATGTAGGCGTACTGCAGCACCTTGTCCAGGTTCGTGCCGTCGGTGCCGATCAGTAGTACGTGCGTCGGCAGCGGATCCCCGATCTGCGAGGCGTTCGCACTGGCGATTCGACTGCGGCTGCCGGTGACAGAAGCGCTGACGGTCACCGCACTGGCCGGCGCGACCGGGGCGGCCGGCACCGGAAGGATCGGCACCGGAACGGGTGCGGGCGCCGGTGTCGCCGGAAGGACGGCACCGGGTGCGGTCCGGTCCGGCAGAGAAACGGTGCGCCTGCGCGTCGGCGTGCTGGGTTGCGTCCGCGCCGGTGCTGCGCTCCCGGGCGCCGAACTTTCCGGAGCCGACGACGCAGCGGGACGATCGGAGTTCGTCGACGCTTGGGCGGCCGCCGGGCGGCTGACCTGACCGCGGGGCCGGGTACTCGCCGGTGCGCGGTTCTCGGTGGCGTCGGCTGATCGGGTCGTGTCGGGCGCGGCAGGTTCGGCCGAGGCGACCGCGGTCGCGACCGCCGATCCTGCGCCGGCGACGATTCCGGCCATAGCAACGCTCAGACATATCTGTTTGACAGCTTTCATGAATGTGACTGTAGCCCCGGTTTCGGGACTTTCGTCACCTTATCGGTGGTATGGGTTGCCATTCGTGGGGTTGCGGAGGAGGGTCAGTACAGCGGTTCCCCCGCGGGTCCGCAAATCGGGCGCATTCGATGAACGCTGGGTCAAATATGATCAAAGCCGGACCGTTCGTGGGTCGTGTCGGCCCCCTGGCCGCGACCCTGGGAATCGGTCTGGCCGTCATGGCGGGCGGCACGGGGACGGCCGCCGCTGACCCGGTCACCCCCGACGCCTCGTCGGCGGTGGAACGGCCGACCCAACCGGTGGGCGCTGGCCGACTGCGCGGCAACCGCGACCCCGGTGCACGGGGCGCATTGGCGAGGCCCGTCTCCGCCCCGACTGCCCGGGTGACGTCGCGGCCAGTGCGGCCCTCCCGGTCCGAGCTTGCCCCGGTCGCGGCGCTTGTTCCCGGGATCGGCGACGCGACGGCACCGCCGGTCGATGTGGTGCCACCGGCGCCTGCGCGCCGAGAGAATAGCGCCGCCGTCGCGCCCGCCGAATCCACTGTTCCGCAACCACTTTCCGCCCACGCCGTCGCCACTGATCCCATCAGTTCGCTCTTTCGGGGTGTGTCGGCCTTCTTCAACAACCAGACGCCGCAATTGCGCCCGACCCAAACCACACAGGGCGCCGCCGGTGTGGTCACCGGCCTCCTCAATGCTGTTGACCCCGACAGTCCCCGGCTCGGTTACACGATTGCTGAGGGTCCCACCCACGGAGTCGCAGCGGTCAGCCCCGACGGCAACTGGACCTATACGCCGGACGCGGCGGTCGCGGCCGGAGTCACCGACTCCTTCCGGGTCACCGTCAGCGACGCGCCCAGCGGCTTCGCGATCCACGGCCTCGCGGGGTTGCTCAACCTGCTCTCCTTCGGGCTGATCGGCAGCCGCGGGGATTCCTCCACCAGCCCGGTTGCGGTGATCGTCGCGCCCTTCACCCCGGCCAATCGCGCGCCGGTGGTGAGCACCCCGGTGGTGGGAACGCCGAATGCGTTGACGGGTGTGGTGAGCGGCAGTGTGATTGCCACGGACGTCGATGGTGACACGTTGACCTATAGCGCCCCTGCGTCGACGGCCAAGGGCGCGATCATCATCAACGCGAGCACCGGTGCGTTCAGCTACACGCCGACCGAACCGGCCCGGCACCGCGCGGCGGCCCTGGGTGCCACCGCCGGGGAACGCGCCGACTCCTTCACCGTGGTGGTGACCGATGGGCAGGGCGGCACCGCGACGGCGTCGGTGACCGTCGTGGTCAGTCCGTCGAACGTCAACCCGGTCGCCGGCACCCCGGTGGTGGGTGTCCCGAATGCGTTGACGGGTGTGGTGATCGGCATTGTGAGCGCCACCGACGCCGATGGTGACACGTTGACCTATAGCGCCCCGGCGTCGACAGCTAAGGGCGCGATCACTATCAACGCGAGCACCGGTGCGTTCACTTACGCCCCAAGCGTTGCCGCGCGGAACACCGCGGCGGCACCGGGTGCGACGCCTGCGGATCGCGCGGACGGCTTCACCGTCACCGTGATCGATGGCCACGGCGGTACCGCGACTGCTGCGATCACCGTGGCGATCAGCCCCGCGGTGGCCCCGGCCAATCGCGCGCCGGTGTTGAGCACCCCGGTGGTGGGAACGCCGAATGCCATTACCGGTGTGGTGACCGGCATTGTGAGCGCCACGGACGTCGATGGTGACACGTTGACCTATAGCGCCCCGACGACGACGGCCAAGGGCGCGATCATCATCAACGCGGGCACCGGTGCGTTCACCTACACCCCGACCGTCGCCGCGCGAAACACTGCGGCGGCCCCCGGTGCGACCGCGGCGGATCGTGCGGACGGCTTCACCGTGACCGTCGTCGACGGCCGCGGCGGCACAGCCAGTACTGCGGTGACGGTGGCGGTCAGCCCGACTCCCGACGCGTCAACCCCACTCGCGGCGTTCCCCGGAGCCGAAGGGTTCGGTGCTTACGCCACCGGCGGCCGCGGGGGCAGCGTCATTTATGTCACCAACCTCAACGCCGACGGCGCTGGCTCCCTGCAGTGGGCCATCGACCAACCCGGTACGAAATACATCCTGTTCAAGGTCAGCGGTCTGATCGACGCCCAGATCCATTTGACCAACGGCAATGTGACCATCGCCGGCCAGACCTCGCCGGGCGGTATCACCATTCGGGGCCTGGTCACCGACGAGAGCCCGTATCAGGATCAGGATGTGCACGCGCCGGCAGATTTCGCCGAGAACTGGATCCTGCAGCACATCCGCATCCGGCCGGGCCTGACTGCACCGGGTGATGACGGACTGCGGCTGCGCTACACCCGCAACGCGATCGTGGACCACGTCTCGATCGGCAACGCCCTCGATGAGGCGATCGAGATCTCCTACTCGCACGACATCACCGTGCAGAACACGATCATCGCCGAAACCGTTGGCGGGCACTCGTTTTACGGCGGGGTGTTGATGAACTACTCCAACCCGGCCTACGGCTTCAAGTTGGACAACGTCTCACTGCACCACAACGTGTTCAACCGCATCGAAGGGCGGCTGCCCGAGGGCAGCCGGGAGTCCGCCGCCGCGGCCAACTCCTTTATGAATCTCGAAATGTCCAACAACCTGTACTGGGATCCGCGGTTCTTCGTGGCACTGGGCGTCACCTCCGGTGTCGCCAGCGGTGGCCCCCAACCGATCTATTGGAAACTCAACGCGGTCAACAACCTGTTTCACACCGCCAACAGTTTCCAATACGGCATGTTCGACGATCAGATCCTCAACGTCGCCCGCAACGAACTCTTCGTCAGCGGCAACAAGATGGACCTCTACCCGTCGCGATCCGACTACCAACTGTTCTACTGCTGCAACGACTATCCCGCCGAGACCAGTCCGGGCACCACCTCACGGCAGGCACAGGCCCGGACCACCCGCCACCCCTTCCCGGCGATCACCTACACGCCCACCGGCCAGTTGCGCACCTACCTGCTTAATAATGCCGGCGCCTGGCCGCGCGACCCGATGGATACCCGGTTGATGAGTTTCGTCGCCAGTAACACCATCTCGGGTGCGGCGCCCAATACCAACCCCGCCGGTGATGGTTTGCTGCCGGCGTATGTCGGCTCGCCGCCCGCCGCCCCGACTGACACCGACGCCGACGGCATGCCCGACGCCTGGGAGATCACCAAGGGAACCAACCCCAACGTCGCCAACACCAACGCCCGCACGTTGTCCGCCGTCGGTTACACCGACCTTGAGGTCTACCTGAACGAGTTGTCCAACAGCCGCATCACCGGATCTGTGTAGCGCCCGGCTATCCTTCGGCCATGCGCACCGTTGAGGTCTTCGCTGACATCCTCTGTCCGTTCACCCATGTCGGATTACATACGCTGATCGACCGTCGCAGTGAGCATGGTCTCGCTGAGCCACGTCTGCGCATCCGGGCTTGGCCGCTGGAACTGGTCAACGGTCAACCACTGGACGCCCACCACATCGGAGCAGAGATCACCGCGTTGCGTTCGTCCGTGCGGCCGGACCTTTTCGGCGGATTTTCGGTCGACACCTTTCCGAGCACCTCGATGGTTGCGTTCGCACTGACCGCCGCGGCGGATCGCACGGGTGATCCGGTTCTGGTCGAGGAGGTCGGAATGGCGTTGCGCAACGCGGTGTTCGAAGATGGCCTCGACATCGGGCTTCCCGAAGTCGTCGAGCCGATCGCCGCGAGTTTCGGCCTCGATCCACTCGACGCCGACGGGACCGCCGCCGCTGTTCGTGCCGACTGGGAAGACGGCCGCGCCCGGGGGGTGATCGGATCCCCGCACTTCTTCACCGGCGATGACGAAAGTTGGTTCTGTCCCGGTCTGGACATCAGCCGCGACGACGTCGGCAACTTCATCGTCGCCTGGAAGCCGGGCAGCGAGGCGTTCGTCGAGAGTGTCTTCGGCTGAGGTTTTATCGGCCGGGGGGTTTTCGACCGGGGCCTTATTGTGGGTGCGCCGCCAGGTAGCCGGCCACCGGGATCCGCGATGTTTCGGCGTAACCGATCGGCAGTAACACCTCACCGGCGACGGTGTAGTAGTAGACGTCCCATCGGTAGTAACCGGCGAAGGCGGCGGGGTCGCCGCCGATCACTGCTGCGTAATCGCTGACCGCCCGGACATACTCGTTGGCGTGGTTGTAGACGTACACGGCGCGGTCACGATTATTGGCGAAGCCACTTGCGGAGAGGAAGCGGCCGGCCGCCATGATGGCATCCCGCGGCGAATTGACGTCGCCGCCCTGGCCGTATTGGGCGAAAGTCGAGGGCAGGAACTGCATCGGACCCTGCGCGCCGGCAGTGCTGACCCCGGCGATGCTGCCGAGCCGGGTTTCGATGAGGTTGATGGCGGCCAGATAGTTCCACGCGACGCCGGTTGCCGCTTCGGCCTCACGGTAGAAGCCCAGCAGTTCCTCGGCGGGCGGCGGCCCGATGATGCGCCAGGCGGGCAGTGTGTCCGGCGGCGGCGGGGCCATCGCGTTGAGTTGCCGCCGCGCGTCGACATTGAGGTCATACGCCCCGAGCAGTTGCGGCGGGATACGCCCCCGGATGATCGCGTCCCATTCCGGGTGGCGTCCGATAGCGCGATAGGCGGCCTGCTGACGGTGCGCCGCGGCAACCAGTGCGGGCTCTAGCGTCGAGGGGTCTCGCACGGCGAGTTCATCGGCGACCAGATCGTCCGCCAGTTGCGCGGGGTCCGATGCCAACCGCGGCTGTGCACCAGGCGGTGTGGACGCTGCGGCGGGGTCGTCAAGCGGTGCCGGCACAACAGTGATGCCCGGCGCCGCTGTCGACTGGCTGCAGCCGACGCCGCCGATCACGGCCGTCGTAATAACGAATGCTCCGATGACGAGGCGGCTACGGGTCATGGTCTCCCACCTTTGTCTCCCACCTTTCGTTCCGAGCGTAGATCGTCGCATCTATTCCTTGATGACGAGAACCGTCTCCAGCATCGGGTCACCGCAATAGGCGATTCGCGTGCCGCTGCGGGCCTCGGCCTGCAATGCCGCCAGCACCTTGGCGTTGATCCGCTCGCCCGGCGCCAGCGCCGGAATACCGGGCGGGTAGGGCGCGGCGGTCTCGGCGGCGATCCTCCCGACGGCCTCGGCGGCCGGCACCCGCTCATGGTCGGCGAAGAAGGCGTCGCGCGGGCTCATCGCCGTGTCCGGTTGCAGTGTCCAGGCGGTGATCGGAACCAATGCGCGTGGCTCGCCGCGGTGTTCCTCGATGGCGCGGATGATCTCGGTCACCATGAAGTCGATGGTGTCGGGTGTGTCGGCCAGCGTGATGACCGGGCAGAAGGTGTCGCGGTCGGCGAACTCCAGATGCAGTCCCCGCTGCTCGAGCACGTCGGCCACGAGTTGGCCGTCCGCTCCGGTACCGGTCAGAGTCAGCACGATCTTGGTCGGATCATGCATCAGCAAAGCCGGTGAGCGGTCGGCGATTTCGGATCCGACGACGCCCAACCCCGGCACGGCGCGAAAGCGAACCCGTGCCTCGTTCGCCAGGCGGATTGCCTGGCCTAACAATTCAGTACCGCGCTCGGCGAGAAGATCGCGGGCCAGGTCGATACTGGCCAGAATGGCGCCCGACGGACTCGTGGTGTGCAAACCCTCGAATGCGGCGTCGAGGCGTTCGAGGTCGATGCGCTCGCCCTGGGCCAGCACCATGGAGGATTGGGTGAAGCCGGTGATGTGTTTGTGGATGCTCGTCACCAGGACATCGGCCCCGGCCGCGATCGCGTGCGGCGGCAGATCCGGGTGGAACCCGAGATGAGCGCCCCATGCGGCGTCGACCGTCAGCGGGATACCGTGCGCGTGCGCGAGTTCGGCATGTGCGGCCACGTCCGAGACGCCGCCCACGTAGCTGGGCTCGACGAGCATCACGGCCTTCGCGTCCGGATGCTGTTTCAGCGCCTCGGCGACGCGGCTGACCGGCATTCCAGCGGTCAGGCCGGTTCGCTCGTCAACATCGGGGCGGACCCACACCGGTACCAAGCCGGCCAGAACGATGCCGAAGAACAGTGATTTGTGGATCGTTCGGGCCACGATCACCTTGTCGCCGGGCTTCCCGACCGTCAGGCAGATCGCTTCGTTGCCATGCGAGGAACCCTGCACCGAGAAGCCGCACCAGTCCGCGCCCCACAGGCCCGCGGCCAGACGCTCCGCCGCGACGAGTCGCTTGGTTGATGCGTGGCGATCCTCAACACCGCCGTAGTGCGGGACGTCGAACGCCAGGAAGTCGTCAATCAGATCGGGATTGCGTTTGTGGCCGGGGACGGTGAATGGTGTGCCCGCATTGGCCAGAAAACTGCGGTACGCGTCGTATAGCGGTGTGTTGCTCATCGTGGCGGTCCTCCAGCGATCGGCCGCAGGAGTGGCCGGCGGCATCTTTTCGGATTGCGAACGAGAGCCGCCCAGCCGCCGAATGCGCGGGCAGGGCCCTATTAAAACGTGCTCTGTTAGCTTAGCCCACCGAAGGACGATCGGAAGGACGCGACCATCAACTCTCACCTCGCCATCCTCGCCTCGCTTGCACTCGCGATTTTCCTGAGCCCCGAAACACTGGTTTTGGGACTCGTGGTCGCCGGCGACAAGAAGGTGCCGCGACTGGCCGCCGTCGCGTTTGCGGTCGGCGCGGTCCTCGGTATCGCTTTCGCGACCGGAATCGGTCTGTGGATCGCGATTGCATCGGGTGCTGATTTTCATACTCGCGACGGTTCCTGGCCGGGTTTCATCGTCCGGATGCTCATCGCGATGGCGCTGTTGGCGATCGGCGTCTATCGCGCGGTGAATGCGTTCCGTCGGCAGCCGATTACCGACATCTCCGAATCAGCTAAGACACCGAGCAGGCTGTGGATTTCGCTGCAACAGCGCTTTCCGAAACTCATGAATCGGTTGGATCCGAACGCTGATCTTTCTGTCTCCCAACGCATCACGCGTGCTGCACTGGCGGGTTTCGCCGCCTGTGGGTTACACCCCAAGGTCTTTCCGATCGCGATCGCGGCCGGCCATCAGATCGTGCAGATCAACGATCCGCGAGTCCGCGGTGTGGGCATCGTGATCTTTGCCGCGATCGCCGTTGTTCCCGCTGTGCTGCCCGCGGTGATCGAACTGGTCAGACCGGGTGCCGTGGTTCGGATCAAGCAATCCTACGAAAGCGCCATGAAGGTCCATGGCCGCTGGATCACCGCACTGCTACTCCTGGGCGCCGGGGCTTTTGTGGCACACGATGCGTGGAAGGTGATGCCGGGCCACTAGAGCCGGGCGCTGGGCTCAGTGCGTGGCAATGATGGCCAACTGAGCCAGTGCGGCGGCCAGTGCCAGGATCAGAAAGACCGTGACCCGCGGACTGGCGTAAGCCCGGATGATGGGTTGCGTCGGGTACGAGAACGTCTCTTCGACACCGAGCAACTTGTATTTGTGAGCGTCCCCGAAGGTGGGGTCGATCACCATCTTGGCCAGGTCGCGTCGTGAGCGGTAACGCATCAAACCCACGATGGTCCAGCCCGGATCAGGCGCCACCTTCCAGGCGTCGACGTAGCCGCCGACCTTGCGCATCGCCAAGGCGGGGTGGCCGCCGTGTTTGATCAGGCGCGGTATGTAAGGCCTTGGAGTAGGCCTTCATCATGTCGCTGGCCGGCACCTGCGCTCCGGTATCGGGATCGGTGACCATGGTGTCGGGCACCCGGACCAGATTGACCATGACGAATTCCCGGCCGTCATCCTCCTCGAGGAATGTGCGGACGATCGACATGTCGTTGAGATCAGCCGCACCCTGGGCCTCCGCCCGGGCCAGCATGGTGTCGATCTCGGTCGGGGTGAGTTTGCCGCGCAGGTTGTCATAAAACAGGCGAAAGCCCAGGTAGAGCACCGCAGCCACCGGCCAGACCCACCATCCCGCCACGAAACTCTCCTCTATCAATCGGGTGCCCCAAGCTTGCCGCGCCCGCTGCGGGGAACAAAATCACGAACCGCCTGGTTAGGACTACTGACAACTTGAGTCACACCGACTCAACTGTTGGTTGACAGCAATAAGCCGTCTCCAGCAAGCTTGAGTCTGGTTCGCTCAGATCAAAGAGAAACACCTAGCAGGAGGAATACAACATGGCTCGTGCGGTCGGAATCGACCTCGGGACCACCAACTCAGTCGTCGCGGTTCTCGAGGGTGGCGACCCTGTCGTCGTCGCCAACTCCGAGGGATCGCGCACCACACCGTCGGTGGTCGCTTTTGCGCGTAACGGTGAGGTGCTGGTCGGTCAGCCCGCCAAGAACCAGGCGGTGACCAACGTCGACCGCACCATCCGGTCGGTCAAGCGCCACATGGGCACCGACTGGTCCGTCGAGATCGACGGTAAGGACTACAACCCGCAGGAGATCAGCGCGCGAACGCTGCAGAAACTCAAGCGCGACGCCGAAAGCTACCTCGGTGAGGACATCACCGACGCTGTCATCACGGTGCCCGCGTACTTCAACGACGCCCAGCGCCAAGCCACCAAGGAAGCCGGGCAGATCGCCGGCCTCAACGTGCTGCGCATCGTCAACGAACCCACCGCCGCGGCCCTGGCCTACGGTTTGGACAAGGGCAACAGCGAGCAGACCATCCTGGTCTTTGACCTCGGCGGCGGCACCTTCGACGTCTCGCTGCTCGAGATCGGCGACGGTGTGGTCGAAGTCCGCGCCACCTCCGGGGATAACCACCTCGGCGGCGACGACTGGGACGACCGGATCGTCGAATGGCTGGTGGATAAGTTCAAGGCCTCGGCCGGTATTGACCTGACCAAGGACAAGATGGCCATGCAACGGCTTCGTGAGGCCGCCGAGAAGGCCAAGATCGAACTCAGCTCCGGCCAGAGCACCTCGATCAACCTGCCCTACATCACCGTCGACGCCGACAAGAACCCGCTGTTCCTCGACGAGCAGTTGACCCGCTCGGAGTTCCAGAAGATCACCCAGGATCTGCTCGACCGCACCCGTGCGCCGTTCCAGCAGGTCATCTCCGACGCCAGCATCTCGGTGGCCGACATCGACCATGTGGTCTTGGTGGGCGGCTCGACCCGGATGCCCGCAGTCACCGACCTGGTCAAGGAACTCGCCGGCAAGGAGCCCAACAAGGGCGTCAACCCCGACGAAGTCGTCGCAGTCGGTGCAGCACTGCAGGCCGGTGTGCTCAAGGGCGAGGTGAAAGATGTTCTGCTGCTTGACGTTACGCCGCTGAGCCTGGGTATCGAGACCAAGGGCGGGGTGATGACGAAGCTGATCGAGCGCAACACCACCATCCCGACCAAGCGGTCGGAGACCTTCACCACCGCCGACGACAACCAGCCGTCGGTGCAGATCCAGGTGTATCAGGGCGAGCGCGAGATCGCCTCGCACAACAAACTTCTCGGCAGCTTCGAGCTGACCGGCATCCCGCCGGCGCCGCGCGGCGTGCCCCAGATCGAGGTCATCTTCGACATCGACGCCAACGGCATCGTGCATGTCACGGCCAAGGACAAGGGCACCGGCAAGGAGAACACGATCAAAATCCAGGAGGGCTCCGGCCTCTCCAAGGAGGAGATCGACCGGATGATCAAGGACGCCGAGGCGCACGCCGACGAGGACCGCAAGCGCCGTGAGGAGGCCGACGTCCGTAATCAGGCGGAGTCGCTGGTCTACCAAACCGAGAAGTTCGTGGCCGAACAGCGCGTTGCCGAGGGCGGCTCGAAGGTGCCCGAGGACACCCTGGCCAAGGTCGACGATGCCATCGCCGAAGCCAAGACCGCCCTGGGTGGTTCGGATATCGGAGCGATCAAGTCGGCCATGGAGAAACTGGGCCAGGAGAGCCAGTCCCTCGGCGAGGCCATCTACGCCTCGGCGCAGGCCGAGCAGGCCGCCAGCGGCGGTGCCGGTGGTGGATCGTCGGCCGACGATGTGGTGGACGCCGAGGTCGTTGAGGACGATCAGGAGCCCAGGTGACCCACCCGGATCAGGATCGGGAACGCGACGAACCGGTGACCGTCACCGACAAACGTCGCATCGACCCGCAGACCGGCGAAGTCCGCGAAGGCATGTCCGCCGGCG
>Ga0114981_10003012_pt1 | contig 10770 bp, 9 predicted proteins | sample S_140806_MF_Meta_FD_87028 | JGI IMG/M metagenome (GOLD analysis project Ga0114981, IMG submission 87028) | Freshwater microbial communities from Lake Simoncouche, Canada to study carbon cycling - S_140806_MF_MetaG | ecosystem: Environmental > Aquatic > Freshwater > Lake | place: Lake...
ATCTCAAATAAAGACCATACAAATCCATTAATAAATGAACAGGTAAAACAAATCAATATCCAGAATCCAAATGTTGCAGGAGTAATATGAAATCCAAAATAAAATTGAATAGTCCAATAAATTATTGTTCCATACAAAGACGCCATACAAGCACAACACAAAATAAGGGGATCTGCAATATATTTGCTCAGTTTACCCGATAGAAGTTTTTGTTCTGCATAAGCCCTTAAAGGGTGACCGACTTTATAATCATCGGTCACCATTCTAAGGCCTAAACAAAATCCCGAAATTATTGATATAAGATACCAATAACCCATTTATTAAATGGTTGGGAAAATTGATTGAACTGTTGCAAGAAATGCAGGCCAATCCGCATCTCTGTTGTTTACATAGATATCAACATCTTGTTCATACGCAGCGTATGTACTACTCATGTCGATGTCTTGGATATTTCTATCACCACGTAAAACAAAAGTCATTTTGCAATATGTTCCTCCATCAGGACGAGTAGGGTTCGCACCAAACTGACCAGGTAGGATTGGAAACAATTTTGACATTTGACCTGCACCCAATACTTCTTCAACGTGAGCAGTAACCGGAGTTACAGTTCCTGAATCAGTATAAGCACCAAAACCATTTGTTCCGTTGATATAATCACAATTTTTTTCAACCAATGTGATTACTCCAGCACCACCTGATGATGCTACTACTGGACTAAATGGATCTGCGTTAATGTTAGCAATAATAGCAGTTGCTGTAGCTGCTGCTGTAGGCGTTCCACCTGCAGGATCTGAATAACCATAAAAAATAGATTTTCCAAATGTTTGTTGTACTTCGTATGAGAAAGGACGTGGAAAAGTTTTAATGGTTAAACCCCACTCGTAAGGACACTCACAAGATGTAGGTATTACAACTGTAATATCTGTTTCTTGTTTAGTACATGGAGTAGTACAACTTCTTGTTGCTTGTAAAATCATGCTTGTATTATCAAGTATTCCACCGTATCCTTCGATGAATAATTGAGTTCCAGATGCTACTGCACTGGTTGCTGTAAGAGTGTTCAAAAGAACTTTCTCTGTTTGTCGTCTTAACATTTTTTTTAGGTATTAAAGATTAATAATTTAGTTCAAATTTACTGTTTTTTTTACACAATAGTGTTGTTCATTTCAATAGAATTTGACTGATACCTTGGTGATTCAATTTGTTCAAGTTTTTTACGCACTGCAATGTCAACAATTTCTTGTCTGGCATGTAAAGAAAGTTCGCAATCAACAGGAGTTCCAAGTACTTTTATATCGCGTGGGTATCTTAAATAGTCAATAGATGCTTGTAAAGCATAAGATTGACCACCAGTATACACACCGAAATAATCTCCTCGTATCTCATAATAAAGTCTTTGATCCGTTGCTTTGTTAAAAGGATCTCTAGCTATTTCTTCGCGTTTGTCTGATGTCATTGGCTTAACCTTTAACATTCCACTTGTACCTGAGAAACAATCGTTTCCAATGTACTTTATATACAAACCTACACGCATCATAAAAAGATAACCATGGTTAGTTCCACTCGGATTCATAGGAGTAATAACAAATGCACTAGGATTGTATGGCAGGACAAATCTTTCTTGTCCCGCCACACTTGCCCCTGTATTTGGTATAATCTCATTTAAGACAATAATCTCACGGAGATCATCAATTCTTTTCTGAGTTTCCTCAACTTTACTATATCGGTTCTTAATGAATTCCATCTGAGCAGCATTTATTAATACCTCGAATTCTTCGGGATACACGGATCCTGTCTTTTCCTTATTAAGGAATTGAAGGAACGCATTATACATATCTGCAGATGTAATTATCATTATTTACCTTTTTTTTCAGTTGTTACTTTTTTTTCTTCGGTTATTTCAGAAACCTCAGCTGAAGCAGTATTCCGTTTCATCATTTGATTCCATTGTGTAACCATTGCATTGTTGTTAGGATCTTTTAAATACTGAATTGCAAAATCCTCATTCGCACCAATAAGTTCTGTTCCGTACATGTACTTGCCATTAGAAAGACGTAAGGTCCCTCTCTCAACAAGTTTACGTAAGAACATCTTTTGTTTACGATTTTTATCTTCGAACACATCAATCAAGTCTTTTGGCTTGTCATAAGCTATCTTCATAAGCTTACCTTCTATTTGAACCTTTGTTAATCTGGTTACATTCTCGCCAAGAAGTCTGCAATAGTCTTCCATTTCTTCAGCAGATAATCCCTTAACACGCGATATCGCATCGAATGTAAGTTCTGCTTTAGAGATAGTATCTTTTGCATCATCTTCACGATCCTCAAAATAGAATCGGTGGAAAATCGGGTTTATAGATTGTTTGTTTTTAGCAACCAATCCACTCCCCCTTGCTATTTCCAAAAGGAGTTCATCTGCTTCGTCTCCGAGAACAAATTCTTGTAAGTGTGAAAACTTATAAGAATCTACATCAGATACACGCAACGCCATTCCTTCAACTATTACGATAGCTTCATCGCCTTCTGTAATCTTTTTGCCCTTGTATTTCTTGCCATTAATGTCGAATTCCATTGAACCTTCAGTAAATTTTGGTGCAAGAAAAACAGGTGCAGTTTGGTAGTCCTTATTAGCAGCTACCAAACGTACTCTTGTTTCTTTTATATTGTCTGTCATTTTCTTATTTCTTTAGATGAATTTTTATTTTATTTACAAATTATGGTTTGTAAAGTTCTGCAACACCAAATGGATTTTTCAAGCAGATACCTGTTTCAGATAAAATCTGAACTTGATATCCGTCCATTGAGTTACTTGCTACTTCAGCACGACCTGTTCCACCTGGAGAAGCCATACCTGAAATAACTTTCTTCACAAACTTACGGTCATCACCGCCAGCTCCAAGAGAAATTAATTCAATGTTTGGATCACCACCAATAGTGTTACCAAGAGATGCAAAAATTGCACGATGTGATTCTTTGTTTACGCCATACATATCTGTATCGCGAGGACGCCATGCTGCATCAAATGCTTGATTCCAAGCTGTGATTAACTTAACACCACCCATTTCGTAAGCGTTAAATGCAACCTTAACTCCCATTTTCTTATCTTCTTCAGATGCGAATAATGGCAATGGATTGTATTTAAACACGTCACGCATTAAGCGTTGGAAAGACCAAATGAATGCTTGACCACCCATTACAAATACTTCAGTTAAGCCGTCATTTGTTGACAACAACTGTAAGTTCTGCATGATGTTTTCTAACACGCGAACATTTAAAGTATTGTATTGGTATTTTAATGAAGCATCACCTTGAGCGATTAAGCCGTCACCTTGAACGATCTCACGACCTTTCAAATCTTTCAACATAACATTCTCATTTGCATCAATAGATGCACGGCCCCATAACAATTGGTTCTCACGAGCGTAAGCCCAACGTCTCATCATTTCCAATTCTTGAGTTTTGAACCATAGTTTTTGACCATTGTGTTCAACCCAAAGAACAGTGTTTTGAGCAGATCCAGAAATAGAATATTGCATACGCTGAATAGTCATATAGTTAGTATGCCATTCCGGGAATGTATTCTTTTCATAACCTGTCTCAGAAAGTTCAGGAAACGCAGTGTAGTTGAATCCAATTTCTGCTCCAATATCAACTAAAGATAAAGGACAGAAAGAACCTGTTTGATTAGAAACAAGTTTTACCTTGTAGTCCCATACTCCAGGAGTTGATTCAAGTGGATACTCATCCATGATTTGTAATACTGTTCTACGATCTTTCAATTCCAATACATCGTTTGGAGAGAAATAGTTCGTGTCAGCGTGGATTGTAAAGTATGTTCCATTAATACCAAGATTTGCGGTAGTTGTACCGAAAGATGGAGTTGGAGTCTCTACGATAGTCCCCTTACGGAAAGGGTAACCTTTCAAAGCCCACATAAATTTACGATTTCCAATTACCTTAAAGTTGTCCTCAGACACTCCAGGGTATAATCCTTTTTTCGACATTCCGCGTCTCGCTAGGAATGAAGAAAACGCAGAGAAGTTACTTTCAAATAAGTTCACTACGTTTGCAGAGATTTCAGGGCGTGTTAACATTGCAGCAGCCAATGAGTTTGTCATTGTTGTTCTGTTTGCATCAAACGTGCCGGTTCCAATAATTTTCATTTTTTTTCGTTTTTAGTAAATAATTTTTTTAAACTCTTTCCGGTGCAGCTAACGCATCTAAATCTATTTCGGATCCTTGTGCAGTTCCCGATTTCTTTGCTACTCTTGGTTCTGGATCAAGCTTATCTAAAAAGCTTCTCTTTCCACCCTCCTTTGCATTAGTGAGGGCTTGTCTTACTTTTGAATCACCTTTTGAAAGTAAGTATGCAACTTTGGCTAGATTTTCATTGCTTTGCAACATCTCTACCATAGGTGCTACTCCGGTTTTCTCGTCCGGTGTAACTAGATATCTGAAATTTTCGGAGAAGTCAGCCTTTTCGCTTTGCGACAACTGAATCCCGAATACATCATTCATTTTTTGAAAACTCCCAAGTGTGTCTTTTATTTGAGTCTCGCGTGCTTGGGACATCTGCGTATACTCATGTTGTCTTCTTTGTTGAGCTTCTCCTGCAAGTCTATCAGCTAACCCTTCTTTTTCCTCAACATATTTTGTTCGGATCTTTTCAGCTTCAATTTCAAGAAGCCCACTATTATCCATTTTTTTAATAGTGTCTTCAATTTTAGATTCATCCCATCCATTAGGTCTTTTTTCGCTTTTCCCAAAGTTTTGTTGAAGAGATATCCTTACAAGTGAATCGGCATCCATTGATTCGATACGACTTGTATCTGTCATTCTTGAAATATATTCTCGAGGATCTACTCCAGCATCTACTGCGTTTTGCATTTTAATTACGTCAGGATGTAATCGTGGAGCGTGAACATTTGCAATTGCTTCTTCTATTTTATCATAGAAGTTTTCAGCATTAGTTCCTTCAGGTAATTCAAAATCATCTCCATACTTATCATATAATTTATTGATAAAATTTTGATGAAATTTCGTGTCAAGAGAAGGATCATAAGTTTCCTTTTCTTGTGATTGCTGTTGATGATTTTGTTGATTTGAATTCTGTTCATTGCTATTATCATCATAGCTATCATTTGAGTTATAGACATTCCCCATTTGGTTGTCCATATCTTGATCAATATTCCTTAATGTGCTTGTGTCAAAATCTCCTGTACCAGATTCTCCTGGTATAGCAGATGCACCGTCAGGTCTACTTAATGCATCCAAATCTATTTGGACGTTTTCCCCTTGACCACCGCTATTGTCGGAGTCAGGACTTCTGTGTAATCTAAAATTCTTGTTTAACATTTTTATATTGTTTTTCTTGTTTCTATTACAAAGCTACAAAAATTTTTATTTCTTTGGAGTCTTTAAGCTATTATTTGTTTTATCGTATTGAATTTTTTTATGTGTAAGCAGATTTTTATGATGACTATCTACCATTCCTGCATTAATTTCCAACTGATTAAGTTTAGCTGAAATAGCTGCTTCTTTTGCTTGTTCAGCCAAATATTGCTCTTCTGTCCTAACATTAGCTGCAATCTCCATTTCTTTAAGATATTTATCTTGAGCCATTTTGATTTTAGCCAGTTCTTGTTCTTGAGCAAACTTTTCTTTTTCCCAAGCAATTTTAGCCATACTTACCTGATTAGCCATTTGAGATATCTGAGACTTTTGACCTTCCATTAACTTTTGAAACTCTTGCTCAGCTTGAATCTTTTGCATTTCATGGTCATTTTCTGCTCCTTGATTTGCTTGAGCTTTTTGTTCAGCAATTTCTCCAAACTTTTCAAGAGTTACTTCAATCTCTTTTATAGATTCCATATTGTAAATCTTAGCAAGATTCTGCAATGGAATCATACCCTCTTTGTGGCCCATTCCTGCAAGCTGCTTTAACTCATTGATAGCTCGCTCTTCCTTTCCTCCATCCGACATAAAGACTTCGTAATCTGCTTTATTTATAGTGTTAGGAGCAATGTTTAAAATTTCCTGAGAAAAATCTCCAAGAACATAAGAACCACGTTTACCACTTTTCCAAGCTATCTTACAAAGATTAACAAGTCTACTTAATGCTAATCGTTTAATTTGATCATGTTCATAATAGATAATCTCTGTAACCAAATTAGATTGTTGAATAGATTGTTCAGATGTACCAACAGCGTCTAGGTGAGTTATGCTACCAAGCGATTGACGAGAAACACCCGTTACGTCACCTGCTAATTGTTCAAGATGAGTCATAATATCAATCAACACTTTTATTGAAGGAGATATTGTATCATCAAATGTTTGAAACTGATTAAATGTAGATTGACGTCCCATTCCTTCTCGGACTGTTTGAATCCAACCAACACCCATCTTTTTTTGATACACCCATTCTTGCATACTCATTCCATCAGGAACCTGAGATTTATCCATAATAAATCCTTTAACTCCACTAAGAGCAAGCATTAATTCTTTATGATAATTTACAAGATTGTAAAGTATTTGAATATCTTTTGCAGCCCATACTATTGAATAAGGCTTTCTGTTTAATCCATTAAAAGCTTTTCCAATATAAGGCAATTGAACTTTACCGTATTCATCAACACTTCTCAATTGAGCAGGTAATTTTCTTAATCTACAGAAGACACCATTATCAATGAGAACACCTTCCCATGTATCGTTAACGTATGAAATTTCAATGTCTTCTCCTTCTCGTAATTTTCTGGTTTCATTATCGTCAACAAAATGAGTGAAGGAGTCTCCCGGTACATGTTTGTTTGGTGACTTTTTAAACTTGAGTTCGCGTGGAGATTGCCATGTAACATAGCATACACGCATCTTGTTTGTGTAGTCATTTGTTCCTGAGTATAAAGTGTTAGATGATTGTGCTTCTGTATTGTAATCAGCAGTATTACTATACTGATAACCATTACTATACATAGTATTATTGTAATCGTACCAATTTCTACGCATAAGTGTATCAACATCTTCTGCCGATAACTCTGCTTTAAATTCATCGACAACTTGATTTACCGTCATCCATCTTTCTTCCATAGCCCATTGGCAGTCACCTAACCAATCTGCTTCATCATCATTTGAGTAAAAGAAATTTAAAGGATTTACTCTTCGAAGAATAGGATCTGAATCACCTGGATGATAATTAACGTAATAAATTTCTTTATCAGTAACAAGCTTATCTTCAAATCCGTTATTGAAAATGTCACGAATGTTATATTTTGCAATAAGATACTTTAAACCTTTTTGAGATATGTTCTCAAGAATGTCGCGATACTTGTAACGAAATTTAATATCAATCTCTTCAACTTCCTTTTGTGTTATAGCTTGGTTTGAAGATAAAGGCTGAAGCATAGCTTCAAGCTGCTGCATCATTTGGTCAAGTTGTTGTTGTTCTTCCAGAGACGGCCCTTGTTGTTGACCACCACCTTGCTGGCCTCCTTGACTACCACCTTGTTGAGCTTGTTGTATCTCCTGTTGCTTTTTTTGTATTTGAGTCTGCATTTGTTTTATCATTTGCTGATGTTCAAACAACTTGGAATTTATAGAACCTAAAAATTCTTGATAGCGAGCGTCTTCTTTACTTTTAATAGAATCCATATCAACAGTATAAACTCTAAAGTTGAAAGGACGTTTTGTTTCACGCGATCTAAGAAGATCTATACGTGGACGAAGAATAGGAATAAATCTTATTTTAGCAGGATATTCATAGCTATCAACCTTACGCAAATAATCATAATCTCCCTGATCAAAAATTCCATTGTGAAGATCATAACAAAATTTATCGCGTTGTCTTACTAAGTAAGTATTGCCAACCATCTTAACAATGGACATTACACACATTTTTCTCCATTCAAGGTCTTTTTCTTTGTCTGGAATATTCTGTTTTGGTAGAGGCATGGTTTATTAATTTTAATTATGCTACTTTCATAAATCCTTGTTTCATCTTTCCATTCTTTCCTGTTGAATAATGGAAAAATTCTGTATGCTCTGTTGTCTTTTCTTTAACTTTTAACTGCCTATCGTCAAGTTCGTGTACAATACAAAGAGAAGAACTTATTGTAACGTCACAGTTATAATCTTTATCATCGCGATAATTTATTGCTGCAATGATTTGTTCTTGATCGTACAGATTGTCAACATTTGTTTCAATGTAATCTCTATATGATGTAATCCAATACTCTTTAGTACTTGGATCAATACCAAACCGGTTATTAACCCGGCTTTCTTTTACGTTTGCGTATGCTATTCGTGGACGTTCTCTTAAAAAGTGACCAAAGCCATTTCTTTCATACCATCCAAATATACCAATATTTGACCACTCTATTAAATTTGGAGCCATATAATACATACAAAGTTTTGCAGTAGCTTCATATGCCTCCTCAGCAGTTTTTGGTCTTTCTGTATATCTTGCTACAAATATACGAGAAGTTGTGTCACTATCTTTAAAGCCTTTAAATATTTGGCAAGAAAGTTTTGATGATGATGAACTTGCATTATCTTTATCATAGGAGTCAGTAGATCCCTTGTAAAGATTCATTAATACATTTTCATTACTATCTTTTAATGGATGCTCAAGTATTCTATATTGTCCATTACAATCTGGAATCCATTCTACTCCAATTATTTTTGTAGACTTTTCTTCTCGTATCCACTCTAATCTTCCTCTTTGAATAATATCATCCAATTCGCGATGTTTTCTCAAAAATGCTAATCTTTCATTAAGCTTTTGAGTATTAAACCTATTCCCTCCTGTACGCATAAAAGCTTCATCAGGATTAAGAGGCATTTGTGTTAAGTAGTTAATATATGCTTTAGGATCCTTTGCTTTACGATTTTGTTCGCGTACCTTGTGTATCTGTTCAAGAGATTGTTCTTTTAAAGAATTACCTTCATCATCAATAGAAGCAAACTTCCAAGCTGGAACAAAATAACAAGTCTTTCTTAATGTATCTTGTTCTTCATCTCCCTCTGGTGAAAATCCAAGCATATCCCATGCTTCAGGAGAATAAAATATTTCTTCAAGCTCATCAGCTCCTTTATCCATATCACCACCTGTACCAATCATAACAGCAATTCCTGTCTTTATAAAGTTGGTTTCAAGTGCCGGCTGAACATATTTGTATGCAGCTTTAATTCCTGGAAACTTACCTGCCTCTTCAAACATTATAAAGGAAGGAGTTTTACCAACGGTTACTTGTGGATTGTTCTTTGCTGTCATTTGATAAATTTCAGACATAGAGCCTTTCCATACAGGAACTCCGTCTTCAAGAACTTTATACTTTCCTTGAATATAATCTTCAGTTTGAGGAGTTTTGCGTTTATAAAACTCTGTATCTTTTAAAGAATTTAACCCTCTCATTACCATACGCATTGTTGCTAATGAATAACGGTCTTCCCCAGCAACAATAATGCTTTGACTATTATTAAACAAAGAAAACTCCTTGCCTACTACAGCAGAGAGCTTTTCTGAAAATCCTACCTGTCTTCTTTTTAAAACACATAAGTTTTTTCCTTCTTTTTTTGCCTGTTCAAGAACATTAAAGAACTCGTAATCCATGTCTATAAAACGAGGAGCAATTAAATCCTTTCGACCAGTAACTTGATTAACACCTTTAATCTTCCAAAAATTAAGATACCAATAATGATCTCCTGTTATTTTAATACCTCCTACAGAATACCCTTCTAAGCATCTTCTCTTTTGTTCAAACCACCATTCACGATATTCAAGTGACTTAGGGTGAGCTCCAGTGATACCATCAATTATTACAGGACTAAACTGCTTTGTGTTTATAAACATTATTTTTTTGTTCGGATTGTTTTTTCAAATGATCTACCGGCTGATGCAGCACCTAAAATAACAAGCATTGCACTCCACAATTCACCGGGTATTTCAATTACTTGCATTCCTTTGTTTTTAAAGTAAGGCAATAAAATGTAATTGTTTATAATAACTGCACAGAATGTAAATCCTATTGTTGGTCTCCAACTAAATACAATCCAATGTTCGGATTTAGCTTCTTCACGCATAGTAGCATTTACAGACTCTTGCTGTTTCGCATACACTTCTTCAAGCTGAACATTTAGTTCACTTAATCTTTCTTCTGATTGAAGCTTTAACTTTTCTATTTCAGAATTAAATTCAGCAACCTTTGTAGGATCTGCTTTGAAATTACTTATTAGTTTAGATGCACCGTCTAACACTCCAGAGACGATTGCCTTGCAACCTGCCCCTACAACATCTTTTACTCCTGGAATCATTATTTTGTTATTATGTTTGTTATCTTTTCTAAGATCTTTATTTCTAATTCTTTTATCTGAGTGCTTAAGCTATGAATAGATTCATTTTGTTGCTCAAGTTTGTTTACAACCGTTTTGTTTAATTGATTGTAAAGTTCAAAAACTTTATCTACATTTTTAGCCATGGCAATTGATTCTTTTTCATATTCTTTTTTAAAATCGTCAAGTTCCTTAGAGGTCCCATCGGCCTTAAACTTGATATAAAAATAACCTGATATTACAGAAACTAATCCTCCACCTATAAGTATTGTATCTGCCATTCTAAATGTCAAAGTACTTACCTCTTGTATCAAAACCATAACTATCGTGGGTTTGCTTGAGCTCCAATTTGAGCAGGAGTTCTTTGCTCTGGGAAAGCTAATACATACGTGTTTCCAAACGTACTTCCATTTCCTAAAATACCATAGTTCCCCGGAAATTGATTATG
>Ga0114981_10003013_pt1 | contig 10770 bp, 8 predicted proteins | sample S_140806_MF_Meta_FD_87028 | JGI IMG/M metagenome (GOLD analysis project Ga0114981, IMG submission 87028) | Freshwater microbial communities from Lake Simoncouche, Canada to study carbon cycling - S_140806_MF_MetaG | ecosystem: Environmental > Aquatic > Freshwater > Lake | place: Lake...
CGCCTTTACCCTCCAGGGAGCCACCCATCTTCCCCAGGAAATTGTCTCACACGAAATGATCCGACAGGGCTGTCGCTACCTGGTGGAAAACCAGGTGATCGACGAGTTGCCCGACCCGCGGCGATACCATCGTTTGCCGCGCAAGGGAGGCTGGCCCTTCAGCGAAAGGCGCAACGGATGGTCCATCGCCGACTGCACGGCCGAGAGCCTCTTGGCCTTGGTGGACTCCGAGCCTTTTCTTCCGAAAGCCATATCCCAGGAAGTCATCGAAAATGGGGTTCGATTTATTCTGAGCTACCAAAATCGCGATGGTGGCTGGGGAAGCTGCGACCGGGTTGTCGGCCCGCTCTGGATCGAGAGATTCAACGCTTCGCACGTATTTGCCGATATCATGGTCGATCACTCCTTCGCGGAGTGCACCGGATCGGTTCTCTCTGCCTTGGCCCTCATCCAAAAGAGGTATCCCGATCTGGAGACCGCCCAGGTGGCTCATACCATTCGCGAGGGAGTCCGTTATTTGACCGAAACCCAGAAATCGGATGGTTCTTGGGAGGCAGTCTGGGGCATCTGCTTTAACTACGGAACCTCGTTTGCCCTGCCCGGATTGCGTTCTGTGGGAATCCCGGCGAACGATCCACGGGTCGTTCGGGGAAGAAATTTCCTCCTGCAGCAACAACTTCCGGACGGGGGCTGGGGAGAGCATCCCGACTCTTGCCTGGAACGCCGTCCGATTCCCAGTGCCACGGGACTGGTCGAACCGACCGCCTTGGCTGTGATCGCTCTTCTGGCCACCGGACCAAAAGAAGATCCGGCGGTCCGGCGCGGGCTGGAGTTTCTGCTAAAAACACAAAAAGCAGACGGGGATTTTCCTCCTCAACCCATTCCAGGACTTTTCTACCGGACCACCTTGATTCGATACGACCACTATAAACGGGCATTTCCTTTAAAAGCATTCGCTGCCTTCTTGGCAGCCAAGTAACGGCTAAATTTAGGCTCGGGAACGAACCCAACCCGCCATGGCGTAGGCCATCGGCAACCGAATCCAACTGGCAATCGAAGCGAGATCTGCCGAAACCGTGGTCGACTGATCCCGTCCTCTCCAAGCCCCGATCAATGCCTTAAGAAAAGGTCCGGCAAAAGAGAGGAAAGAGCGGCCATTCCCCATGAGCAGTCCCATGGTGCGATCTCTTTCCTTTTCATCATTCCTCCAAAGAGAAACAACCGCACGACGGAGGGAATGGGAGAAGGCATCGTCTTTGGAGAAGCAGTCGTAGAGGGCGCGGGAAAGAAGTTCCGGTACACGACAGGCTTGGCGACGACTCCGGGCAAAAGAATGGAAGTCCTTGGCCTGCGAAAACTCAATCGCATCAACCAATCCGTTGGTAATGCCGGTGGCGGTCAGAGGATGGGTGTGTCCGGCAGCGTCTCCGATCAAGACCCGCCGACCGTTTCCATAATCCGCCCGAGCAAGGAAGTGGTTGGCTTGCCAACTGAGGTGACCGTGACGGATCTGATCCTCGCAAGGTTGGCGCCAAACGGGAGGCAGAGTGTCGCGAATGGCAGAAATCAACCATTCGGGATCCTTCATCTCCGCCTTGAACTTGAGTGGCACATCAACGCAAATACGGATCGTGGAGGGGGCGATTTCATATCCTAGAAGAAAGCTAGGCTTTCCCAAGAAGACATGCCCGTAATCGGGATAAGGCGCTTTCACCCCCTGCAAAAGAATTCCGGTCATGGCCGAAATAGGCTTGTGATGACTCGCCCCGCGAAGGCTCCGGCGGATCACACTGGATCGTCCATCAGCACCGATGACAAGTTTGGACTCCAAGCGACTACCCGAATCAAGCACCACGCCATAGTCATCGGCCGAGACGACCCGCACTCCCCGCATGAGAGTGACCCGATCGGTCTGACTGACAACCTGCCGCATTTCGTCTACCAAATGACCATGGTGAAAAGCCAACCCTAATTGGCCTTCCACATAATCCAGTTTGACCGGAGATTCGCCGTGCCCAGGGTAAACCACAAATCCACGGCCACGGGGACGGCCCTTCATGGAGGTGATCGATCCAAATCCGATTTGCTCAAGAGCATCTACCCCTTGTGGGTGCAACCATTCGCCAGCAAACCGCTTGTGGCTCTGACCCTCCGGCTCTGCTTCAAGCAGGGCCACGGCTTTTCCAGAAAGTGCAAAAGCGCGAGCCGCTGCGCAACCTGCTGGCCCAGCCCCAACCACAATCAAATCAAAACGGTCATTCATAGCTCTTTGGTGTCTAAGTCTTTAGCACCTAAATTATAAAAACCAAGCCCAAGGATTTAATATACATGCAAATCACTCATGGAGAATCATTTCTATTATCCAAGCCAGAAAATGTATCTCAACGAGAGCGACCCTTTTATCGCCTTTCGCCCGTTCCAAGGCCGTGACCTCCAGATCCCCCTCCCCAAGATCGAACTCTGCGGCGCGCCGTAAACGGTGGTCGTTAAGGGTAGCGAGAAAAGCATCCACTTCGTTTACGGAAAGCATCCAAGCTCCCGATTGGCCGATGGGAGGCATTTTCTTCAACCAATTCTGCGTGAATTTTTCGCGTCCCAGCCGGACTTCATGCAGGCCCTCAATCCAGTGCAGGGCATCCTCACCACGAATTCCGGCCTCCCGTAACCCCGCCCGGCCGTACCAAACATTCCCCACCATGGGATCCAGTTCTCCGGGATCCGTCCGGTAGGCCTCCGCCGTGCTTTCCAGCGCCTGCCGCAGAAGGGCCGCCTCGGGCGCCGCCAGTTCGATCTTACGATCTCCCGATTTTTCCCGCAGAATTCTCACGCCGGATTCGCCTCGATCGTTGATTTCAAACCGAATTCCTGCAATCGGTGACAAAAAAATTCTGATTTCTCCCGGGTCTCGACCGCCACCACGCTCTGGCCCCGCTCATGAACCTCCAACATATGTTTTTTGGCCTTCACCTCATCAAACCCCAACACTTTTTGGAAAACAAACACCACATAGCTCATTAAATTTACTGGATCGTTCCAGACCAGGACCCGCCACCCCTTGGCAAAAGCTTCGGAAAGATCGGTTTCTTGTTCCGGCAAAACATCAGGCAGGTCGATGGCTCCACTCTTCACAATCCAACCTTAGATTACCATGCCCTATTTTCAATCCGGTTCGCCTTCGCCATGAGCGAAATTCCCGCTAGAACTCATCCATGGCAATTTCCCGTATCCTAGCCCTGTTGGCCGCCGCCTCCCTGGGCCTCCTCACCGCCACGGCTTCGGTTCCGTGGTCCAGATTGGGTCTTCCCTTCTACCAAGCTCCGGCGAAGACAGCCGCTTTGCCTGCCCTCATCACCATCGAGGACTTGGCGGGGGATCCTTGGCCTTGGCCGCGCCTCGATCTGACGCTGGCTCTGCGCGCCGTCTCTCCATACCGCCCGCATCCCGTCGGTCTACTCCTCCCACTGGATGCCCCCGATGTCTTTGAGCCCGTGCAGGACGATCAACTCTCCCGCGCTCTTGGAGCCTTTGATTCCCCGGTTCTTCCCGCCGTCGCCCTCCCCGCCATGCCCCAAACCGAAAAAATCACCCTCCCGGAAATTCCCCACCGGGGATCCATCCAAACGCTTCGGGTAGCCGAATCCTTCCTCGCGCCCCAAGAACGCCTTCGCAAAAACACCGCGGTGGCGGCATGGAAAGTCACCCCGGAGGCCGACGGACTTCTGCGCCGGTTGCCCTTGGTTTTTCAACAACAGGGTGTGGTGATTCCTTCATGGCTGTTGGTGATGTATGCGCAAGAGATCGAGGCCGACCTCTCCCGATCAGAGCTTCATGGCCGAACCTTGATTCTGCGGGATTCTCAAAGCCGTGAAATCCAAACCATCCCCCTCGATCTCCGCGGATCCATACCGGTCGATTGGTCCAGCCAGAACCCTTCCCCCACCAAAATGGAAATTCGTGGCGTAGTCTTGGCGGCCGAGCAGGAAAGGATTGGGGTCCGCCCATACTACGACCTCTCCACCCTCTCCCAACGACCCATCATCCTCTCCGGTGCACTTCCCGAGGTGGATCCCTCCATTGATTCCCCATGGGGAAAAAGCACCATCGCGGAAGCCGTGCTCCGCGCATGGTTAGGCCTAGCCCAAGGTCCTCACCCGGTTTTGCATCCTCCCTCCTGGCTCATCCTTGGCGTTCTTCTTGCCGGGGCTTCCTTGGGTCTCTCCAGTGGTCGCCATTGGCGCACCGCCCTGATGGAATCGTTGGCGCTGGCTGGGGTTGTTTTCGGTGCAGGATGGCTGGCGGCAAAATTTGGCGGGTACTCTGGAGCTTTCCCGTTGGCGCTGGGTGCCGCCTTGGCCACCTTCCTGGCTCCCCATTTCGCCTCGTGGCTGGAGAAATCCCATGTTCGTTGACCGGGTTCGTATCCACGCCCGGGCTGGTAACGGGGGCCGGGGAGCCATCAGCTTCCTCCGTGAAAAATTTGTGCCCAAAGGCGGGCCCGACGGGGGTGATGGAGGGCAAGGTGGCGACGTGGTTCTCGAAGTCGACCCTCAACTCAACAACCTGGTTGATCTTCGCTTCCGACCCCATGCCCGCGCCGCCCACGGAGGCGGAGGAAGCGGAAAAAATTGTACCGGAAGAAACGGCAAATCTTGTCTGCTGAAAATCCCGCCCGGCACGGTGATCTATCCTCTTCCACCTGGGGAAGAAGGGGACCCGATCGCAGATCTAACCCAACCCGGGGAAAAGTTTGTTCTCTGTCAAGGAGGCCGGGGCGGACGCGGCAACTCCCGCTTTGCCAGCTCCGTCCGACAGACCCCTAGATATGCCGAGGACGGAAAACCAGGCGAGGCCGGCGAATTCCTCCTCGTACTCAAATCCATCGCCCAAGTCGGGCTGGTCGGACTGCCCAATGCGGGTAAATCCAGCCTTCTGGCTGCTCTCTCCGCGGCGAAACCGAAAATCGCCCCCTACCCCTTCACCACGTTGGCTCCTTACATTGGCGTGGTGGGCAATCCGGAGGAAACCCGCTTCACGCTCGCCGACATCCCCGGTTTGGTGGAGGGAGCCCACTCAGGAAAAGGGCTGGGCCATGATTTTCTTCGACATATCGAACGCTGCTCCGTTCTTTTGATGGTCATCGATGCCGCGGGCACGGAGGGCAGAGACCCGGTGGAGGACTACAAGCTTCTCCGCAAAGAGCTACGTCTCCACGATGTGGCTTTGGGAAAACGCCCGTTCCTGATCGCCGCCAACAAATGCGACTTGTCGGAAGCCCGGAAGCATCTCGCCAACCTCAAGACAGCCGCCCGTAAGACAATTTTCTCAGTTTCAGCACAAACCGGAGAAGGGCTTGAGGAACTGATTCGAGCCATCCGATCGCTTCTGCCATCTTGACCGCAGCGCAGGTATTTCACATTATTAATGTTTCATCTCATGAATTATTATTTCCTGATCATGGTTACGGCCATTTTGGTCGGTTGCGGTAAGGGCGGAGGTCCCCCTAAGGACGCCCCTGTTCCCGTAGAGTTGGTTCCCGTCGAGTCGGGTCCCCTCCAAGAGACCTTAGCCGCGGTGGGCTCCCTTGATGCCGAGGAGTCCGTGGATATTAAGCCGGAAGTGGATGGAGAGATCACCTCCATCCGCTTGACCGAAGGAGAGACGGTGAAAAAGGGCGATCTTCTGCTGCAAATCGATGAATCCAAACAGGGCGCGATCGTCGCGGAAGCCGAAGCCGACTATAAACTGGCCCAGGAGACCACCCACCGCGCGGATATGCTGCTGGCCGATGGCACGATCTCCCAACAGGAGCACGACCAGACTCAGGCCAACTTTGCACGCATGAAGGCCTCGTTGGCCTTGGCTGAAAAAAGAATGACCGAGTACACCCTCACCGCACCCTTCGACGGCATCCTCGGGCGCCGATATGTCAGTGTCGGACAGTACGTCACGCCACAAAACACGCTCGTTAGCATCTACGACCTCGATCGCATGAAACTAAACTTCAGTGTCCCGGAACGCTACAGCGCCAAAATTAGCCCTGGCCAAACGATCCGATTAAAAGTGGCTGCCTACTCGGAAGAGACCTTCGCAGGCGAGATTTACCTGATCGAACCCCGGGTCGATCCCGGAACACGCACCGTCCAAGTGCGAGCGTTTGTTCCCAATGCCGGCCTCCGCCTCAAACCCGGTATGTTTGCCAATCTGGAGGTCACCGTCGGAACCAAAGCCAAGGCCCTCACCATTCCCGAGGAGTGCCTTTTCCCCAATGCCGGAGGCTTTGCCGTCTACCGATCCAACAATGGGGTAGCCGAGCTCGTTCCAGTCGAAACGGGACTCCGCGTCCCGGGAAAAGTTGAGGTTGTAAAAGGCCTGCAGGCGGGAGATCAGGTCGCCCGATCCGGCAACCTGCGCCTCTCTCCGGGCCGCAAACTGCTTCCAGAAACACCTGCTGCAACCCCGTGACGCTCCCCGAGTTCTGCATTCGGCGGCCGATCGCCGCCATCATGTTCAACCTGACCTTCGTGGTCATCGGCGTCGTAGCCCTCTCCCGCCTTCCCGTCCGTGAACTTCCCAACATTGATCCCCCCGTTGTCTCCGTCACCACCATCTACCCCGGGGCCAACGCGGAACTGGTCGAAGCCGACGTAACAGAGCCCTTGGAACAGGAACTGAACAACATTCCCGGAATCAAAATTCTCCGCAGCGAATCGCGTGAACAGGTCAGCGCTATCATTGTCGAATTCGAACTCAATCATGATGTCGATACCGGAGCCCAGGATGTCCGTGACCGGATCAGCCGCGTTCGCGACAAACTCCCCGACGACATCAAGGAACCGATCGTCGCCAAACAGGATGCCAATGCCCAAGAGGTCATGTGGGTTGCCCTCTCCAGCGCCACCCGCTCCACCTTGGAACTGACCAACCTGGCTGAACGCCAGATTAAAGACCGCCTCCAGGTTTTGCCGGGAGTGGGGGGGATCAACTTTGGCGGGGAGAAGCGACCCTCCATGCGAATCTGGCTCGATTCAGCCAAGATGGCAGCCCGTCAGGTGACCGCCACCGATATCCGCAGCCTCCTCCAGCGGGAAAATGTCGAACTTCCCTCCGGCCGAATTGAGGGCCAGGAACGCTCCCTCAGCATCCTCGCCCGAGGCCGGATGGACCAACCCGAGCAGTACGCAAATCTCATTGTGAGGGAATCGGCCGATTCTCCCATTCGACTCCGAGACGTGGCGACGGTCGAGATTGGCCCGGAAGTGGAGGAAACCATCGCCCGGTTCAAGGGGGAACCGGCCGTCGGCCTCGGCGTGGTCAAACAGTCGGACGCCAATGCCGTGCAGGTCGCCAAAAGGGTCCGGGCTGAATTGGATGTCATCCGCCCCACCCTGCCTCCCGATGTCAAAATCGACATCCCTTTTGACTCCTCCCTCTATGTGGAGGACGCCATTCACGAGGTGGTGGTCACACTGGGGATCTCCTGCCTTCTCGTCATCGTGCTGATCTTTTTCTTTTTGCACGACGCGCGGGCCACGATTATTCCGGCCGCCGCGATTCCCATTTCGATTCTCGGCACCTTCGCCCTTCTCTATTTCCTCGGATACAGCGTCAACATCCTCACCCTCCTCGCCCTCGTGCTCGCCATCGGCATCGTGGTGGATGACGCCATCGTGGTGCTGGAAAACATCATTCGCCACATCGAGGAGGGCATGAAGCCCTTTGACGCCAGTTTGCTCGCCATGAAAGAGATCACGGGAGCCGTTCTGGCCATCACCGCCAGCCTGATCGTGGTCTTTCTTCCGATTGCCTTTCAATCTGGCACGACGGGCATCCTCTTCCGGGAATTCGCCTTCGCCCTCGCGGGATCCGTGGCCATTTCTGCCTTCGTCGCCCTCACTCTCAGTCCGGCCTTGGGCGCTCACTTTCTCCAGCCCACCTCCACCAAAGCCTCCGCCTTCGCCCGACAAATTGACCTTTTTCTGCATCGCCTATCGGGAGCCTATGCCACCAGTTTGGCCCGTGCCTTGCGCTCCCCCAAGCTGCTGATTGGGCTGGGGGCCGGAATTCTGGGTCTCACCGTCCTTCTCTACCGGGCCATCCCCCAGGAGTTTTTACCGGACGAAGACAAGGGCTCGATCATCGCCATTGTCATCACTCCAGAAGGATCCACCAGTGAAGCCACCGATAACTATCTTCGTCAGGCCGAAAAGATTGCCTCGGAATTTCCTGAAGTCCGAAGCTATTTTGGAGCCGTGGCCCTGTCCCGAGGCGCTCCAGGACAATCCAACCTCGGTCTCATGTTTATGCGCCTGAAGGAAGACCGGAAGCGCTCCGCCCTGGATATTGCCCGGCCGGGAGCTCGGGGATCGATGTTCACCCGAATGATCAGCGAAATTCGTGGTGCTCTGGTCATCACCTCCCTGCCGAAAGCCGTGGGCCGGGGTTTTCAGGAAAACTTCGAGGTGGTCCTCCAGGGATCGAACCTCGCGCAACTGGAGCAGTGCGCCAAAGATCTCCGGGACGAAATCAGCAAACAGGGATTTCTCAGCCAGCCTCGCGTAAACTTCAACTACGAAAAACCCCAGTTGGATCTCGAGATCGACCGCAACCGGGCAGCCAATCTGGGAATTTCCGTTCGGGATATTTCAGAGGCCTTACAGATTCTTTTGGGCGGACTCGACATCTCCCGTTTCAATTTCGAAGGCAAACAGTACGATGTGATCGCCCAACTTCGTCGTAGCAACCGCATGGTTCCCGATGAACTCAACATCCTCTATGTCCGTACGCGTTCCGGAGAGCTGGTGCCAATCCGGGATCTGGTCAAAACCAAGGAAAAGGGTTCGGTCAATTCCATCCATCACTTCATGAGACAGCGAAGCGCCTCCGTCACCGGCCAACCGCAAGGCGTCACCCTTGGGCAGGCGATCGAGAAGACCGAAGAAATTGGCCGACGCATTCTTCCCGCTGGGGTGAGCCTGGAGTTTGATGGGGAGGCCCGGGAGCTGCGTTCCGGCCGGGGCGAAGCCTGGCAAATTGTGTTTCTCGCCCTGCTCATCGTGTACATGGCATTGGCTGCCCAGTTCGAAAGCCTGATCCACCCCTTTACCATCATGGTGGCTTTGCCCTTGGCTGTTTTTGGTGCCTTTCTCTGTCTCTACGCTTTCGGCCTGATTAATAACTTCGCGCTGATTCCCCAGTACGTTCCCCCCGGTGTTTTACCCGCTCCGTTGGCCTTTATTTTTGGACTTCTGCCCACCATCCCCTCCATGAATCTGAACCTCTACAGCTTGATCGGCCTGGTTCTTCTTCTGGGTTTGGTCACCAAGAATTCCATTCTACTGGTTGAGTTTGCCAACCAACGTCGGGCGCTGGGGGTTTCCGCCGTGGAGGCCATGCGGCAGGCCGGTGCAGTACGACTTCGGCCGATTCTTATGACGGCTCTGTCTACCGTGATTGGTATTCTTCCCATTGCTTTGGGGCTTGGAGCGGGAGCCGAAAGCCGTCGCCCCCTCGGAGTGGCGGTCGTCGGCGGAATGCTCTCCTCCACTTTCTTAACCCTCTACCTCGTGCCGGCCTTTTATATCATGGTCGACCGTTTCCGCCGGACCCCCCAAGGGTCCCCCGTGCCAGCGCCCTTGTCCTAATCGCTTTTTCCCCCTTGAATGAACCCATGACGATGACATTGCCCATGCCGTATGCGGGGGAGGACGCCCGCGAACGCCGGGACATGCTTATCGCGGCTGCTTTTACCATTCTTTATTTACTGCTTTTTGCATTTTTTTGGTTTTCTTCGGAACAGATCAACCGGTTGCAAAAAAAAGCTCCCGAGGAACAGGTCCGAACCAATTTAAAGATTCAGAGACTGATGCAAGCCCCGCCCCCAGCGGTGAACCAATTTGTCGATGCCACAGGCTTGCAAAACCAAAAACCCAATACCCCTACTAACCTGCAAAGCGACAAAGATACCGCGGCCTCGAGCAAAATCGTGAATGGCACCGATCCCACATTAGGAGGCCAGGATGGAAAGAAAGACGACTCCCTGAACATGCGAGATAGCCAGTTCTCGCCAAATCAGGCCTCACCACCTCCGTCCGCCCGACTTAGCCCAAGCCAAATGAAACCCGCAAAAACTCCAGCTCCAGCCCCCGAACTCCCCAAACCTGATCTTCTCAAGCCCACACCGGGTCCAGGAACCCCGATTGAAAAAGCAGCGACCGATACTCCACCGGATTCCAAACCGAATCAGGATCAAACCCAAAACGATAACTCTTCTTCGGCCCAAGCCGCATCCGATGCCTCTGATTCATCCTCTGCGATGGCGCCTCCTCCCGACATATTCCGTAGTCGAAGCGCGACCTCCGGCGGTGCCCAAATGGGTCAAGACGCCTCCTTTGCTTCGATGGCTACCGCCTTGGGTCGATACCAACACAAACTCTATTTGGCCATTGGGTCTCGTTGGAATCTGAAGGTCCAACAAACGATGGCCCAGATCGGCGTCGACCGGGTGGTCATCCGGTTTCATGTGAATTCGGACGGTAGCTTGTCGGATGTCGACATCGTCCAAGGCAATCCGAATTCGATTCTCGGAGTAATTAGCGGTGACGCCATCCAGCAATCTAGCGCCCTCATTGGTCCATTCCCCGCCGACCTCTTGAAAGAGAAGCCCAACGGCTTTCCTTGGCAGTTGGCTTTTCGCATCTATTAAAGGATCAAGGCTCGCCAAACTTTCGCCTTTCACTAGGATAAATCACTTATGGGACTCGATGTCATCAG
>Ga0114981_10003017_pt1 | contig 10760 bp, 22 predicted proteins | sample S_140806_MF_Meta_FD_87028 | JGI IMG/M metagenome (GOLD analysis project Ga0114981, IMG submission 87028) | Freshwater microbial communities from Lake Simoncouche, Canada to study carbon cycling - S_140806_MF_MetaG | ecosystem: Environmental > Aquatic > Freshwater > Lake | place: Lake...
AAAATGGCAAGATACTTTCTGCCCAGAGACATTAGAAAGCAAGTTTTTATCTACGAAATTAATCGCAGGTTCTAATTATGATTCTTTGCCTTTCGAAAAGTTAATTGTTGATCAAGTTGTTCAAAACATTTCTTCAGGAATGGAGCAAGTAATTTGGCAAGGTGATACTGCTTCAACAGGTAACCAAGTATTGAAGCAAATGAATGGTTGGTTGAAAGTAATCGATGCAGCATCTCCAGTGTACGCAACAGCAACAGCAGCTATCACTACTGCTAATGTTATTGGTATCTTTGATGATGTTTACACTAAGATTCCGGTAGCTTTATTGGCAAGACCTGAGTATCCATTAGTAGCATTCTGTGGATGGGATACATTCCGTAAGTTGATCATCGCTCTTAAAGATGCTGATAATTTTAACTTCAATGTAAACACTACTGATGCTTACAAGACTGGCGAGATTACATTACCAGGTAGCGGATTGATGGTGAAAGCTGTGCATGGTTTGAATACTATTGCAACATCTCAAGCTAAATACAATGATCGTATCGTTTGTACTTATCCTCAGAACTTAGTATACGGAACTGACTTAGCTAACGAATATGAAGAAGCTAAATTTTGGTATTCAGCAGATGATCAGAACGTAAAAGGTTCTATCAAGTGGAAAGCAGGATGTGAGATAAACTTTGGATCTGAGATCGTGACTTACAAAAATTCTTAATTAATCGGGAGAGGGTAACACCTCTCCCTTAAATACTTATAACAAATGGCTTGTACAATAATAATTAGCGGAGTAGAAATCGATTGTGCTGATGCAATTGGTGGAGTAGCTGAGATTTATCTCACCGAATACACCAATGTTCCTCAAGCGAATATCACAGCGACATCAGGAGTTATTACTGCAATGACTTGTTCAAGTGGTAAAAAGTTTTGGACATTCCAATTGGATAAAGAGAATGGTCAATTCATGTCTACACCTCAAAGAAGTGTTGAGAATGGTACATTATTTTATGACCAATCTGTTACATTTACATTGAAAGGTAAGATGACTGCTGCAAGAAGAAACGCATTGCATATCTTATTACAGAATCGTTTAATGGTTATCGTAAAAGATAACAATGGAACTTACCAATTGATGGGACAAGTTTACGGAGCGGATGTAACAGGTGCAGAAGGAACAACAGGAAAAGCATTCGGAGATATGTCGGGTTATACATTGACAATCACCGGTAAAGAGAAAGATCCTGCTAACTTTGTAACCGCAGCATTGCTAACAACATTAACAGTACCTGCTTAACCTTTTTATTTCATAGTTTTTAGGTTTAGAAAAAGAGGAGTGAATCGAAAGGTTCGCTCTTTTTTTTTACACAAAATCGTATTTTCTTATACTTATTTATGATGTTTGTAATCACAAAGAATACTAATACTAATTTGATCTGCACATTGCAGGAGAAAGTGACTATAACAAGTCCTTACTATTTGTTTGTGTTTACTAATGATGTAACCGATGTAAGTGTTACTTTCTTACAGTCAAACATCAGTACTCACCAGGAGAGATATGATGAGTTCATACTAACAGAAACAAGCGGAACAATAAACTACTCAAGTGGAACAATTGAATTGTTACCATTAGGCAGTTGGACTTATAAGATATACGAACAAGCATCAAGCACCAATCTGATTGAAGCTAATGCAGGTAATTTATTAGAGATAGGAATGGCTAAGGTAATCGGAACAAACGAATCTTACTCAACCTATAATGGTCAGGATATAACATATAAAGTACATGAGCGAAACCAGTAACGTATTATACATAAAGTTTGAGAATCATAAAGTTCCCGAATTTAAAGAGGTAAAAAATAAGGAGTATATCTACTTCGGTGAGGATAATAACTATCCCGATTACCTTATAGAGTTATATCTCAGATGTGCTAAACACAATGCTATCATCAATGGTAAGACTAACTACATCTATGGTGGTGGTTTAGTGACTGATGATAAGACCTCAACAGTTAATCAGAAAGCAATTACTCAGAAGTTTATTAGTAAGCTGAAACCTTTTATCAATGACATGATTAAGGATTTTGAGTTATTTAATTCGATTGCAATCGAGATAATTTATGATAAATTGGGGAATGAAATCGCTGATTTCGCATATATGCCCATCAGTAAGATCAGAACCAATGCAGATGAATCAGTATACTTCTATTCAAACGATTGGAAACAATCCAAACAAACAGAAGAAAAAACGGGATTTAAAGAGTTAGCACCATTCGATTATGAGAACAAAGTTAAGGGAAGTCAGTTGTTCGTGTTTAAGCTGAAGTCACCTAAGAATGGAGTTGATAAGAACGTATATGGTATACCGAATTATATCGGAGCAACATCTGCAATAGAGACAGACATTGAGATATCTAACTTCCATTTGAATAACATCAAATCGGGATTCTCAATGGGACAGATTATATCGTTCAACAATGGAGTTCCTCCAACAGAAGAAGCAAAGAAGCAGATTGAAAGACAGATAAAGCAGAAAGCTACCGGAACAGATAAAGCAGGTGGACTTGTAATTACGTTCAATGCATCTCAAGACAATGCTCCTACAATACAGTCATTCAGTCCGAATGATTTAGATAAGCAGTTCATTGAGATAGGCAAACGAGTTGATCAGGAGATATTCACATCTCACAACATTGTTAGTCCAGTATTATTCGGAGTAGCAACAGAGGGAGCATTAGGGCAAAGGAATGAGATGTTAAATGCTTATGAGTTATTCCAATCAACATACATCAGTATTAGACAAGGTATCTTAGAGGATATTATCAATCAGTTCTCTTCATTCTTTGGTATTGCTAATTATATCTACTTTAAGAAATCAACACCGATAAAGTCATTACTACCTGATAGCATTATTCAGAAGGTATACGATGCGTATCCAGTTGAGCAGATCATCGACATGATGGGATTACCACAGATTGATAATAGTTATAAAGTAGGATTATCTGCTGAAAAAAAAAAGTGTGAACATCAGTGGTTTGATAACATCGGAATAAAGGCATCTGATTGTACCATCTTATACGAAAGAGATTATGAAGGGCAGAGCGATGAGGATTGTATTGAGACATTTAAGAAAGAGAAATTTGCTGAAGAATTACTGACTAATGAGAAAGCTATTATAGACCTTTTAAGCAAGGATGTATTAACACCAAGTGAAAGTATAGCAAAGGTATTAAAGATTAGCACAGCCGAAGTAAATGACATCATTACATCATTAGTTGAGAGGGGTTATTTAAGTTCGGGAAGTGAACCAACAAAGAAGGGCGAGAAAGCAAGTGAAGATTCAAAGACTGACAATATCGAAGTTAAGTATCGTTATGGATGGATAGCAGGATTCGATGCAACAGACAAAAAGAATAGCAGAGAGTTTTGTGTTGATATGCTGAACAAAGATAAGCTATACTCAAGCTCAGAGATTGAAAGATTAAACAATGAGCAAGGATTAGATGTGTGGGAATCAAGAGGTGGATGGTGGAATAAAGGTGGTGTAAGTGTTCCATTTTGTAGACACATATGGAAACAAGTAGTAATAAAAACAAATTAAAATGGCAGAAATATTATTCATATCAGAGCAGTACATTAAAGATACATCGTATATCGATGAGAATGTAGACATTAAGTTATTGCGTTCAAGTATCTTAGAGACACAAGATATCCGTATCTTATCTATATTAGGCACAGCTTTATACAATGACTTAAAGAGTAAGATCTCTAACAATACAGTCAATTCAACCACTGGCTATAAGACGTTATTAGATACCTATGTATCACCTGCTTTAAAGTATTGGGTGTTACATGATGGAGCGTATATCTTACAGTATAAAATAATGAACAAAGGAGTAGTTACTCGCAGTTCTGAGAATGCTGAGACAATCGGAGTAGCTGAGTTAGATAGATTAATGGCATTCTTTAAAGACAGAGCAGAGTTCTATTCTGATCGTATTACCAGGTACTTATTAGAGAACGATACTACCTATCCATTATACAATGATGCAGGGAATGGTATCGATACAGTTCAACCGGTGGTAAATAATTTTACTCAAGGGTGGTTCTTAGGGGATAGTGGTAATACTTATGGATTAGATATTGATTATGGTAAACTTAATAACTGTTAGATGAAACGAGACATATCTAAAAAAGTAGAACAAAAAGTTAAGGACTATTTTATAAAGAAAAAGAATGACATTAAATCAAATAGTTCAGCAGCTTCAAGAAATAGCAAATAATCACCTCCAGGTTAATACATGGGGATTCGGTGACATTTGGGAAATAGCTGCAAGTGGTGACATTCAGTATCCATTAAATTGGGTAACATTAGAAGGAGTGGATGTAAGTACTTCTGCAAAAACTGAGACTTATAAGTTCTCTTTGCTTTTTATGGATGCTGTGAAGAATGGCGAAGTAAACGAGACAGAAGTACTATCGGATCAGTTGAGTATTGCAAAGGATTTCTTAGCACAATTAAAGCATCCTTCATACGATTGGAACTTCCAGGATAACGTAAGTACGTTGGAAGATTTCACAGAGAGATTCGTAGATAGTGTATCGGGATGGAAGATGAGTATAGCTTTTGTACTGCCATTTACGAGTGATCGATGTGCAATGCCATATGTAGGTAATGTATCACCGAGTGCTGTCTGTCCAGTTGTAACCATATACAGTTCAACCGGAACGATCATTACAACAGTTGCAGCAGGAGGAAGTTATACAACAGCAGCAGCAAGCTGCTCAGGAACATATGAAATCTATGTAAATGGAGTATTGAATCAGAGTGGAACATCGACTAATTTTGTAACAGAAACATTTAATATAACTGCATAATGGCATTAACAATAAATCTAACAGGAGTAGAGGCAACATCAAACAAAGATACCGATGGTACACTTGCTTTAAATAGTGATACCAAATACCCTTCACAAAAAGCAGTAAAGACTTATGCAGATACAAAACAAGCTATTTTAACAGCAGCCAATGTCCATACTTTTGTTGATAGTTTAACAGCAATGACTACACCTGTTGATGCTGATAGAATGATTATTGTTGATAATTCTGCTTCACTTGCAAAAAAAATAACTTGGGCAAATATTAAAGCTACTTTGAAAAGTTATTTTGATACTATTTATGCAACATTAGCATCTCCGACATTTACCGGTACAGTTACATCACCTGCAATAATATTAAGTTCAGAAACAGCGAGTACAATAGCATCGTTTGATGCGAGTAAAAATGTAAAAAGTTTATCGACTGCAACATATCCATCATTAACTGAATTAAGTTATGTGAAGGGAGTAACAAGTGCGATTCAAACTCAATTAGGAACTAAAGAGGCAACAGCCAACAAAGATGCATCGGGTGGGTATGCTGGATTAACTTTATTTAAGATTAATTTTAAGAACGTAGCAAACACATTCACATCATTTTTTACAAATAGTAATACAGCATCAAGAACATATACATTTCCAGATAGGGATATGACAATGACCGACAATGGGATTGTTATAATTACCGATTGTACCCCAACAAGTCCAGCGGATGCAACAACATATTTCAGTGGTACGGGGTTTCAAAGAACAATGTCTACATCAGCAAACCGTAGAAAAATATTTATTCAAAAAACGGGAGTTTTAAAATCGGCATATATTTTTGTTATAAATTCTAGTTCTATTTCTACAACGGAAACATCAACTATTTATTTTAGATTAAATGACACAACCGACACAGCAATTAATGCCGTTGTAACAACTGACCAAATATTTCAAGTGTTTTCAAATACGGGTTTATCTGTTGCGGTAACGGCTGGTGATTATTTTGAAATAAAATGGATTACACCAACGTGGGTTACAAATCCAACATCATTAGAATTACAAGTTCAATTATATTTTGAATAAAATGGAAACAACATATACATACAAGTTACAAGGAGATGGCAGAGATTCGTGGAGAGTAGAAACACCCGAAGGCGAAATCTTTATGGTTTACGAAGACCCGACAAGAGTAGAAACGCTAAAGGAAAAAGCTATCCGTTTGTCGAATGAGTTAAATGATATTATAAACCAATTAAAAAAATAACTCTCCGTTATGACTAAATTATTAGATTATTTTGATGTACCCGTTTTGCATTTTATTGCTATTGCAATTACATTTACCGATATTGAAAATGCTTTAAAATTACTTTCGTTATTGTTAGCAATCGGCTATACTGTTTGGAAATGGAGAAGTGAATTTTTAAAGAAAGGCAAATGAAAAAGAAAACAGAATCCGTTATAACCATAACGAAAGCGAAGAAGAAAGGTGTAGCAAAGAAACATCCCAATAAAAAGGAAAGCAATAAACCATACAAGGCACAAGGTAGATAATGGAAATAACATTAGAGAGAGAAATATTAGAAGAAGGTTTTACATTAGGTAAAATGCTAATCGATAAACAATTCTTTTGCTATACAGTAGAGGATAAAGTAAGACCCGAAAAAATTAAAGCTGTAACTGCTATACCATACGGACGTTATAAAGTTATCGTAAATATGTCTAATCGATTTAAAAAGAATATGCCTTTATTATTAGACGTTCCTTTTTTTGAAGGCATCAGAATACACGCAGGAAATACGGCATTAGATACTGAAGGATGTATTATTGTTGGAATGGTAAGAACTGAAAACGGAGTAGGAATGAGCCGAATAGCATTTACTAAGTTGATGGAAAAGCTAAAAGGTCAAAATAATATCTATCTTACAATAAAATAAAAAAGCTAATAACAATTTCCATAAAGTTATCCCATTAGGAAACCTGTTGATTCAGGTACTCGATTATACTCGTAGAAAACATTGCAAAGATATGAATAAAATTAAAGAAATACTTAATAATCTTTTAGATTCTTTTAAAACTAATTCCGGTGGTTATTCCGCTCGTAAGATTTCTGCTTTTGTAATTATCGTTATGGTTGTATCTCTACATATCAAATGGTTTCAGAGTGATAAATGGGAGTATGTCGGTGAGATATTAGCATTAGATTTCGCTTTTGTTTCCGTTGCTTTGGGAATGACCACATACGAAGCAATAAAGAAAAACAGCCAACCAAAGGAATAAAGACTACATTTGCATAAACTAATATAAAACATATGGGACATTTTAAACGAGTATTCTTCGACATTGAAACATCTTATATGACCGGTTGGTTCTGGAGACCATCATTCAAAACATCTATAACATATGACCAAGTATTAAAAGATAGTGCAATTATTTGCATTTGTTATAAGTACGAAGGCAGTCCAAAGATATACCATCTCAAATGGGATAAAGGATGCGACAAAGAGATGATTAACAAATTTGTTAATGTCATTAATGATGCAGATGAAGTAGTAGGTCACAATTCTGATAAATTCGATTTGAAGTGGATTAGAACACGATGCTTAATTCATGGTCATAAATCATTACCTGAGTTTAAATCTATCGATACGTTAAAGATTTCACGCCAAAAGTTTAACTTCCCATCTAACAGATTAGATGCAATCGGCAAGTATTTAGGATTCGGAGGTAAGAAAGATACCGGAGGCATCCAGTTATGGCATGACATCATTCAAAGAAATAGCAGTAAAGCTATGACATTAATGGTTGAATACTGTAAAAGGGATGTGGAACTATTAGAAAAAGTATATCTAAAGTTAGAAGGATTTGCTAAACCAAAAACACATATTGCAGTCTATGAAGGTGGAGACAAATGTGATTGTCCATATTGTGGAAGTGAAAGTACTCAACATCGGAGAGTTCGCATATCTAAATCAGGGAATGAATCTCATGAAATGTCTTGTAATTCATGCAGGAAATACTATCGGATAACAAATTCAGAGATGAACTTTAGAACAATTCGAAGTCAAAAAAGAGAGATTAATCGATTAAATGAGTTAAATAATAAGAAAAAACTATTTCTTGAATAATGAGAATAATCAATGACATCCAGTTAGAGATCACGCAGATTATCATAAAGAAAAATAATCTATTGAGCAGAAGGGATATCTGTTTATTTAAGAGAATTATCTTTATTACAAAGATTCTATCCGTATCTGAGGAAACGTATCTCGTAGAGAATAACTATGTAAAATGCTCAGCTTTGTACCTGGATGACGAAGGATGGATTAAAGTAAAGGAAAATTATACTGAACTATCAGAAATGCATTCAGATTGGCTTGATCGTAGTGTTAAGGAAAGTGAAGAGAAAAGTGTAACATAATACACTATTGTATGAAATATAAACTAAATTAACTACAAAAAGTATCATAAGTGCTTTATACTGCTCTATTCCTTAATTCCTTAATTCAGTCCAAACAAACAATCCAAACAATAATCCGCTAATTGATTGCCATAAACGTACCGATATTTTGCGTTTTTTGATACTTTTGCCTTGTTCCTCAATCAATCTATCTGCTGACTTGTTTAAGGTCTTTAAATCGACTATAATAGATTCATCTATCTTAACTACATTCTGCAAGGTATCAAATGCAGCTTTATATGCTTTCTCGTTTATTGCTGACTTTATCCATTCGTTCATCTCAGGACCAGTGAAACAATACTTAACGGTATCCTTTTGAGCGTAAGAATGAATCGATAAAGATAAGGCGAGTACTATCAGAATTAGTGTAGTGGGTTTCTTCATTGGCTGAGGTGTTAAATATGTTTGTTATGTTTACTTTGGATTTCTCTCTGATGATCTCCTTCTCCTGGATTATACGAATGGTACTATCCTTTACTTTTATGTATGTCTTATACTCGTTTTTTGTAGGATCAGGCATTTTAGTGAAGTACATGAATATAACTATCGCTATAATTCCTATGTAGATGTAATCTCGTTTCATTTATATCATATTAGTAGTCAAAGCAGGATTCGAACCTGCATCTCTCTTTCTCAGAGCTGTTATCCCTAGGTGGTATTTATTCCCACTTACACCATTTGACTATATTAATGTTTTGTATAATACACAAAATCGTTCTTTATGTTTGTATTAACCAACATTATTGATTAAATATAGGGTTAATGTTTATTTTTTTATACATAGAATTAGAGTAACTTATTCTTGTTTAAATGTTTCTTTATAGTATTCATCTGCTGTTTTGTCTTCGAAATATAGACCTTCTTTATATGCATCCCAATAAACACTAATTATCTGCTCCTTCTCCATTGCTTTGGCTTGTTCTTCAATTTCATCAATATAACCTTGCGTTACTCTAATATCTCCCATACCTAAGTGCGCATTTGAATTATGAGCAAGATTCCTTAACTGCTCAAATAACCATTCTGTTGCTGTTTGTTTCATTGTTTGTCCTCCTTGTCTATTTCTATTTGTATTTCAAATGCTGTTGGTGCATACTCTATGCCTTTTATTCTTGTTATTCTTTTATGGGCTTGACTAATCAACACATCTAAATCAGAACGCATTTCATCCTTGCATTGTTCAGTGTATTCTTTGTTAGGATTCCCTAACCACTTTTTTATGAATGCTTCTCTTGTCATATTATTTCTTTTTAAATTGTTCAAACCATTGTTCCATATAAGCATCATATTCAGTTCCATAATCATCATCTTCTTCTATTAGACCATTACCTCCTGCAATAAATGCCTTTCTCATATCTTCCTCACTATAACCTTGCTCCTTCTCCATTGCTTTGGCTTGTTCAAATATCTCAATAGCACTTTCATATCCTTCTGAGATTTCTAATTGACCAAATAACCATTCTACTGCTATTTGTTTCATTAGTCTTGTTTGTTTAGTGAGTTAATAAATTGCTTGTCTGTCATAGATGAATGACTTCTTCCAAACTCAAGAGCCATATAAATGTCATCTTCTGTGTACTTCTTAGCCATATCTTCTTGGTAGTAAGTATCAAATGCAAATTTAATCATATCTTGCTCTGTATATTTCTTAACCATATCTTGTTGACATTGAAAATAGCCATTGATAAATCCATCATACAAATCTTGTTTGCTAAAAGCAAGTGATACAAAGTCATTTGCCATTGTTTCTATTTCTTCTTTAGTTTTCATAAGTTTTCTATTTCTTGTTTAACTTCAATCCAATATTTTTTAGCATCTATATTAGGTGTAAGAAAATTATATTGTGTTATAATTTCATCAACTGCTATTAATGCACATTTTTTCCCTGCTTCAAACCCTATTTCATCTACAATATAACGTGCTCCTGCAAATGGTTGATATGAATATGTTTGACTACTCATATTATCTACTAATTCTCTTGCTTTATATTTTGGTTCCATAATATTATTTAATTGAAATTCCTTTTTGCTCTATTAATATTTTATCTACTACTTTTAATGTATCTTTAATTAGTTCATTTATTAATGCATAATTTCCATCTTTATCATCCAAATTCATCCATCCATAATTTTTTTCTAATTCTCTTTTAATTTTTGTTGCAGTTATTTTCATTAGTCTTTTTTTTTAGTATTTCTTTTAACTGATTAAATATACTTTCGTTTTGCTCACCCCAATACATATCACATTTATTATCCTTAATAGGAGATTCCATAAAGTAAGATTGTAATATTGATTCCTTATCTGTGTATCTTTTGCACTGGTCTTTGACTGGGCAGTTTATCCCTTTGCATTTCGTTATGTCGCTCATATTAATTTTTTTTAATGCATTGTAACAAAGGTTGTGTTATAGTGCAAAATTATGTTATAATGGTTATACCCTTTCT
>Ga0114981_10003018_pt1 | contig 10755 bp, 10 predicted proteins | sample S_140806_MF_Meta_FD_87028 | JGI IMG/M metagenome (GOLD analysis project Ga0114981, IMG submission 87028) | Freshwater microbial communities from Lake Simoncouche, Canada to study carbon cycling - S_140806_MF_MetaG | ecosystem: Environmental > Aquatic > Freshwater > Lake | place: Lake...
GGTTAGATTCTTTGCGAGGTTTGCCATAGTCAACAAAAAAGGGGACTGCTTTTGGCTTGTCCCCTTCCTAAAGTTTATCGGAAAGTGCTGCAAATATACTACAATTCAGAAAAATCTCAAAATGAAATTAATATGTATTATTATCTATGTTTTTTGGGCCAATGAATTGATTTATTGGTTCTATAGCAACTTTTGAGTTTGAATTATTCTGGAATGAAAGCCTCAATAATTTTGACATCCTTTTTGGGGCGGTCGGCGCTTCCGGTGGGTTCGTTTTCGATTGCACTAAGTACATTATACCCAGATACCAGTTTTCCAAAAACAGTGTAGTTGTTGTCCAAACTTGGTGCGCCTCCCCATTTGGCGTAACGCTGCTTTACGTCTGATGGCATTTTTGCGTATAATTCGTCGATGATGGGTTGCATTTTTGCCTGAACTTCTGTTTCCAATTCTCGCATCGCTGCCATATTTCCCGACTGATTTAGGGCTTGACCTTTTAAAATCGTTTCCCGGTTGGCGGGGTCTTGTTTGAAGTTTTCAAAGGCCACGGCCTCCATAGATTGCTTTAGGCGAAGTTCATCTACAAGAGTGCCTGTAACGATAAAAAATTGTGAACCACTGCTCCTTTTCATCGGGTTAACATCGTCGCTCTGCCTAGCGGCTGACAATGCTCCTTTGAAATGATATAAATTTGGTTTGATTTCACTCGGTACGTTATAGTTTGGGCCACCGTCGCCAATCATTGCTGTGGGGCTCGCATTTACTGATTTAGGGTCGCCCGATTGAACCATAAAATCTTTGATAACGCGGTGAAAAAGTTGACCATTATAATATTTAGATTTTACCAATTTCAAGAAATTCTGGGTATGTTCTTTTTGCTCGGGGTTCAGTGCTAGGGTTAAATTTCCAGCAGTGGTTTTGAAAACCACCCTTGGCCATTCGGCAGGTGCCGCTGAATCACTGTAATCTGTTGAATCTGTCTCAACCAGATTTTTTGCACTGTCTACTACATTTGTTTCTGTGGTGTTGCTGCAACTAGCAAATGCTAGCATAATGGGAAGCATCAAAGCATATTTCATCATCGTAATTCAAATAAACTAAGTTTTTTGCTGGAAATTACCAATTTGCTTAATGAAACTGAATTATTTCTTCATTTTCAAAATACTCCACAATGTGTTGTCGAATCAAATTCTCTTGCTCCAAGTATCCCAAGTTTGGCAAAGGAATGATATTTTGCCAAGCTGGCCAGCCATTTTGATCAGATCCAATATGCTCATAATAACCTGAATAGCTTAAAATTTTACATGTTGCGATGTGCATTAAGTGTACCTTTTCTTCTTTGGAGAAGGGTGTATCCCTCAATTCGCCGAGTTCTCTCACACCAATGAGAAACAGAATGGCGTTTAAATCGGGTTTTTTATCAAAATTCTCCTCCACAAAGGCGATTATCTGTAACCACTTGTCACGTATTTCCTGAATCAGTCCGTCTGCCATAGTAATATTGGCAAAGTTCGCGATTTATCTGCGGTATTGAGCAGGATGGCTTGGTTTTTGTAATATGACCTCCAAATTAATTTATTATGTCGGCTACTAAAGACTTTTTAACTCATTTGTTTGATCGGGCAAAGAACGTTACGGACATCTTGGTGATCAAAAGGGCTCGTGCTCAAAAATGGCAGGACGCAACATTAAAAAAATTACTTTACAAAGCAAAAAATACTGCCTACGGTCAGGAATATGATTTTGATGGTATTTTGATGCATGAAAATACTGTTGAACAGTTTAAATCACAAGTGCCTATTGCGAGTTATGATGTAATGCACCCATGGTGGCAACGCGAATACAACGGAGAATCCGATATTACTTGGCCAGGATCACCCAAATATTTTGCTTTGAGTTCAGGAACCACGCAAGGTGCGAGTAAGTTCATTCCCGTTACGGATGCTCAATTAAAGTCTATTTTTCGTGCGAGTAGACGCCAATTGTTTGCGGCAGCCAAAAGCGATATCCCTAAGGATTTTTTCACCAAACATTATTTGATGATTGGCGGAAGTACTGATCTCAACTACGATGGCAAGAAATACAGCGGTGATTTGAGTGGCATTTCCGTGGCAAATTTGCCTTTTTGGTTTGATCATTTTGCAGTGCCTACGGAGGAGATCAAACGGGAGCGCGATTGGCATCTCAAGGTAGAAACCATGGTTAACGAAGCACCCAATTGGGATGTGGCGATGATTGCAGGGGCTCCGTCTTGGGTTAAGATGCTGTTAGAGAAAATCATCGAGCGGTATGAGTTAAAAAACATTCATGAAATATGGCCTCACTTAAGTGTTTATACCTGGGGCGCGATTTCCATTACGCCATATAAGAGTCAGATAGAGGCCATGATGGGCCATCCCATCCATTATATTGAATCGTATTTGTGTAGTGAAGGCTTTGTGGCAGCGCAAACAAAAATAAACGCTTCCGGAATGGGGTTGGTGTTTAGAAACAATACCTATTTTGAGTTTATTCCTTTTAATGAGGAGAATTTTGATGAGACTGGCGATGTGAAGCCCGGTGCAAAGGCATTGGATTTGGATGAAGTTGTTGAGGGTGTTAACTACGCCATTTTAATTAGCACTTGCGCGGGTGCTTGGCGCTATTTGATTGGTGATATCATTCAGTTTACCAATGTGGATGCTTGTGAGATAAAGATTACCGGCAGAACCAAGCAGTATTTGAGTTTGTGTGGGGAGCATTTGAGCGTGGAGAATATGAATCAGGGTACCGAATTAACGGGAAGAGATTTAGATTCGCCGATTTCTGAATATTGTGTCCGGGGGTTAAAATTGCCTAATGGCGAAATGGGACATCGTTGGTATGTTTCTTATCCCACAGGTCAGGTTAAGCCGGATACAGAGCAGTTAAGGTCGATTTTGGATCAGCATCTTTGCGTGTTGAATGATGATTATGCTACGGAACGACAGCATGTTTTGAAGACGATGCAAATGCATGTTTTGCCCGAGTCGGACTTTATGGATTTCTTGGAGTCGAAAGGAAAATTGGGCGGCCAAAGTAAATTCCCACGTGTGATGCCAGAGGTGATGTATCAGGAGTGGATTCATTTTTTGTGTGATCGCTATCAAACCGATACTTTTGTATAAATGCATACAGAATCCAGTTCCAATCATTCCCATTTAGAACAGCAAGATTTTTTGAGTTTAGTGACGGGTATTAACCGGGAGGATGCATTATGTCATTCCCGAATTGCCAATGAGTTGCCGGTAATTTCAGCACTTTGTGAATTGATTTATGATCGTTTGAGTAAAGGGGGCAGGTTATTTTATTTGGGTGCGGGTACTTCGGGTCGATTGGGTATCGTAGATGCCAGTGAATGTCCGCCTACCTATGGTGTTCCGTTTGATAAGGTCGTTGGTTTGATTGCTGGCGGTGATTCTGCCATTCGAAAGGCGGTTGAATTTGCGGAGGATGATTTTGAGCAGGGGTATCGCGATTTAGAGAAATACAATATTGGTGCGGGTGATGTTGTGGTGGGTATTGCGGCCTCCGGCCGCACTCCCTATGTCATTGGCGCATTGCGTCAATGTCGGACGAATGGCATCGCAACGGGTGCCGTAGTTTGTAATAAAAATAGTGCGATGGCCGCCGATTGCGATATCTGTGTGGAAATTGAGACAGGTCCCGAGTTTGTGACAGGTAGCACAAGGATGAAAGCGGGTACGGCGACAAAAATGGTCCTAAATATGCTCACTACCAGTGTGATGATTCGGTTGGGACATGTGAAAGGCAATAAAATGATCGACATGCAGCTTACCAATCTCAAGTTAATTGAAAGAGGAACGAGAATGGTGATGGAAGAAACAGGTCTAAATGAGCGGGATGCCAAAGAGCTACTGCTTTCAACGGGTTCTGTCCGCAAAGCGGTTGATGCCCATCGCGGTTAAATCGTAAAATCGTTAGAGCGTTGTTCGGGGGTCCTAGAGTTAAAATATCCTCAAGCCAAAATTTCCCAAGTGCGATCCGCTAGCATGCGAACGGTATGCAAATAGGTGTGAAACGCTGCTGATTTACCCCATTCGTATGGCGCAATCATACTCAAAACTTGGGTGCCATCATCTTTTTGGTACAAGTGATAAATCCCATGAATGATTGGCTCAAAGTTGAGGTCGGCTTTGTAAATCGCATGCGACATTTCAACTCGTGCTTCAATTTCTTTGGCCTGATTAATCAAAAGCTGGGCTTGTTTGCGGAGCATCGTAATTTGTTGCTCGGCCTGATGTTGCATGCTTTCATGGGCGTTGGCAACCATTAATCGCTTGTCGATGGGTTCGATTTTGGGCGAACTGACACTGATTGCGTAGGGTGCATTGTGCATTTCACCTTGATAAACAGCATCCTTGAGGACCAAAGGGCGGTTGTCGGGAGCGTTTAATTCTTCGTTTTCTTGCACTAGCATGTTTAGATTAACAAAGAGGCATGAAAAAAGTTGGAATCAATCAGAAATTCTCTTCAATTAGGCATCGAACCAGCCTTTTTGTATCAATAATTCAGCAATTTGAATCGCATTTGTGGCGGCACCTTTTCTCAGATTATCGGCAACTACCCACATGTTAATTGTGTTGACCTCGCTATCGTCCATCCGGATTCTACCCACAAAAACATCGTCTTTGTCGTGGCTAGTCAAAGGCATTGGATACTCGAATTTTTCGGGATTGTCCTGCACAGTAACGCCTGGGGCATCGCTCAATATTTCTTTGATTTCGGCCACAGTAATGGGCTTTTCAAAACTCGCATTGATGCTTTCGGAATGTCCGCCCACGGTAGGAATTCTTACGGTTGTGGCAGTGATTTTCAGGTTTGGCAGTCCCATAATTTTCCGGGTTTCTACCATCATTTTCCATTCCTCTTTGGTGTAACCATCGGCCATAAAAACATCAATATGAGGCAGTGCATTTAGGTCGATTGGATGCGGATATACCCGTTCTGCCGTGTTTCCCGCCCGCTCATCGAACATTTGCTGAACCGCTTTCTGGCCTGTACCGGTTACGCTTTGATAGGTGCTAACGACAACCCTTTTTAGTTGAAATTTTTGATGTAGGGGTTGCAGTGCGACCACCATTTGGATGGTTGAGCAGTTTGGGTTTGCAATGATTTTGTGCGAAGGTAAAATGGCATCTGGGTTTACCTCGGGAACAACCAAGGGAACGTTTGGATCCATACGCCAAGCGCTGGAGTTATCAATTACGATGGTCCCGTTCGCGGCAAATTTCGGTGCCCATTCCAAGCTAACACTACCACCTGCGCTGAACAAGGCGATATCGGGTTTGGCTTCAACGGCCTGTTCCAAAGTGATTACGGGAATTGATTCTCCCCTGAAAGTGATGCTCTTTCCGATGCTATTGGCCGATGCAGCAGGCAATAATTCTGTTACTGGGAAATTTCTTTCCTCCAGAATTTGTAACATTTTTGTTCCCACCAATCCGGTGGCACCCACTACAGCGATTTTCATGGTCGATGCATTTCAACTGGAGTATTTTCGATGGGGGTGTTAGGCTTTGTTTCCGTAGTTACATCGCCAGGTTTTCCTTTTGCGGTATCTCGGTTTAAAGTGTCCTTATACAAGTCATCGAACATAGCCGATTGGTCTAAGCTATCAATAGAATCTTGAGTACTTTTTTCATTGGCGTCAAAAGCACCTTCGGGATTGTTTGAACAGGCAGCGATGGACAGGGTGGCGGCAAGGCCTAGGGCAAAGGGAAGTGTATATTTCATGATTACCAAATTTCTAACGTTTCTAATAGGTCATTCCAAAGGTCGTAATTTTTCATTCCAACCACCATTTCTTTTTCACAATCCAAGGAAATCGCATCGAGGTTTAAGGCTTTAATGTCCGATGCGCTTTGTTCGGTGGGGTTTACTTTGTTGATCGTAACGTTGGGATTGCCCAAGGCAATGGATTGGTTGTCTGATGTTTGAACGATATACTGATAGTCGGCCGACAAATTTTGTTTCCAGAAGTTCACGTCGCTTTCAGCACATTCAATGGCTTCTAACGGCAACAACGTGCACCAACTTTGGACTGTTTCTAGCGTTTCAGGAGAGCCTACTTCTAGGGTGATTTTTGGGCCAGAGCACCAACCGATAATTTCTTGAACTTGTTGTATGGGCAATTCTCCTACGGAGAAGCCAATCCACTCAGCCATCGCAGCCGCAGCATAACGGGCATCGGAGAGGTCTTTTATATTGTTGAATTTTATTAACATAGCGCATAAAAAAGGGCTGCTAAAGCAACCCTTTTCGTTTATACCAGTAGGCGATAGGGTTCTTCTAAATATTCTTTCAGCGTTTTGAGGAATTGAGCGCCCATGGTTCCATCCACAACGCGGTGGTCGCAACTCAAGGTAACTTTCATCGTTTTCACCGGTTTGATTTCACCGTTTACCACACCAACTGTTTCTTTTACTGTCCCTACAGCGAGGATACACGCATCGGGAGGATTGATGATGGCAGTAAATTCGTCGATGCCGAACATGCCCAAATTGCTGATAGTGAACGTATTTCCACTCCAATCTTGGGGTTGTAATTTCTTTTCTTTGGCCTTTTTACCGTATTCTTTGACCTCAGAGCTGATCTGACTCAAAGATTTATTGTCGGCAAAGCGCACAACAGGTACCAACAAACCATCTTCAACTGCCATAGCAACGCCGATGTGAATGTGGTGATTGTATCTAATTTTGGTTCCCAACCAGCTAGAGTTGATGTTTGGATTTTTGCGCAAGGCAGCGGCGGCGGCTTTGATTACCAAATCGTTCATCGAAATCTTGACATCGCTGATGGTATTCATTTGCTCGCGGGCAACAGTGGCTTTGTCCATGTTGATTTCCAAGGTAAGATAGAAGTGGGGTGCTGAGAATTTGCTTTCTCCCAATCTCGCGGCAATGGTTTTGCGCATTTGCGAAACATTGACTTCATGGAAGCCTTCGGTACCCGAAACAACAACAGCGGTATTGGTAACGGCGGCTGATGCAGGGGCTGGTTTGGCAGCGGAGGGTGTGAAATTCTCAATATCTTTCTTTACGATTCTACCGTTTTCGCCGGAACCGTTCACTTGATGTATGTCGATGCCTTTATCCTGTGCCAATTTCTTAGCCAGCGGACTTGCTTTCAAGCGTTCATCGCTATCATGGCTTACTTCTGCTGCAGATTCAGCAACCGGCGTAGAAACAGGCTGGGCGATGGGCTCAGCTGCGATGACAGTTGCAGCAGCGGGTATTGGTGCAGCAGTTGCGGGAGCAGCGGGAGCAGCTGACACGGGAGCTGCGGAGAGCAAAGAAGAAAAATCTTCACCAGGGGCACCTACAACAGCAATGATACTATCAACCGGTGCGGCCTCGCCTTCTTGCAACGCCAAGTGAAGCAGGGTTCCTTTGGCATACACTTCCATGTCCATGGTGGCCTTATCGGTCTCCACTTCTGCCAAAATATCACCGCTTTTCACGGAGTCACCTACTTTGTAGTTCCACTTAACGATGACACCTTCTGTCATGGTGTCGCTCATCTTGGGTAATCTAACAACTTCTGCCATAATCTTATTGGACTGCAAACTTACACGATTTTTCCCTTTTAATGAGGAGTTTGGCTGTAAAAATGTTTATCATTGTGAAGTTAAATGAATACACAATCGGGCTTTGTTTATGAGGACTTTTTGCGACATGTTTTGGCACATGGCGACCATAAAACAGATCGCACCGGCACCGGTACAGTGAGTGTTTTTGGTGGTCAGTTGCGCTTTGATTTGCAAAAGGGCTTCCCATTGATTACAACCAAGAAGGTTCACTTAAAGAGTATTATCTACGAATTGTTGTGGTTTTTGAAGGGTGAAACAAATACGGCTTACCTCAAAGAACATGGCGTAAGCATTTGGGATGAGTGGGCAGACGAGAACGGCGAATTGGGTCCAGTTTATGGCAAACAATGGCGTTCTTGGGAGGCAAAAGATGGCAAAGTCATCGACCAGATTTCAGAAGCGATAGAACTCATCAAACATTCTCCCGATAGTCGAAGAATCATTGTCAACGCATGGAATGTGGGCGAAATCAAGCAGATGGCTCTGATGCCATGTCATACAATGTTCCAGTTTTATGTCGCCAACGGCAAACTCAGCTGTCAGCTTTACCAACGCAGCGCGGATTTGTTTTTGGGCGTGCCTTTCAACATCGCGAGTTATGCATTGTTAACGATGATGATGGCTCAGGTTTGCGGTTTACAAGCTGGCGATTTTGTGCATACGTTTGGCGATGCTCATATTTATTATAATCACATGGATCAGGTGAATCTGCAGCTTTCTCGTGAGGCGAGGCCTTATCCCACCATGAGAATCAATCCCGACGTTAAGAGCATTTTTGATTTCACGTTTGAGGATTTCACCGTGGAAGGCTACGAGCCACACCCCGGTATTAAGGCACCCGTTGCTATTTAAACGTTTATCTCTGTCAGTTCCAAGTAAGTAATTAGGTATTTGATATGCCAAGTGTTATTTTCGAATTTTTATGAAAATACATTTCGGAAGGATATTCAATGGCCTACTATTGATTATGTCCATTTCACTGACAACCCTTGATGTTACGGCGCAAAACGCATCATCGCCAAAAAGCACATTGAGTGGTTATCTGCGCGATAAAAGCAGCGGGGAAATGATGGGAAATGTAGTTGTCAATGCTCCCATTTCAGGAGTAAGAACCACTACCAATAATTACGGTTTCTTTTCTATTACCCTAAACAAAGGGCAGTCCCAATGGATGCATTTCAGGTATCCGGGTTTGGTGTCTGACAGTTTTTATTGGTCGGCTAAAAAGGATACAACCATTACAATAGAATTGGCTGCGGTGGAGCAAATTGCGGCGGTGGAAATTCGGTCAAGGAAGACAACGATTGCGGATCGGGCCGACATGAGTAGGATTGATATTCCGGTGCAACAAATCAAGGATATTCCGGCGTTGCTGGGTGAAAAGGATGTGATGAAGGTTATTCAATTGCTGCCTGGGGTACAAAAAGGCGGTGAAGGACAGGCAGGAATTTATGTTCGCGGTGGCGGACCTGATCAGAACTTGATTGTATTGGATGAGGCGATAGTATATAATGCAAACCACTTGTTTGGTTTTTTCTCTTTGTTCAATGGCGATGCGTTGCGGAGTGTTGAATTGGTGAAGGGCGGATTTCCATCGCGTTATGGCGGACGTTTATCGAGCGTAATTGACCTTAATATGAAGGAGGGGAACAATAAGAAATTTGCGGGGGAAGTGGGGATTGGCCTGATTAGTTCAAGAGCCGTTTTTGAAGGTCCGATCGTAAAAGGAAAAAGTTCATTTATGATTTCAGGTCGAAGAACCTATTTGGATGCTTTGGCTCAGCCCTTGATTATGGCGTCTACTCAAGGTGCCAATGCGGGCTATTTTTTCTACGATTTTAATGCCAAAGCCAACTATATTTTATCGGAAAAAGACAAGTTATACGTTTCGGGATATTTTGGTCGTGATAAGTTTTATTTCAGCGAAAATACTGCCGACACCAAGTTTAAAACCAATTTTGGTTGGGGAAATCGGACGTTAACGGCACGATGGAATCACCAAATCAATCCCAAAATGTTTGCCAATGCATCGGCCATCTACAGTCATTATGATTTATCTATCAATGTACTACAAAAGGATGCCAATTCAGATGCCTTTGAGTTAAATTATAAAAGCGATATCAACGATTATGGTGTGAAATATGATTTGGACTATCGGCCCAATCCAAAGCACATGGTAAGGACGGGCTTCTCAACAATTAACCATCAATTTAGTCCTAGCGCTGTGGTATTAAAAGTGGGTAGCAATTTCAATTTTGATCGCAAAATTTCGGTTATTAATACTTATGAATCTGGGATTTATGTGGAGGACCAATGGCGTGAGGGTAAATGGAACTTCTATCCTGGCTTAAGGGTCAGTCATTATGTGGTAGATAAAACACAATATCTAAAACCCGAACCTCGGATGTCAGTTGCTTATAATCTAAGAAAAGACATCGCCTTAAAGGGCAGTTATGCGCTGATGAATCAATACATTCATTTGTTGAGTAGCACGGGGATTGGTTTACCTACTGATCTCTGGGTACCGGCCACTACCAACGTTAAGCCGATGCAAAGTCAGCAGTGGGCAACGGGTATCGCGAAAGATTTCAAGAAGGGTTTTTCACTGAGTTTGGAAGGATATTATAAGACGATGAATCACGTGATTACTTACAAAGAGGGGGCGTCTTTTTTGCTACAAGATGATTTCTTTGACCCCTCGGTTTCGGTGAATAACAAAGCTTGGGAGAGTCAAGTTACTTCGGGTAAGGGTTGGAGTTATGGTTCAGAGGTGTTTTTACAAAAGCAGGTGGGTAAGTTGAGTGGTTGGATAGGATACACTTTGAGCTGGACGCAATTGCAATTTGATGCTGTAAACAATGGAGTGAAATACTATGCAAAATACGATCGCCGTCATGACGCTTCGGTGGTTTGTATCTATCGATTGAGTAAGTTGTTTACGGCCAGTATGACGTGGGTTTATGGAACTGGAAATGCGATTACGATGCCCCAGGGATATTTGCGTGGTACGGGACATTATCCTTCCACGATGCCACAGATTTGGGATCCAAGCAATCAAGCGTTCAACAATGAAATGATCGACTATGGTAAGCGCAATAGTTTTAGGATGGCGGCTTATCATCGTA
>Ga0114981_10003022_pt1 | contig 10748 bp, 6 predicted proteins | sample S_140806_MF_Meta_FD_87028 | JGI IMG/M metagenome (GOLD analysis project Ga0114981, IMG submission 87028) | Freshwater microbial communities from Lake Simoncouche, Canada to study carbon cycling - S_140806_MF_MetaG | ecosystem: Environmental > Aquatic > Freshwater > Lake | place: Lake...
ACATTCCTGACGAGCGACCGCGTCATGCCGTTGAGCGTGCGGGTGTTGCCGAAGCCCACCTGGATCGTGACGTCGAACTGTTCCGCCGGCTCGGTGGCCTCTCGGAAGATGGTCGACGACGTGGACTCCTGCATGCACAGAATGTCGGTGCTGTGCAGGTGTATCTTCACGTCGTTCTCGAGCTCGAGTGTGTGCATTTTGGTCGAGTTCATGCGCACCCTGCAGCAGTGCCCGGACGCGCCAGGTGTGCTCTTGAGTATGAACTGGTCGCGGTCGGGGATTTCGTTGCGGGACAACTGGACCGTCGGCTGTTGCTCGAGCGACACGCCGTACTTGGACGTCAAGTTCGATGCCGTCGCAACGCACACACAGTCCTCGCACAAATACTTTATCAGCTCTTGCACGTGGCGCTGCGTCGCACAGCACGCCAGCAGCGCCTGCTGCGCATCCTGTATTGTGTTATGCAGAACGTTCAGGCTCGCGTCGCTGCACAGGAGCGGCGTGCCGATCATCTGCTTGGCCGTCGTCGTCATTACGACTGCGTGTGCGCTCGCGCTGAGGTAGTTGCGCATGTCCGCCGCAAAGTCCTCGCAGTCTTGCTTCTTGCACAACTCGCACGTCTTCAGCCGCGCCTCGTGCGCCGCCCGGAAGGCCAGTTCCGACTTCTGCAAATCGGCCATGCTGAAGAGCTCTTTGCACATGCCCGACAGGTGCTCGCATGCTTGTATGTCCTCCACGGCCTGTATCGCAGGCGAACCGAGCAGCAGTTGCTCCTCCCCGACGAGGCTCGGGATGACCTGCACTCCGCTCGAGTTGACAAGCCACGAGGCGTCTCCGGTGTACGTGTTGCCAGCCGGCACGATGCTCGTGAGGCAGTTGCAGAAGATCTGCGTCCACAGTTCCGCGTCCTCGTGCGTCCATCGCATGTTCGACAGCTTCTCCGAGATCGCCCTGTACGACAATGGTTCAGTGTTCCCGTCCTTCGTCAGGAACTTCACAGCCGTGGTCAGCAGCATCGCGGCGGACAGAGGCGCATACTTCAAGAGGAAGTCCGGACACTCCTCGCAGCAAACCTTCTTGAAGAACTCCGTCTGCGCGTTGTCCGCCGCCTCGATGTTCATCACGTGGCTCACCAAGTTCGTAGGCATCGACAGTGTTTTGTGCACGTTGTCCTTGTTGTGTGGGTCCAAGAAGTTTGTCAGTGCGCTCATCCGCTCTTCGGAGAACTTGTACAGGCGGTCTTCGACCCGCGTTATCGAGTTGAAGGTCTTGGAGAGCTCCTGAAGCAGCGGCGCGTTCTGGTGGTTCCACATCTCTTGCTGCGGCGTTATGTTTCCCTGCAGTACGATCGTCACTGGGGTCTTGTTGACGTCATTCAACGTCGACGTGATCTTCACGCCGAGACCGGACATGATCTGGTCAAAGTTCACGTATGCGATGCTCGCGACGGAGTGCTGCACGCCCTCCTTGGCCCTGTTGATGTACATGGTCACGGCGAGGCCGAGGTGGTCTTGGGTCTTGATCTCGTACGCGGCTGCCGGAAACTCAAACATGAGCGTTTCTTTCGGCGCGAGCACGAGCTGCTCGAGGGTCATCGGGGTGGTGCACATCGTGGGGTGGATGGAAATGGCCGAGACGTTGAGCAGGGCTGGCGTGCTGTGGCCCCCGACGACGTCGATGTATCCGCGGTTAGCCATGAGATGCGCATCGTTTCGTTCGTTGACCTTGGTTAGTATTTGCATTCGTAACGCTGGCAGCTGTAACACCGGCATGTGCATCCTGCTGTATACGTTTATAGTTTTCGAATGCGTTTTTGGAAAAAAAATCAGGACATGTCAAACGCACCCCATGCGTCCTGGTTCTTGAAGACCACGTCGCGGCCTTCTTCTTGGTACGCTGTGATGTGGCACCCGTTGCGCGCGCCTTTGCGCACGAGCGAAACCTCTACGATTTTCTTCTCCTTGGCTTGCATGTTGCTGTCTGTGTTCTGGATGTCCACGGTGTAGCCCAGCGAGAGATCGAGCGCAAGGCCGTCGCGCACAAAGCCCTGGGCAAGGCACGCGGCCAGCGACGACTTGTTGAGTTCCATGATGCAGTTGAGGTTGCCCTTGTCATCGACGAACGAAGTGAGTACGTGGCCCACCTCCGACCCGGCATGCTCCGTCTTCACGGGGATGCCGCGCATTTTGCTGTCGCTGACCACGCGAGAAATCTCGCTCTGTGTCAGGTACAATCCGTTGTACGTGTCCTGCTCGCCGGTTGGGTTGCAGACACCCATGAGTAGCATGTCGTCGCGTGTCGAGTGTTATATAAAAATTCGCAAAAAAAATCATTTCAGTCTTGCGTATGCCGGCACGAAATGCGGTAATGCTGCTGCCGTCGTCATGGAACCGGCTGAAGCGAAAACGTCTGAGCCTCGTCGAGGACGATTGCCAGGACGTGCACGGACAGGGCGCAAGCAGCGACGTTGACGTGACACACCTCAAGGGCATCATCACGCGGCACATTCAGCATGCAGCGCCGGTGCCGGACGCGCCAGAGGACTGGCAGTGGCTCCTCAGCAAGCTCACGATCGCAAAAATGCTGCAGGGCACGATGCAGCCGACCAAGAACTGCATACCGATCGTCACGCGGAAGTACGAGGAAAGCTTCATGCGCGAGTGCAAGAACGAGCACGAGAAGCCGTGCATCTTCCAGGGGCAGTGCGAGTGCATGAAAATCGACCCGTCGAACGCGCATGTGGCGGTGCAGCTCGACTTACCGGACAAGCAGGCGCAACAGCACGGCATGTGCGTGCTGTGCCTGCGCAAGAGCACACACCTCATCTTCTACAACATCCTGCGCGAGGGCCACCGCGTCAAGCACGTCATCCAGAAGTACGGCAACATCTGCAACCAGGCCGGCGAGTACCATCCCAGCGCGATGCTCATCTGCCCGCCGAACGGGCCGGTGCACTGCATGCCGATGCCGATCGTCGCGCACCAGCGCAACCGCTACTCCGTCATCACACACCACGGCATCCGCTACATCAAGCAGCACAACGTGTACATGGAGGATTTTCCGAAGCCCCTGTTACCCGAAAAATAACAAAGCACATGTTCAAGGAGTATACATATGCGCAGTCCATCGTAACAGGGGCTATCTTCCAACAAATGGACGACTCGAGGTGTGATCCGGACCTTCGGGCCATCGTCAAGCGACTCTTGCTTGAATCGACCAACAACGAACTCGAAAATCACACCCTCGACAAATACCTGATCGCGTATTTCCTGTCGTGCACCGACGCCGCGATCCTGCAGACGCTGTCGTGGCATCACTTTGTCGTCGCCGATGAATATGTCTTTCGGGCGAAGCACCTCGTGGACATTGGCAGGAACATTCGACAGATCATCCTCGGAGACTTGCAGACGGAATCCTTCACGCGGCTCATCTTCTTCAGTATGCCGTACCTGAAGCACAACCGCCTGAACTTGCCCCCGCTCGAGGAAACGAAGTTCAGTGACCTGCAGAACTGTCTCCGGATCATATACGCCAGCTGCTTCGGCATGCTGCAAAGCAACAGCAAGAAGCCGCCTTGGGCGATGCGTGTGCAGCTGCACGTCTTCATACACCAGCTCTTGGTGAACGCCACGCACAAGGACTTGCACGTCTTCTTCAAGCACCACCTGGCGATCTTGCGGATCAGCCTGATTGAGTATGTGATCTTCTTCATTCGGCAGAACATGTGCATGGAGTACCACATTTTCAAGAAAATATTCAGCATCGACAAGAAGAACAATCTGCAGTTTGACGAGATTCTATGCCTCATCAACAACTTCCGCGTGCAAGCCTACGACGACAATCTCTTGGACACGGCGCGACTCAACGACAAGGCGCTCTTTTCGCTCGACCGTTGCAACCGCATGTGCTCGTGCAAAATGAACCCGTCCAACATTTTCCGGAAGAAGGACGAGCTGGACTCGCAGATGATGGACATCACCAGGAACTTTGACGTTGCCTTTCAGATGCCCAAAGTGCAGAGCCTCTTCCTGATGCATCTGTTGCACACAGACAAGAGTCTGCACGACGTGGCGTGTATGACGGCGATTCAGAGGTCTGTGTTGATGTACCCCCTGCCGTCCATCTTGTACAACGAGCAAATCAAGGCGCTGCGATCGATATACCAGAGACATTCGCTGCAGGCAATCTACACAACCCGCTGCTCCATATGTCTCATGTGTGGGCTGAAGCACGGCATGTTGGATGACAAGATGCGCATCCAAGATCACGACACCATTTTTTGCTCCGGGTGCAACTCGTCTGCGTACGTCATCACCGTCAACACGCTCGGCATGCTGCTCAACATTCGCGGCGTGCTCCTCTTCTGGTGCCCTTGCTGCACCATTGTGCACAAGTGGCTCGGGACGGGGTATGACTGCACCGCATGCGCGTACACGAGGAAGTTCGAATCACGCGAGATCAAGGAGTGTTTATTATGCAAGAAGAGAAACAGCATACAGGATGTCGAGATTTTAAACGCTGATCTGGGATTCCTGTGCACCGTTACCTTATGCTACAAGCACAGGCCGTGGGACTACCAGCTCAAGTGGGTGTGTGACCTCGACTCGCTCAAGGAAGCGCTCAAGACCAAGCGGAACGCGAAGCCGCTATATTGATTGCCCCGGAAGCAGGCGGTACTCGATCGCCACCGTGGCCGGAAACTGTAGCTTTGCGTTGGCGACGTTGAACCCGACACAATCTTTGTTTTGTCCTAATTTTACATACCGCACAGGAAGATTGTTTTGGCCCTTCCTGTAGAAATGTATGAGGATGCAGACGACCAGCACAAGCACCCCGAGAGCCATGGCAAACCAGTATGCTGAAGTCTCTTGCGCGACTTTCTCGGCGACCTCTATGATAACCTTGGCCTTGCACTCGAGCTTCTTCGTGAAGGCGTCCGGGATGGGGTACTCGCCATCGTCGCATCTGCTGAGGGCGGTGCCTGCGGCGTTGAAGTAGCCCGGCGTGAGGTCTACCTGTTGCATGACGATGCGGTACCCGTTCGCGTCCGTTATGGTCTGGATTGCATTCTTGGTGTCGTTGATGAAGTTATTGACCTTCACGTACGTCGGGTTGTCGTTGAGGCCTATCTGGAACAGGGCCGTGAAGAAGCGCTCGACGGTCAAGTCGTACAGCAGTCTGCGGCGGCTCGAACTTGAGTTATACGTGTTTACTCGCGTGCTGGCGTTTGTCACGTTCGTGTCTGTAACATTACCGATGTCCTCGTTTTTTTTGTATATGATAATTGTAATAAACTCTTTTGAAAAGTTGAGATACGAGCTGAAGCTCTCCAAAAGTATGTTCTGTAGCTCCGAGTCCCTGAAGTCGCCCTGCGGCAGCTGCAGCACGCCTGTGACGTTGAGGTACACCGACTCGGTTGGCGTGCACGTGCCGTTGAAGAACACGAACGCGGTGTTGCAGGAACAGCTGGTATGGCTATCTTTTGTCACGGAAGACAACGGGCAGAGCGAGCACTGTGTCGCGGCGGTGCCGGAGAACGTGTTATTTCTGCAGGTGTCGCATTCCATGTCCCCCCCCACAGTTTTGACTTTGCCCGGGCCGCACCCGACGCATTTCCCGGCGCTTCGCGTGTACCCGGCGGCACACACGCACGCTGTGGCGATGCTGATTTCGTTCCTGGCGCACAAGACGATCGTGCCCTCGTTGAGCGAGATCGGGAGAGTCGTGCGCTCCACATCTTGCAGCATCGGCAAATCAATTGTCTTGTTGACGACACTGGCGAACGCTTGTGCGCTTTCAGACAAGATTATGATGTCTGTTCTGTATCCCGACTGCTGCAGCAGGTTCCTCGAAGCGGCAGTGAAGATGACCTGCACCAAGCTCTCGGAAATGTTGTACTGCGAAGCGATGCTGCTCGTGATCTGCTGTACCAACGAGTCTATAGCCGAAGAAGTGTTGGTAATATTCGATGTCTCCAAGTTGATGAAGCCGCTGAGCCTGACGCCTTCGCTGTAAATCTGCGCGCATCTCCCGTCCACGAGTGACGTTCCGTTGGGGCAGAAGCACGTGGCGCTGTTCTCACGCGAGATCATGCCGTTCATGCACGGCAGGCAGTCTCCGACGTCTGTCGTGATGTAGTTGGCCCGACAGAAGCAGGACGCGCTGCCGGCGACGGAGGTCTTTGTGCTGCTGCAGTTGTCGCACCGCGCGGCTCCTGTGGCGTTCTTGTATGTGCCTACTCCGCATGGATTGCACGGGCCGCCGTCCGGGCCTGTGGTCCCGATCGGACAGACGCAGCCCATGCTGTAGTTCGTAACGCGGCACGGCTCGAACGTGCACCGCGAGCTGCCCATCACCGACGCCGAAAACGGCGGGCACGGGGCACACTGCGCCGCGCCAGGCAGGGCGGAGAACGTATTTGCAGGACATAATGTGCAGGGTGTGAATAGCATCTCCGGGCTCTTGAACTTGCCCGGCGCGCACCGAGTGCACTGCATCCCCATACTCACGTGCAGCATTTGACACACTAACATAACAAGAAGCTTTGTGCTTGACATGCTTTATTCGAGACACTCGTATATACTTATAATTTGAAGATTTTCCCTCACGAGAACTCGTATCCGGCTGAGCAGCTGCAGTCGTCGATCATGACGCTGCCGGGCGGAGAAATTGAGTATTCATAGCATGCGGTGCACGTCGCGTTGGAAACCTGCGCCGTGAGCCCGGAGTACGTGTTCGCCGGGCAGTCTGTGCACAGTTCGGAGCCTGTGTTTGCCTTGAATTTCCCGGCAATACATGCGGAGCAGCCCGCGGCGTTCGAGCCCGTGAAGCCGAGGTTGCACAAGCACATGGTCGAAATGCTGCTGCCGACCATCGAGACCGCATTTGCGGTGCACGCAATGCAAGTCGTGTTTGATGTCGCCGCTGTTACAGTCGAGTACGAGTTCTGGCGGCAGTCCGTGCACGGCACAGCACCCGTCTGCGCCTTGTGCTTGCCCGCCTGGCACGCGCTGCAGGGGAGCCCGTCCTGTCCGGTGACCTGCGAGTAGTACCCGGCGTTACATTTGCAGTCGCTGAGCTCGTCGCTGAGTCCTGGCGCAAACGTGTTGCTCGGACAGAGCTCGCACTGCGCTGCGCCAGAAGCAGAGTACGTGTTCGCCGCGCATGCCGTGCACTGCTCTTGTGATACCGCCCCGGGGGAGGACGACTTGTACCCGGCGCCGCACTTGGAGCACGTCGTCGCGTCGAGCTGTGAGTTGTACGAGCCGGCGCTGCACATCTGGCACGTCGCGTTCGCAGCGCCGAGGTTATTGGTCAGGAAACCCAGCAGACAGTGGCAGTCGGACTGTCTCGTGCTGCCCATCAGCGACGTGGAGTTGCCCTGGCATGCCAGACACACACTGCTCGACGTCGCCGCGACAACCCCCGAGTACGTGTTGTTCCCGCACAGCGTGCATGCCTGTGGACCGGGCACAGTCTTGTACGTCCCCTGCACGCATCCGAGACAGACCTGTCCGTTCGCCCCTGTGTACCCGGCGTTGCACTGGCAACTGGTGGCTTGCGAACTGCCGGCAGGCGATTGCGAAAACGACGGGCAGCTCGAGCACGTCGACACGACTTGTGCCACTGTCGTCGAGTATTCGTTGACAGCACAGTTTGTGCACGTGCCGACGCCGACGGCTGTCTTGTAACTACCAGCAATGCACGCGACGCATGCGACTCCGTCACTTGCTCCCGAGTACCCGGCGTTACACGAGCAGTTCGTGAGTAGAGTGCTGGCACTGAACGAGAAGGTGTTCGCCGGACACGAGAGGCACTGCGTCTCCATGGTACCTGCCTCGAAAGTGCGGTACTTGCCGGACATGCAGTCTGTGCATGGCGCGCCTCCATCCGAGGCCTTGTATTTTCCAGCAGCACATGCGACGCAGCCGACACCGGGTATGACCGAGCACTGCGTGTTCAAAGTCACGAACTTTTGTAGTTCTGTAGACACGGTCTGCATTTCGCTGTCCGTGAGATGCGAGTCCCATATCATGAGCTGTGCCAAATCCCAGGCACTCTTCTGGTTTGAATTACAGTTGATGCACATCTGCTTCGTTCTGTCGCGCATCATGTTCTGAGTCTTGTCTGCGAGCGTTGTCCCGTACCACTCGGATACGTTGCCGTCGGATCGCGTGCTTGTGCCTATCGATTGGCTGTCCGCCAGCACGTTATACGGAACCACTCCCCCATTTTTGCTACACATGACCAGCCAGTTCGTGTTCACACTCAATCCATCCGTTGGTGTGTTCCACACGGGATCTGCAATCTTGGTAAGACCGTCACTGCTCATGATTGTCCGTGACGCGTACTTCGCAACGCCGCGCTGCAGCTGGTAGTGGCCGTGCCACCATTCGCTATTCAATGCCGTCAAAATCCTGCCCTGCTCAGACTGAGAAGTGCCGGCATACTTTGTCAGAGAGCAGATCGTGAAGGTCAGTGGGATGCTGCCATCTGGAAAGTCGAGTCTGTCTGCCGGGCTTCCACGTATGAAAGGAATTGTGTTGGTCGCTCCTCCTTCTCTCATCGACAAGCCCTGGATCCCACCCTGTTGTCCGGTATTGACTGTGTTCCTGCCGTTGCCACTTTCGTCTGTGAGCACCTTGGTCTGCGCATTCCATCCTGCAGCGCTGTAGTGAGCCCACGGTTTCTTGCCCTGGTACAGCGTCTGGAAAGGAGTGCATTGCGTCGTACTTGGAGCGGCGGTGTACCCTGCGTTGCACAAGCAATAGTCGGCCGAGATACTGCCGAGCTCGGACTTTGCATTCGCCGGGCATTGCGAGCAGACACCCGCCGATGTTCCGGAGTACGAGTTTGCGAGACACTTCACACAGGTGCTTGCAGACGTCGCCGCGGTCAACGCCGACGCGGTGCCGCTTGCGCAGTCTATGCACGACCCAGTGCCGTTTGTCGCCTTGTACTTGCCCGCACTGCACGCGACACAAACCTCCGTGGCGGGCAGCAGGTATCCCATGACTTGCACGTTGTTCAAAATCAGATTGGTTGTGACGCCGTTGATAATGTACAAATACTGCCCTTGCAAGGCCTGCGTGCATGTCACCTGCAAGAGCGATACGCCCGCCGGCCACACCACATTCGACGCACACAGTGCATTCTGCCCCATCTGTGCAGACGGTTCTACATTTCCGACCCGGATGCTGAAGCTGCTCATCTTGAGAGCATCGGTGTTATAGATTTCCAAGTTCTGAACGATCGCTTGACGTTCGAACTTGACACGCCACCATGTAGTCATACCCGTGAAGTAATTTGCATCGGTTACAACTGGCGTCAGACTCATCGACTGTGTCCCTGAATTAGCATCGACCGCATTCGACGCTGGAGTCGAGTCCTTGTTCTGTAATGCGTCGCACGCGTCCGTCAGCGTAGGACCGCAAGATCGCTGCAGGTTCACATTCCGCAAGCCGGTGGAGTAGCTCGCGACGTCCCCGTTGTATCCGAGTCCGCACAAGCAGTCGGTGTTCCTCCCGCTCCCGGCCGGGGCATACGAATTCGTCGGGCACGGCTTGCACTGCGTCGCCGAGGTCGCCCCGAGGATGTCTTGGTACGTGTTCGCAGGACAGCTGACGCACTGATTGTTGCTCGTCGCTGACTTGTACTTGCCTATCGGACAGAACGTACACTGGTAGTTGATCGCGGATGTGTCATGCAAAATCGAAACGAAAAACAGCACACCGAAGTAGATTCGATTCATACCTTTATTTACATGACCGTTTATATCATGCGACGCAATATTTACAATCTCTACAGAGTTACCGGGGCTCAAATCCGCTCAAGCACGTGCACGGCATCGCCAACGTGCTCGCGTTGGGCGCGATCACGCTGTTGGCAGGACACGTTTCGCATGTGCTCGCACCGACCACCGTCTTGAACGTGTCAGAGGCACAAGGACTGCACGCGTTCGCCGGGCCAGAGAAGCCCACGTCGCACGCGCACTGGTCGCTGCCGGTTGCCGCTACGCTGTTCGCAGGACAAGAGGTACATGTGCTGATGCTCGTGGCTGCTAAACGAGTAGAGAAGCTGTTGCTCGGACAGTTCGTGCATGCAGCGCTGCCAGAGACGGGCTTGTAGGTCCCCACCGGACACTTCTCGCACCAGTCCGGCCAGATCTTGGTCAGCACCTCCGTGCCTTGCGCTTGGACTTCCAGGAGCGTCACCTGGCTCGCGATCGAGTTGCGCACGTACAGGTAGCGTCCTGTGAGCGCAGAGCTACACGTCGCGGTCACCCAGTCGCTGCTGCCCGTGTTCACGGGCACGCTGGCGCATATCAGGTTGCCGGTGCTCGAATTCACATCCCCGACGTGCACGTGAAGCATGTCGACCGCAAACGTGCTGAACAGCAGCCGCACAGCCTGAACCGTCACGCTTCGCTCAAAGTCGACCCTCCACCACTGGTTCGTGCCGTACGCCGTCATCGAGAACGTCGAGCTGCTGTTGTCGTTGGCTAAAGGTGCCGGGTTCATGAGCTCAAAGACTCCGGCCGCGACTTGTGTCGTCAGCGTGCTTGATTGCGTCGCCACGCACGCGCTGCTGCGCATCCCGCCACAGGACCGCGCGAAATTCTCGTGGGCAACTACGTCCAGATATGTCGGGCCCTTGTACCCGGCGTTGCACGTGCAGTTCCAGATCGACACCGACGCCACCGGCGACGCGCTGGTGTTCACGCACGACGTGCACACGGTCATCCCGGT
>Ga0114981_10003026_pt1 | contig 10743 bp, 7 predicted proteins | sample S_140806_MF_Meta_FD_87028 | JGI IMG/M metagenome (GOLD analysis project Ga0114981, IMG submission 87028) | Freshwater microbial communities from Lake Simoncouche, Canada to study carbon cycling - S_140806_MF_MetaG | ecosystem: Environmental > Aquatic > Freshwater > Lake | place: Lake...
CCGCGCGCATCCTGCGAAGCGGTAACTGCCACCCCGTTTTCGCAAAGCCCCCAACTCGCCATGTCGGGGCCGGGGACTTTGCGTGTCGACAACGCGGTTAGGTAAGGGATGCGCAAGCGGGCCCGGGGAAGGTCAGCGGCCCCGTGACCGCCTCGCTTCATGCAGCTGTCCGTTCAGACGAGCCTGCTTCAGTCGCTCTGAAAGCAGCCATGTACGCCACATCCCAGGCGGTTGAAAGGCCTGACCGCCGTGCAGCGCGGTGGGCCGCATGCAGGCAATTGGATTGGAGGCGAAGAATGGAGACAGTGACCGACCACCCCGCTTCGAACAATGCGTCGAATGTCGCTTCCACGAACGTCTCTGCGATCTTCCGCGGAATATGTCGATTGGGCAACTTTTCCCAGAACGCGTCTTGGAACGCCGGCCTGGCTACCCGCATCGTGAACTCCCGCCAATACACGAGGTTCCGTTCCCATTCAGGATCAAGGGCTCGGAATGACATCCAGAGGGCTTCCCACCCTTCCCCGAGGGCGTAGCGGACGGACTTCATCGCAACGCTGTCCGGGTCAAACCCAAAACTCGCCCCTGCATCGCCAACTGCTCGCGAACATGCGATGAATGCCGAGTCATGCACCGCGGTGTGGAGAGCAACCTTCGTGGCTGATATGGAAACGTCTCGCGGAAGCAGAATTGGTGCCAGTGGTCGGCTATCGGGCCTTGGAAACATGAAGGTGCGCCGCCTTTGCAAAAACGTGAGATTGCGTACCTTTTGCGACCGGGCCCTCGGCATCAGGTTGCCAATGGTCGTCCCGGGTTCGCGGCGCAGGGCGCAACCTGCCCATTTTAGGAGCGGTTACGCGCATGTTTCAAAGACCACCACCAAACGGGTGAACGGCATGGTCACGAGCCAGTTGACAAGCCCCAGCCCGCTAGAGCCGGATGATTTCCTCTTGGATTGGCGTGTAGACCGCAGGACCGGTGTCGGTCATCACGACGTTTATCTCGAGCCGGATTCCAAACTCGCCCTCCAGATAGATCCCCGGTTCGACCGAAAACGCGACTCCGGGCATGATGAGTCGGGTGTCATGTGTTTCAAAGTCATCGAGACAGACCCCGGCGGATCCGTGAACTTCCTCAGGTCCGAGATTATGGCCGGTCCGATGCGGGAACTCGTTGCCGAAACCGGCCAAGCCAATCAGGTCGCGCACCCCGCGGTCGACCTCCCAGCCGCATAATGTCCGCCCTTGCTGGGTCGCCTCGGCGATCATTTTGACCGCGTGGTCGCGCGCTGCTTTCACAATCGCGAACACCGACTGGTGTTTGGCGGGTACGTTGGCCGGGCCGGTCCACGCCACCCATGTCACGTCGGCGTAGGGGGACCCTTTGCTATCCAGACGCGCCCAAAGGTCGATGAGTAGCCAGTCATTGGCGCCAATATTGCGCGATGATGTAGGCAGAGGGTTGTAGTGACCCGTCGCACTGTTCGGACCACATGCGACAGTCGGATGGGCGTCGGTAACCAGGCCGCATTCCCCGAATCGCCGAACAATGAATTGCTGGACCTCGAATTCGGATATGGGTTCGGCTGATCGCACACGCTGCGCCACCAGTTGGAAGGCCTCATCCTTCACGGCATCAACCAGAGTGGCCGCATCACGATGCTGTTGGATCTGCTCATCTGACAATCTCGCGAGAGTAAGCTGAAGCAAATCTGCCGACGTGACTACATTAGCCCCCAACTTCGACAGCAAATCCACAGTGCCGGCGTCAATCCGGGAGATGTAGGGGAGTGCACATTCGGGGCTGAACTCCATGGCCACGGTCGCACCCGCCAGCCGGTTCGACGGCCCAAGCGTCCCCAAAACATCCCGCAGCTCCTGGGCATCCCGATAGGTGCGCACGTCCCATCGTGCGTCGGCCATCGCCTTGGCCTCACGAGCCTGAGAAACGATTACTGGACGAACCTCCGGATCCGTTGGGAGCCAAGCGAAAGTCCGTCGCGTGACATGGCCACCAATGCCCCCTCTGCCCAAGACTCGGGAGAACATTGGATTTGTGCCACGAAAGTCCATCAGAAGCCAGCCATCGATGCCAGCGCGTTTCATCGTGGCGCGGACTTCGTCCTGATGATCCCAATACGTCATCTTGTCTCCCTGCGGGATGGCCCCGCACGTTTCTCATCAACGGTGCCATTCTGGGTTCCATAATCCTGGCGGGAATTACCTTACCGCGTTGCCCTATGGATGCCAGAGCCACGGCAGTCGATGCGGACCGCGAGTAGCATTGCGATCAGGAAAGTGAGGATCATCCAGTGGCAGTTCCCGTACTGGGCACGATGAGCAGGCACGTTGACCGCCCTGAAATCGAGCAGGTAGCGGATGTGATCAGTTCACTCGGTCTCACTGTGGTGCAGCTCAGCATGGAATCTGCAGGTGTTGACCCGATGCCGGGTCGTCTACCAGCTTCCACGGTCGCAAGGATCGCCCGCGCATTTGAAAATGCCGGGGTCAGGATCGCCGCGGTGTCGGGAACGTTCAATATCATTGATCCGGACCGCGACGAACGGGACCGAAATATGGCCCGCTTCATCGAACTGTGTGGAACGTGCTCCGGGTTGGGCACAAGGGTGGTGACGACAAGTTCGGGAACGCGAAACCCGTACTCGATGTGGCGAGCGCATCCCGGCAACCATTTGACTGATGCCTGGACTGAAATGGTCGATCAGACCGGAATCATGGCCGACGCAGCTGCCCGCGCCGGTGTTGTGATGGCCGTGGAACCTGAGACCGCGAATGTGGTTGATTCAACGGCGCGCGCCAAGTCGCTGATCGATGCCGTTCGTTCGCCCGGCCTCGGAATCACGTTCGATCCGGCGAACTTCTACTACCCCAGTGACCTGACCCAGATGGCTGAAACACTGGAGGCCGGTTTCCGGGACATCGGCGGGCACATTGCGCTTGCACACGCCAAGGACGTAATCGCGCCACCTGCGGGCGGAACCCATTGCCACTACCGACCGGCCGGGCAGGGAGTACTGGACTACCACCTCTACCTTCGTTTGCTTGAAAAATCCGGGTACACGAACGGGCTGATCATGCACAGCCTGAGCGAGGCAGACATCCCACGTAGTCGCGACTTCATCTTTGCTTGCAGCCCCGGGTTGTAGCAGAGTTGTCGACATCCATTGAAGTGATTGGCGCGGTCGCAATCCGGGTGAACACTGATGACTGACAATTCAATAGTTGCCGAAGCGGAGGCCAGGTTCGTGCGCCTTCGGAACCGTGAACCTGAACTGTCTCAGGCATGGGAAACCGTTATGCAAACTGTCGCAGCTCTGGATGAGCATCGAACCTTGCTTGCGACAGCGGAAGCCGCATTTTCCGATGCCGACCACGAGTGGACGCTGATCAAGTCCAGGCAGCTTCAGCCAAATGACGATGCCCACGCCGCATCGGTGAGTTGGCACCGGGCCAACACGGCAGTGCGCGACGCAGCATCACTCGTTGCAACTGCCCGGGCAGCGGTTGAGAAGTCCGAGTTAGCCGAAAAACTCGCCCACGCTGAGTTTGCCAGGGTGCGAGAAGGCATCCCATCAGCGAAACGGGCTTGGCAGGAGCTGATCACCGTCCAGCAGGCCCTTTTAGAGCGGACAGGGTAGGTAACGCGCCGGCACAACGGGCCTTGGAAGAGATTGGAGCCGATGGTGGGATTCGAACCCACGGCCTGCTGTTTACGAAACAGCTGCTCTACCCCTGAGCTACATCGGCGTCGGACGCAATGATAACGAACAAATCCTCCAGCGGACCCGAACCCGAAGGACCCTGACACTAGCGAATCGCCTCAAAGTCTGATAGCGTAGCACCGCGCTAACCGCCGGGACGCGCCGTAACGGCGCCATCCGGCCCACACTGAACGGAGACCAGACCTCATGGGGGTCATAGCCAGTTCTGTCCTTCTCATTCCCATGGCAATCGGTGCTGTCGCCAGCACCGAACCCGCCCACGGTGCACTGAAGGTCACCGCCGAATCTGCATTCGGCAGCGTATTCCTCGGATTGGTTGCAGCGTCATCCTTGATGATTGGCGCCGCATTAGGCATCTACGTTAAGGCGCCGAAGCGGGTCGTGGCGGCGGTCATGGCCTTTGGCGCAGGGGCGCTGATCGAATCGCTTGCTATCGAACTCGCGTTCGGCGGCGCAGAGGCTCTCATCGCAGAAGAGAAATTGCCTCCGTTCGTCGGGTGGCTATGGGTAGCAAGCGGCTTTCTCGTGGGCGGCAGTGTTTACTCAGGGGCGACCATCGCCTTGGACAACGTTGGGGCAGCCGCACGAAAGGCGTCGTCACTACGAAACTTTGTCCGGCGCGCTCGTCGTGAACACGCCACGACGATGCTCATCCAGTTGTCATCAAGTGATCTGTTTCGGTCACTTCCGGCCGCTGATCTGGTGCGTCTCATTCCGCACGCCGATACTCGCCGGCTGAAGGCAGGGGAGACAATCTTCAAGCCGGGTGAGATTGCGGACGGCGTGTACCTGATCGAAAAAGGTCACGTTGAGTTCAAGCCTGAAGGTCCCGGAGGCATGGACGGCACCTACGGCGAGGGACACTGTTTTGGTGAGTTGGAGCTGTTGACCAACGAAAACCGTCAGGAACTCGCGGTCACCGTGGATGAGGTTCAGTTGCTGTTCATCCCACGCGAAGATTTTTCCGTGGTTATGGAGGCTTCACCAATCCTTCGTGATGCGGTAGCGGACTTGGTCAAGGTCCATACGCACGGGACGTTTGGCATCGAGCATCACCTTCGACAGCAAACGCGTGACTTTGATCAGAAAGAATGGTTGGCCGAGGGCGTTGCAGCGGTCGCCATGCCGTCTCACGAGGAAGCTGCCCACCACGCGAAGGGCGAGCACGGCAAAGGCGAAGAGGGCGAGCATGGCGGTGGGTCTCCGCTTGCAATCTTCGCTGGTGCCCTTCTGGACGGGGTTCCAGAATCAATCGTGCTCGGCGCTGCCTTCACGACATTCGCGACTTTCAACCCGACGTTTCTTGTCGCGGTCTTCATGTCGAACCTGCCGGAAGCGATGGCGAGTTCGGCACAGATGAAGCGCATTGGCTATTCGCCAGCCAGAATCTTCGGACTTTGGGGTTCGCTAGTAGTGGCTTCAGCAGTGGCGGCCCTGATAGGGAACCTGTTCCTGGCAACCGCTTCAGAAACATGGATCACCTTCGTGGAGGCGTTCGCAGGTGGCGGCATCATGGCGATGCTGGCGCAGACGATGATGCCCGAGGCGTACGAGGAAGGCGGGACCTTGGTTGGCTTGGCAACCATTGCCGGTTTCCTCGCCGCGTTGTTCTTCACCGCCCTCGCCCTCGCCCACTGACCCCAAGGGATACAAGACTTCACAGGACTTCAAAAGAAGGGCCCGAGCGGGTGTACATCCGCGCTCGGGCCCTTTCTTGATTCTTCTTGTTCATCAAGAATCACCTTGCACACCAGCTTAGCGGTCGGTTGCATCACCCCTGTCGCAATGGTTGATCATTCAAGACGAGGGGACGGATGAACCACATGGTGCATCGATTTGCAAGTGACCGGTTCGCGGATACCATTAGGTGAAAGTTCGCGGCATGCGAACGGGGGGATGCACCATGGTAGAGCGGTCCGAAGAACATCTCACGCGTCGACAGACCTTGGTTGGGGCCGGGATTGGCGCGTTCGCGGCGGTTGCGGGAGAACCGGCGATTACGGCACTCATGAGCCTGGATGGCTCTGTGGTCGAAGCAAGCCCCCTATCTCCACAGTCTGCGCTTGTCGGCCCACTTGAGGGTCCGACCGTCATTACCGACAAATCGCAGTATCCAACGTCGTTTTCCGAGGCGCCGAGCCTCGCAGACCTCGTCAAGTCCGGTGCTTTGCCACCAGTCGAGCAGCGACTCCCGAAGAATCCGATGGTGATCAAGCCATTGCAAGGCGTCGGGAAGTATGGCGGCACTTGGCGTCGCGCTTTCACGGGACCGGGTGACGGGGAGAACGGAAACCGAATCTGTTCCACCGACAAGCCGCTGTTCTGGGATTTCACAGGGACCAAGGTCATGCCATGCCACGCAGAGGGGTATGACCTCTCGGCAGATGGCAAGACCATCACCTTGAGCCTGCGCGAAGGTCACCGGTGGTCCGACGGGGAACCATTTACTGCCGACGACTACATGTTCTGGTTCAACGAGGTCTTCAGCAACAAGGAGCTCATGCCGTCCCAGACGCCAGAGATGTCAGTGAACGGCAAGCAGGGCAAGATGGTGAAGGTCAACGACTACACCATCCAGTGGGTGTTCCCAGAACCGTATCCACTTTTCGTCGACATCCTGGCCGGGTCCACTGCGCTCGGTGCCGGGCAGGCCACGCGGGGCGACGAACTGAATGGATCATTTATGCCGGCCCACTATTTCAAAAAGTTCCACCCGACCTTCATCGGGGCCGACGAAGCAACGAAAATTGCGAAGGAGGCCGGCTACGACAACTGGGTTCTCCACATCAAGTTCCTCAATACCTGGCGCTTGAACCCGGACTTGCCTGTCTTGACACCTTGGCGGACAACCTCGCCGATCAACACTCCCCAGTGGGTCATGGAACGCAATCCGTACTACTACTCCGTGGACACCGCGGGCAACCAGCTTCCCTATCTTGACAAGATCGTGATGACCCTCGCCGAAAACTTGGAAATCGCGAACCTTCGTGCGATCGCTGGTGAAATCGACCTCCAGTCTCGCCATATGGACATCGCGAAAATCCCGGTCTTTCTCGAGAACGCTGCTCGAGGTGGTTACCACCTCCAACTCGACCCAGGTTCCTACGGGTCCGATGCAACATTCCATTTCAACCACAGTTTCGATGGGGATGCGGAAGTCCTCAAATGGTTCAAGAACGTCGACTTCCGGCGGGCGCTGTCTCTTGGAATCGAGCGCGAGCAACTCAACGAGACGTTCTGGCTGGGTGTTGGCACACCCGGTGCACCGGTCCCGGAAGACGCATCCCCGTACTTCCCTGGCGCCGAGTGGCGATCGAAGTGGCATACACATGACCCCAAGCAGGCAAACGCACTGCTTGACAAGATCGGTCTAACCCAGAAGGACGCGGACGGCTACCGTTTGCGAAGCGATGGCAAGGGGCGACTTCGGATCGAAGTGACGGCGGTCCTCGGGTCTTTCATTGACTTTGCCCGAATCTGCGAGATCGTCGCCCAGCAGTGGAAGGAGATCGGCATCCAGGCCGACGTCCTCGCGCAAGAGCGAAGCCTAGCGTTCAATCGCGCCTTGGCGAACGAGACCCAGATCATGGTGTGGTCGAACGACGGGTCGGAAAACCTGTTTCTCTTCCCTCGCCACGCACTTCCGGTAGATCCGGCCCAGTGTTTCATGGGTATCAACATCGCCAAGTGGTACGCGAGCGTTGGGAAGCAAGGCACTGAACCAACCGATCCGGCAATTCGCAAGTCTCTTGAGATTTTCCGGAGTGCCGCGTCAAAGTACGCTGACGAACGCGCTGGAATGGTTCAGGAAATCTGGAAGCTTCTTGTGGACAATGTTGTGTCCATTGGGACGGTTGGGCTCTCCCCAGCGGTTATGGGCGTACGGGTAATCAAGAATTCACTGGGCAATGTGCCCGCTCGCCAGATGAACGCGCAGCATTGCCGGACGCCTTGCACGTCAATGCCGACGACGTTCTATTACACCGCCTAGTCCATCGCCAACGCACCCCAAGTCCATCCAAGGCTGGCGGAGCATCGAGGTTCGCCTCGTAAGAACCCGGCACGACAACCCGGGTTCTGCTTCGTCGTGGACCTTTTGGACCGTTTGCGGCTTGACGCGTCATGGAATGTGCCCTATCGTCAACAGCGCGGACGGGTTGCATTGACGTCGCCCCGCGACACCTGTGCAATTGATTTTGGGGCGTCCGAAGGCATTGACGAAGGGACTGTATTCCTCATGGACACCACTCGGAATGGCGGCCAGGCATGGTTGGCCCACACTGGCCTTGGGCGGCGCGCGATGCTTCAGGCATCAGCATCGTTGGCGGTTGCAGCGTCTGTCGGTAGCGTCAGCCTAGCTTCGGCCCAGTCAAATTCGGACGCCGTGCCGATGGTGATCACTGATCCGGCACGTGTCCCAGCGGCCTTCAAGGAATCCCCGGAGCTTGCATCCCAGGTCGCTGCAGGCAAGTTGCCCGCGGTCGCCGATCGGGTCGGCAAGGATCCGTTGGTGATTCAGCCAACTCGTGATATCGGACGGTACGGCGGCACCTGGCGCGCCGGATTCACTGGTCCTGCCGACAACCAGAACATCCAGAGGCTTTGCCACGATCACCTGCTCTATTGGGATGCCACCGTCACGAAGGTCATCCCTAACGTCGCCAAGGCCTGGGAAATCAGCAACGGTGGCAAGACGATTACCTTCACTCTCCGCCGTGGCATGAAGTGGTCAAATGGGGACTCGTTCACAGCCGATGACATCATGTTCTGGTTCGAGGACATGTATGGCAACGACGAACTGAACCCCAGCAAGGCTGCCTGGATGGCCATCAACGGGAAGCAGGGAATTGTCGAAAAGATCGACGAGGTCACCGTCGCTTTCAAGTTTGAATCTCCGTACTACGGGTTCGTTGAAGAGGTTGCGTGTCTCGGGGCAGGCGGGCATTTCACCAACGGTTCTCTCGCGATGGGCATCTACGCACCATCGAAGTACCTCAAGCAGTTCCACCCGAAGTACACCTCTGCTGAGGAAGTTGACAAGAAGGCCAAAGAGGCCAAGTTCGATAACTGGGTTCTTTTCTTCAAGAACCGGAACAACGCAAACCTCAATACCGAACTTCCGGTTGTGACGGCGTGGAGAGTCACGAGCCCGATCAATACCCCCGTCCTCGGGCTAGAGCGGAACCCTTTCTATTTCGGCGTAGACACCGAAGGTAACCAGCTTCCTTACATTGACAAGATCCAGATGACACTTGCCGAGAACCTTGAGGTCCTCAACCTTCGTGCCATCGCGGCCGAATACGACTTCCAGGTCAGGCATATCGACCTTGCAAAGGTCCCTGTCTATAAGGAAAACGAGGCGCGGGGCAATTACACGGTCAAGTTCTGGTTGTGGCAACACGGAACCGACGCCGGTTTCTTCATGAACCAGGACTTCGATGCGGATCCGGAACTTCGCCAGTGGATCACCAGCAAGGACTTCCGTAACGCGCTCTCCCTTGGCATGGACCGCGACCAGCTGAACGAGGCATTCTGGCTTGGACTGGGCGACCCTGGTTCTTCGGCACCGGGACCGGCTTCGGCCTTCTACCTTGGACCGGATAGCCGGAAGCTCAACTCGGTTCTGGACGCAACCAAGGCCAACGAGCTTCTCGACAAGCTCGGCCTGACAAAGCGTGATGCCCAAGGATTCCGTCAGCGCCTCGACGGCAAGGGCCGCCTCCAACTCGAGGTCACCACCGTTGGGGCCGCCTTCATCAACTACACCGGTATCGCACAGATGGTCTCGGAGCAGTGGGCGCGGAACCTGGGTATCAAGGCGAATGTCACTGAGGTCGAGCGCAGTCTCATGACCACCCGCCTCGCAAACAACGAGTTGCAGATCCGGGTTTGGTCGAACGACGGGACCGACAATCCGTTCACATACCCCTTCCATGGGCTTGCGTATGCGTCTGACAGCGCTATCGGACCGAACTCTGGCAAGTGGTGGCAGTCCGGGGGCAAGATCGGCACGAAGCCTGAAGGCGACCTCATGAAGCAGCTTGAGCTACTCAATGAGGGCAAGGGCAAGCCAGCCGACGAGCGCGTGGCCATCGGCAAGGAAATCCTGAGGCTCATGGTTGACAATAACTGGGTCATCGGTACCGTCGGCATTTCGCCCGCAGTGCTCGGTGTCGCCATCATTGGGAACAACTTCGGCAATGTTCCGGACATGGTCACAGGCAGCACGCCGGGCCAGACGCCGGGCAACGCCCGACCTGAGCAGTTCTACTTCAAGTCCTGATCATCTGAGGCTGGTTCCTGGATTTCCCAGGGACCAGCCTCCTTCATTCAGGCTATTCGGCATAGTGGTCCACACACGGCTCGTAACTGATTTTGGCTACCGCCTCAAGCGATTGGTTCGAGCGTCCTCTTCGACGAGTTTGTATCCGGGGGCAACTTGATGGTCGCGTTTCTCGTCAGACGTCTTGCCTTGGCCGTCTTCACAATGTGGGCCGTGTCTGTGCTGTCTTTCATAATCATCCAGTTGCCGCCAGGCGACTACGTGACTTCTTACATCGCCGCCCAGTCGGCGTCCGGGTCGATGGTCTCGGCCGAAGAGGCAGCCAATCTCCGGGCACTCTATGGTCTGGATCAACCCGGTTACGTCCAGTACACCCGTTGGATCATTCAGGTCCTTCAGGGCAAATTCGGACAGTCAATGGAGTGGGGCCGGCCCGTTTCCGAGGTGATCGGAGACCGACTTGCCTTGACGATGGTCGTCAGTGTCGGTGCCCTTTTCTTCACGTGGGTGCTCGCTCTGCCAATTGGCATTTACTCGGCCGTTCGACAGTACTCGGTTGGTGATTACATCGTCACCTTTATCGGTTTTATCGGCCTTGCGGTGCCAGGGTTCATGATTGCGCTTCTGGTGCTGTACTTCGGGTTCAAATATTTCAACCTGAACATAGGCGGCCTGTGCTCTCCGGAATACGCGCAAGGAGCCTGGACACCCGGGAAAG
>Ga0114981_10003027_pt1 | contig 10741 bp, 12 predicted proteins | sample S_140806_MF_Meta_FD_87028 | JGI IMG/M metagenome (GOLD analysis project Ga0114981, IMG submission 87028) | Freshwater microbial communities from Lake Simoncouche, Canada to study carbon cycling - S_140806_MF_MetaG | ecosystem: Environmental > Aquatic > Freshwater > Lake | place: Lake...
AACGTGTTAGCAGAATTCTGGAACAATTTTAAAATGCTACTTACTTGATCACTAGTACCGCCGTTTAATACAATCGCAGTTTTATATTCTGATGCCCAGGCTGCTAATGCAGTAGACTGACTGTCATTTCCTGTGTATTTGTTGTTCATTTCCTGCAAGCAGTGTAACGACTGTATACCATGTTGTATTGAACTTAGGTACATGTTTGTAAAAAAGTAAGCTCTCATTTTAGCCTTTATGTTAAGTGATAATGATAATTGTGTCTACTGTACGAAGCATGAAAATTAACGCCATTAATCCAATAAGGATCTGTTACAAGACCATCGTTGTGAACTCGTCTTCCAACTTGTTCAATATGATAAGTTTTGTTGTCAACTGCAGATTGATTTGCACAAGATGTGTCGTATTCTAAATCTACAATATACTTTTGGTAAATTGGAATTGCTGCTTGTATTGATGAAATGTTATTCATGCATTGTCCTAGTTAATTCAGTTTAGCGTTTTCTTTTTTAACGTGGAGCACGCTTACTACCACAACATTTGGCGTCGCTACGGGGAATTGAACCCCGGTTGCAAGGATGAAAACCTTGTGTCCTGACCACTAGACGATAACGACATATATAAAAAACCTTACCAGCAAACTATGTTACACATGTAAGGCCGTGTTATTTGGCATGTCGCTGCAGATTTGAACTGCAATCTCAAGGTTTTGGAGGCCCGGATGTTACCATTACACCAACGACATATTTAATTATGATTTCTTTAGCATACCTAACCGTTTAAAATATATTTGGCAGTTCCTACAGGACTCGAACCTGTAATGACGCAGTCAAAGTGCGTTGTGTTACCATTACACCAAGGAACAATAATTTGGTCTCTCATGACGGATTCGAACCGCCGACCTATCCGCCCCAAACGGATCGCACTACCAGACTGTGCTAATGAGAGTTAAAAATTTATAGTAAAACACATTGTTAAAAATGTTTTAATATAAAATTTGGTAGGACAGGAGGGTACTGACCCCTCTTCTACGAATTAAAAGTTCGTTGCTTCACCTTAAAGCTTCAATCCCAAATTTCTTGCCTTCTTTAGTTTTGTTACGCTTGTTTTTCTTGTACATAATTTTGTTTCCTATTTGTTAGTAGATAGTATATACTCATAAATACAGCATGTCAATAAAAATTTTAATAATGGGCTTACCTGGATCAGGTAAAACTGAATTAGCTAAACAGCTAAAACTTGAACTAGAATCATTTGCAACTGTTGATTGGTTTAATGCCGACTATGTCCGTGCCCAATTTAATGATTGGGATTTTAGCGAACAGGGTCGATTTAATCAAAGTCTACGAATGTCTAACCTTGCATGTTTAAGTAACAAGGATTTTGTAATCTGCGATTTTGTTGCACCGTTAGTTATCATGCGCAAAGTGTTTGCAGCAGATTTTACAATTTGGATGGACACAATCGAAGCAGGAAGATTTGAAGATACTAACCGCATGTTTGTTCCGCCCAAAAAATATGATTTTAAAATTACTAATTTAAACGCAGTACATTGGGCAACAGTAATTAAAAATCAATTAGTATATGGTACCTTGTGACGGGTTCGAACCGCCGACATCAGCCTTGTAAGGGCCGCGCTCTCCCAACTGAGCTAACAAGGCGTTATTGGACTTATCGATCGGATTTGAACCGACACCTCAAGGTTTTGCAGACCCGCACACTACCGTTATGCTACGACAAGAATAAACATGGTGCCTCGAACCGGAATCGAACCAGTGACACAAGGATTTTCAATCCTCCGCTCTACCTACTGAGCTATCAAGGCATAATGGTATTCCCAACGGGATTCGAACCCGTGATGTTGCCTTGAAAGGGCAATGATATGACCGCTTATCTATAGGAATGTAAATATTGGTGGAGATTAGGAGAGTCGAACTCCTGATAACGCCGTGCAAGGGCGTTGTTATACCACTTAACTAAATCCCCAAATTGTATGGCTCCTAGAGTAGGAATCGAACCTACCTGATAAACTGATTAACAGTCAGCTGGCACACCTTGCGCCCATCTAGGAATAATAAAAATACAGGATACGTTTTGTTTTCATCCAAAGAAAAGTTTTTTATTTGCTGAATGTATCCTAAAACTTGTAGTTCGTTATGAACATATTTTTGTACTACAACTGCTACACATAGGTTGCAGTATTAATATATCTAATTCAGCTTGCCTAATTGTCAAGCTATATCCACGTACTTTAACTTCTAGTGGATCACCTAATGGTGCTTTTCGAATAACTTCAATTATTGTATTTGGTGTAAGTCCAAAAGTCAACAACTTTTTACGAGTGCTGCCTTTTTCTCTATAACCTTCAATAATGTATTTCATGTTATCCTTATTATATTGGCGGTCCTAACGGGAATCGAACCCGTCTTTCTGCTGTGACAGAGCAGTGTCCTTACCGATGAACGATAGAACCAAAATGGAGCGAGTAACGAGAGTCGAACTCGTGACTAATGCTTGGCAAGCACTAATTTTACCACTAAACTATACTCGCAGTATAATTGGTAGTACTAATTAGATTTGAACTAATATCTTACACCGTATGAAAGTGCTGGATTACCATTATCCTATAGTACTATTAATATTGGTGGATGAGGTAGGAATCGAACCTACTTGTCAGAGACGGGCGGGTTACAGCCGCTTGCCCTACCATTAGAGCATCTCATCCGTTATTTTAATATTGTTAGCACTTCGCTAACTTGTCTATTGATTATTCATCTCCAGAACCCCCCTACTAACTAGAACTGCTTAAAGTGCGTTCTTGTACCGGGTGTACTTAACACTTGTTGCACATTATAGATTAACTTAACTACTTTGTCAACCTATTTTTTAAATCTTTTAAAACAAAAAACCCCGGAGTTTGTTAAGTTCCGGGGTTTTAAAGTTAATGTGTGTTGTTGCTACAGACTAACTTCGGACCCCTCTTGCTGACTCTACTTGACGATCATTACTATTAATCGGCCAGCAAGCCGGCATCGCGCCGAATTGATAGCCCTGTACATTAATATGCTTAAATGATGTTGTAGTAAAGTCATTAGTATCTGTGTCCTTATATGTTTAACGTTATCTTTAACGTTGCATGTATTGTATAATCTATTTATCGCTGTGTCAACCTTTTTTTAATTATAGTTAACTTGTAATTTATTTAGTTAAATTACAAAAACTATTATTGAAACTGGCTAAAAACGATTAGGTTTTAGAATAAGTTATTAAACATAGTAACAACTGCAGCTCTAATTTCGTTGATATTCTCAGGTGGTCGAGTTTTTTCAAAAATAGATGATTTAATTTCACCAAGCGATTCATAGGATAAATCTTGGTCAAACTCATAATTTAAATTGTTTAAATAAAAATTTCCTCGAGTTACACTAGTTATTGCTGCTAATAATACATTGTAATCAATCGGCAATGTGTATCTGTAATACGGCTCATTTTTCTCTGTTACCCATTTTTGACGCATGTTACTAATGTACTGACTGATAATGTTGTCAATTTCATTTTCTCTATGTAATTTAATTTTGAAACTGTCTGATGCTAATATTTTTTCATATGGCGTGCCTTTATGAATTTGATCAGGCATTACTTTTAACACATACATTGTGTTGCCGCTTTTATAATGATCGTAAAAATCTTTCTTTAGCCAATGTATATGTTCGTCAAACTCTGATGTTTGTGCATTTATATGTTGCCATGGCTCAAGATACACAGGTACATTGTTTATTTCAGCAAGGTGCTGTGCAAATACAGTCGAGCCTGTTCGATAATTTGCAACTATTATAACTGGCCATTTAGTGATGTTAATCATATTGTTCCTGTAATATAAGGCTAAAGCCTAAACATAATACGTTCATATTCGTTAGCACTCATATTCACTTCTTATGTTTAATTTTATTTATTGATTGTTGCGAAGCAACTTATTTAATTTATGTAGATTGTAGAGCCAATATGATACCACTTTTAGGTATCATAAAGCAAGGTTTTTATGTGAGTTGGCTTCGCTTTTTTTGATAGCAGGTATTTGAGTTGATTCCGTTGTTTGGCTCTGCCCTTACCAGTACCTGCAGCGATTTTTAAGAACACCTCGTATCTATGTGTTCATACAACGTTTTTAGAATCATTTTGCAACCATGTACAATTAAACAAACGTTAGTAGCCCGGGGCTCTCGTTTTGGCATCCAATTAAGGGTAGTGTTTAAAGGTCCTCTGTAAGAAAAGAAGAATTGGGCATCGGTTTGCACATCAGAAACTTACCCTGCAGAATTATAACCGGCCTGCAAACCTTATGTCTTACTGTTTGTCAGCAGGAAAGGCCTTGCGGCCTTTCGTACTACTTGTTGTTAATTTTAAACTACAATAAATCGTAGTATGTTGCTGCTTTTGGTTTTTCTCGAAGTAAGGTAACAATTTCATTTTCTTCGTTGACGAATACAAATTTACCAGTATCGCTGTCAAGTTGTTTTAAATCAGCTTGTGCAAATCTTGCGTAAATCCAATCACCTTCGGAATCTTCTTTAAATGATTGGTATTCAATACCAACATGACCAGTTAATGGATTACCGTGCCATGCACCGCCGCCATCAAGATTTTCTTTGGTAACTTCTACACCGTCAATTTGCAATGTAACGTTAAACTTTGAATCGCGGCAGTCGAACTCAGGTTTTGCATTAAGCATTGCTAGTGATTCTTGTGGACTTTCATGATAACGATTCATTTCTTCGACAAGTGCTTTTAACATATCAAAATTAAATTGGAAAAATAGTCTGCTAATTTTGCAAATTTGATTAATGTATTTTTTCTCGTCTAAGTTATCAATACAGTACTCATTAATGAACTCTACATCAAGTCCTTCGAACTCAATCATGTAAAAAATGCGACCTGGACGGTTACGCATGTGTTGGTCAATTCGCCATTTATCGTTGCAAGTAATTACAAATAATTTCTTACTTGGAAACACCCCGTCTAACAATGTCAAAATTTGTTCTTGTTGTTCGCTGTCGTATACTTTTTCAAATTCATCAAACAGCATAATACATGGTTGGTCAATGGTATGAATAAAGCTTTTAAAATTATCACCACAAAAAGGTGAATTAACAATAATAGTAGGAATACCTTGCTCTGCACCTTCAATCGAAATGCGACGAGACAGCAGTGTTTTTCCTGAACCTTTTTCACCGGTTAGCATTACGCCAGTAGTGTTAGGTCGATCAGCGAACGTGCGTAAAATTCGATTTGAATGTTTAATAGTATTACCGTAGAGTTTGATGTCGATTTTAAATGACTCAAGATGCTCTAGGTAAAAATTACCAAACGGATCAACTTGTACGAGATAGTTGCCCACTGGTAAGCTTTCGTGCAAGTCTAACGCCTCTTTTGAACTAACTTTAAAGGTGTTTCCTGATTTTAAAAAGTATGCCATATTTATTGTGCCTAGGTGTTGTTGAAAGTGTGTACAGTATACGACTAATCGTGTTAAATGTCAATGTGTTTGGTTAATTGATAGATATCGCTGTCGATCAATGTCCAAGGTAACGGTATCGGATCTGGTATCGGTGTTATTAAATCGATAATACACGATGTTTTTGTAAAAATATTAATATTTTCTATATTTAATAAATTCAATATTCCTAACGGTCTTTCTTGCACACAAATACTCCACGCCCCACCGAACACGAATATATTTTTTTGATTAGGGTGCAGCTCGAGATAATATTCTAGTTCCCATTTTCTGTGCATTGCAATTTGAAACTTATCTTTATTAACGAAATTTAGAATTCCGGGATCTGTTTGGTGAGGCAATGCATTTTCTGTTCGATAAAATAATGTGTTATATTGGCGATATAAATTAGTTATTTCTGCCGGAGTATCTGCGCTGTTAAATAGATCTTCATAATTTTGATACCATAGATTGCGCGGCTCAATTCTACCATTATACGATGCAAGTATTATCGTTTTTATAAATGGGGAATTATTTATAAAATCTAAAATATTTAAATTAAGGTTACTTTTTTTCCGCTTCCAGCAATCAATTAGAATAGCGATAGAATCATTCATCATTAGTTACCTTATCAAATATAGATTTAGCTCTGTTGCTGTAAAACTCAAATAGTCTAGTTCTAGCAAAATTGACATTTTTAATAAATCGTTGTTCATTTCCCTTCCATAGATTTTTGGTTTGCTGAATATTAGTTAATAGTTCGATATTATCTGTAATTGCACGATACATTCGTTCTGTAGGATCTGCTATCTGATCATAACTGTGATCAACTATGTCATCGAACATGTCCATACCAATATCACGTAGAAATGCAACCGTACCGGTACTACACAACAATATAGGAAAACAGCAACCGTAAATACTATTCAGTGTTTTTTCGGTTAAGTTAAAACAAGATTCGGTATAACTTGTTTCAGTGATTATTTCTACAAACGTAGTTTGGTAATAAGTTGTTAGCTTGTTTTTAAAATTATAGGCATTGTCATTATTTCCACCGATGTAAATTTCGTATTCATCGGCAATACTTAGCTGTTGATCTTTAAACTGAGTAAACCCTTCTTCAAACATCTGCTGTTTTTTTGTTTTCCATTGTGTATACTCAAACAAATCTAAAACTTGATCTTTAAACATGCACGAAATTAGCCCAAAATTTTGCAAATTAAGTTTATAAAGCAATGCTAACAGCATTGCTCTATGTGTACGCTGATGCCTATTTAAACTAAGAAAAGTAGTTTGGCTATTAAAATTTTTATCTATTACCGGGCTTAACTGCGCATATTCTTTTTGATGATTTGTTATGTCACCACCCCATGGAATTATTGAAAGATTAGGCAACTGAATGTATGATTCTAAATTTTCTAAACTAGTAAACAATACAAAATTTTTACTGTGGAAATATTCTATTAGGTTTTTTAAATTTTGAGCTATTATTGGAATTGAACATTGCCACGGGTTAAAATCCCCTGGAGTTAAATGATCTTTAATACCTATTAAAATAGTAGGTTCGTGTATTGCATCGATTAGCATTTTTCTAAAATCTGCAGAATTTTCAATTATGGTTTTACCGTCTTGTATTGAAGAATATGTATATTCTGGACCAAGTGTAGTAGCCCAAATATAAATAGCATCATGCGGTGTTTGTATTTGGCTTGTCAATGAAAACCATAATCGAAACGAAAAATTATCACCTGGTGGTCGTTTAAATATTAGTTTCATAATAATATATGTTGTTGTGTTTTAATTTCCATGGTTCCTGTAAAGGTAACTGCAACGGCTTAGTTAGATCTGATATACATAATATTTGTGTTAAAATATTAATATTTTCTATTTCTAATAAAGTTAACAATCCTAAAGGTCGATCAGTTACGCATGCACTCCACGACCCTCCTAATAAAAATACATTTTTTATATTAGGATTTAATGTTAGGTAATATTCTAATTCCCATGTCCAATGCATTGCAATTTGAAATTTTTTAGAATTTACAAAATTTAAAATACTCGACTCTGTTTTATTTAATGGCAGCCTTTTTCCTAAGAAAAATGGAGTAGTTGGATGATGTGAGTACACTAAGTTAAGATGTTGTATTTTTCTTGGCGTATTGTGAGAATTAAATAGTTCTGCATGATTTTTATACCACACTATATCAGTGTTATATTCCGGATACGTATGATATGATGCAAGTACTACTGTTTTAATAAATGAGGATTGATTAATAAAATCTAAAATATTGGCATTTCGTTGCTTGTTCTCTACTGCAGTTGATTCCCAACAATCGATTAGAATTGCAATCGAATCATCCATTATATTTTAACCATGATATTTCTTGCCACATGTTTCCTGATGGATTAAAATCGCGCGATACTGCATTGTATAAATTAATATCGGGCGCCCATAAATCATACTCTTCTTTACTTATTAGATCCGATGGAACTGTAGTAATACTAAACTGTATTTGGCCGTTTACTACTTTAAAAAATTCATTTGAGTGCATTACTTCGAGTTCTCGTTTAACTGAATCAGGAAGTAGTTCAAATTTTGTAAATTCTGGCCACCCTTTGACATATCTTGAACGATACCAATCTTTCCATGCAAATTCTTCATAATCTTTAGCATTATAAAATTTAAAGGTTGCTGCTACTATATTTTCAATTCTTCTATCACTTGCATGGCTAAACTTATAGTCCCAATTTGGTATTTTAATATTTTTATAGGCTAACAGTTTTTCAGTTAATTTAACATTTTTTTCAGTGATATTTGATATTGGTATCCAATCGATGGCATAAAGTTTATCGTTAAACAGGATATGATATGGAATACTATGTCTATCTAAGTAAGGGCATGCTTTGATTAATTTTTGCAATTTTTTATTGTTAATGTACTCATCTTCTAGGTCGCACATCTTAATATATTCTGCAATACCTTTATGTCGTCTTACTATTGGATCTAATATATGTCCGAACACATGACATTTTTGCCAATCAATAGATATAAACTCAATTGGCTGCCATCCTGCTTTTTTAAAATTTTCGTAAAAAAACGTACTAGCGCATTTTAAATTCCTAATATAAACAGTGTCGTCTTTTTGTAAACATTCTATAGGAGCTGAACTAATATTCATAATTGTTATTTAAAATAATGTACTATATCTGGGAAAATTTCTCTCCATGATGAATTTCTAATTTTATCTACTGAATCTAGATAGTTTAACATAGGTTGAATATCTTCTGATAATGTGTATGCATTTATAAGTTTTAATGCTGCATGATCTTTTGGCAATCTATTTGTTAAATCCTGTCTTAATGCCAGTGGTGTGAGTTCTAATCCTAAATTTCCATAACATGGACTATATACAGCATCGTCTATTACATTGGTTTCATTTATCCACGCGTCTAATTCAGGAAGATACCAAATATTCATCGGAGTTAATGTACAATGAACAATACGTTTAACATTTGGTGCTATTAATTTAAATTCGGCTAGCACTTGATTTATTCTTCGCCATTTTAATGGCCATCGAGTATATGTAAATCTATCTTCAATATCATCAATGCTAAAATGTATAATAACTTTTTGAAATTTTGACCACATGTCAAAAACTTCTAAACTAGGAATTACACTACCGTTTGAGCTATAAATTAATTCTATATTTTCTGGATGAGGTACTAACTTTAATATATCTAAGTGCAACTCGTTTAGTAATGGCTCTCCGCCTGCAAAATAAATTTTAGTAAGTTTTTCGAAACTAACAAGATCGGGCAATTTTTCGTATAAATGATTTACTGTATGATGATCTTTATTATTTGTATCTAGCTGCTTGCGCCACAAGCTACTAAAATGCGGACCGCAGATCGAACAAGCTGCATTGCATTCTGTGTCTAATTGTATTTCTAAAATATATGCATCACCGTCGATTGCATCATCGGGCACTAATTCGTTTGCACGCTGTCTGCCTGATACTCTAAAATTTGTTTGATCACGTAAATTGCATTCTTTGCACGCAGTTTCTTTATTGTCTAATATCTTTTCAGTCATTTCTGACTGTACTTTTTTTAAATGTTGTTTAGAAATTACCGGAGATGTATATGGCACCCAACAACACGGTTGATATTGAAATGATCCGTATTTTGCCATAAACCGGTAGCTGTTTGATAACATTTTACAATATTGATTGGCCATAACATTCCTTAATGTTAGTTGATGTAAAAAAAGCTACCCTAAGGTAGCTTTAGTTGTAGTATGGATTTACTAACGGTATTACAATTGGCCCGTCAACCTTAAGCTATAATTTCAACTAGTATACACTCAAAGTTTTTAAAAGTCATCTTTCATTTTACCAAAGGATAAATATGTTATTATGAAAATACATGAAATTATAAGCGAAGCTCACAATCGTGGTGATATGAAGTCGGTGCTAACTGCAAAAGGATATAAGTTGTTAGGAACTGGATATTTTGCAACTGTTTGGCAAGCACCAAATGGAACAATTTTAAAAGTGTTTTCTGCAAGTGAAGAACAAGATTATCATGATAAAACTTGGTTAGCACCTAATTATAAACAGTATCCTGACGATCTAAAAAATTTTTTAATGTTCTATCATTATGTTAAGCAACATCCGAGTCCATATCTTCCAAAATTTGGAAAACTTAAACGTGTAACAGTTGATAATCGTGAATATGTTATTGTAACAACTGAACCATTATCAGCAACTAGTAATAATCCAAAAACTGAAGATGCGTTTAGGTCTATAATAGTTAATCGCGGAGCTACTACATGGGAAGGGATAATTGAGGATAATCCAGGAGATGTTGACATATTAAATAAGTATGGTCCAAGGACATTTATGCCAGTTGCATTATTAGCCGCACATCTTAGTAGTATAAGTCCAACTTGGGATTTCTCAGATCATTTATCTAGAAATATAATGTTTCGTGGTGATATTCCAATAATTAATGATCCATGGTAAAGAGTCAATTTGGGTATTACAAGACCCTAATGGAATATTACACACTGTAACTAAATTACATAAATTTTGTGAAGAACATAATCTATCTCCTCAATTAAGACTTAATAAAAATTTTGGTATTCCTCTTAAGAAAGGTAATAGTAAAGGTTGGTGCGTTATTGATAAAAAAAGCTGCCCGTAGGCAGCTTTCAATTGTATGTTTGATAACAAGGCGCATACACGCCCC
>Ga0114981_10003028_pt1 | contig 10735 bp, 11 predicted proteins | sample S_140806_MF_Meta_FD_87028 | JGI IMG/M metagenome (GOLD analysis project Ga0114981, IMG submission 87028) | Freshwater microbial communities from Lake Simoncouche, Canada to study carbon cycling - S_140806_MF_MetaG | ecosystem: Environmental > Aquatic > Freshwater > Lake | place: Lake...
GCTAACATCTCTTTAGAGATCTTCATATTTTCAACCATTGAAACTGCTGAGCCATCCCACATGTGTGAGTTAAATAGTGGGGCTTTACCTGATGCAAGGCGTTGGGCACCAATCTCTAAGAGTGGGCGCATGAAGCCATCTAACTTTTCTACTGGGCAGTGATCGGTATGTATTCCAATATTGACGTTATAGTTTTTAGCAACGATGTGGGTGTATTCGGCCAATGCAACTGCGCCATCGATCATCTTCTTGACTGTTGAGCCTGATGCGTATTCGGCCCCGCCCCATGAAAACTGAATAATTCCATCTGACTCGGCTTCGGCGAAACCACGAAGAGCTGCTGTGATTGTTTGTGATGATGAAACGTTAATCGCTGGATATGCGAAGGCGCCTTTCTTGGCGCGATTGAGCATCTCTACATAAATTTCGGGAGTTGCAATTGGCACTATTGCTCCTAGTCGCTCTGGTGTAAAACTCTAGTAGAGCGCATCTTTGGACCATCTAGAGGCTTACGGCCAATCCTCTCACTTAAGAGCCACTTCCCACAAAAGCCGCGCGAAAAAGCCCCCGAAAACCAGCTCGGGGGCTTCGTGCCAAGCCACTACGTCATGGCCTTTAGCGCGCTACTCAAGAACTTTGCAAAAGCAGCGACTAGAGCCGGATTGCTTAAGAGTTTGAGGAAGCTCAAGATGAAAGAGGTAATAGTCATTTTTCTCCTTTCGTTAGAAGGCAGATTCTCCTTGCCATAGATAGAAGAGAAAGAAAGGTGGAAAAACTCTGTTGATAACGAGCATGAGCGGGTAATCTCATCCGTTATGAGCAAGGATCACGAAGCACTTGAAAACCTTCTTAGTGAGAAGCGTGAGTTTGGACCCAGCGCCGATTTCGCGGCTAAGGCAAATGCACAGCTAGAGATTTATGAGCGGGCCGAAAAAGATCGTTTGGCCTTCTGGGAGCTCCAAGCAAGTGATCTTGAGTGGTCAAAAAAATGGGATTCGGTTTTGGATTGGCAACCCCCGTACGCGAAATGGTTTATCGGTGGAAAATTAAACGCATCGGTCAACGCACTTGATCGCCATGTTGCACAGGGCCGTGGTGAGCGTGTTGCATTTTATTTTGAAGGTGAGCCCGGAGACACGCGCACGATTACATACGCGCAACTATTAATTGAAGTCAAAAAAGCCGCCAATGCTTTAATTGAAATTGGAATTACAGCAGGTGATCGTGTCGCCATTTATATGCCCATGATTCCAGAGGCTGCAATTGCAATGTTGGCATGTGCTCGTATTGGAGCACCGCACTCCGTTGTCTTTGGTGGATTTTCAGCAGATGCACTCTTGTCGCGTATCCAAGATGCCGATGCAAAATTAGTTATTACCGCCGACGGTGGATTTAGAAAAGGTGCTCCCTTCGCATTAAAACCAGCTGTAGATGAAGCCCTTAAGGGTGCGCACAATGTCGAGAAAGTATTAGTTGTTGCACGCACTAAACAGGAAACTGCCTGGAGCGATCGTGACATCTGGTGGCACGACATCGTTGATCGCCAGTCATCAGAGCACACCGCCGAGAGCTTTGACTCTGAGCACCCCTTATTCATCCTCTATACCTCAGGAACGACGGCCAAACCCAAGGGTATTTTTCATACAACGGGCGGCTACTTAACTCAGGTCGCCTATACCCACAAGGTTGTCTTCGACATTAAAGCCCAGAGCGATGTTTATTGGTGCACCGCTGACATTGGCTGGGTTACAGGTCATAGTTACGTTGTCTATGGCCCCCTCATTAACGGTGCTACACAAGTGATGTATGAAGGAACTCCTGATACTCCGCATAAGGGGCGCATTTTTGAAATTATTGCAAAGTACGGTGTCACAATTTTATATACCGCACCAACTCTTATCCGCACATGGATGAAGTGGGGCGATGAGTTCCCACGTGCCCATAATTTAGAATCACTTCGCCTTCTTGGATCTGTCGGTGAACCTATTAATCCTGAAGCATGGATGTGGTATCGCGAAATAATCGGTGGCAATCGCTGCCCAATTGTTGATACGTGGTGGCAGACCGAAACAGGTGCGATCATGATTTCGCCACTACCCGGTATCACTGCAACGAAACCAGGATCAGCAATGAGAACTATCCCTGGTATTAGTGCACAAGTTGTCAACGAAAGTGCAGTACCAGTTGGAAATGGACACGGTGGGTTTTTAATCTTAGATAAGCCATGGCCATCTATGTTGCGCGGTATTTGGGGTGAAGATGCCAGATACAAAGAGACATACTGGTCGCGCTTTGATGGAATTTATTTTGCAGGAGATGGTGCAAAGCTAGATGATGAGGGAGCAATCTGGCTACTCGGTCGCGTTGATGATGTTATGAATGTCTCCGGTCACCGCATTTCAACGACTGAAGTTGAATCCTCGCTTGTCTCTCATGAGGCAGTTGCAGAAGCTGCCGTTGTTGGTGCCGCCGATGCAATGACCGGACAGGGAATCGTCGCATTTGTTATTTTGCGAACAGGTATTGCTCATGCAGATGGTGATCTCTTATTGACCGAACTGCGCAACCATGTTGCAAAGCAGATAGGTCCTATCGCAAAGCCCCGTCAGGTATTGATAGTTAATGAGTTACCTAAGACTCGTAGTGGCAAAATTATGCGCCGACTCTTGAAGGATGTTGCTGAAAATCGCACAGTGGGTGATGCCACTACTTTGGCAGATCCAAACGTGATGGCTCTAATATCTCAAGGTCTAAAGAGTGCAAAGGATGAGGATTAGAGTTTTACGCCTAAATACTTACTGGTCAGCGTAATGAGCTCAATCTCATTTTTGAGCACACCAATTTTCTTGTAAGCCACGGTGCCATCAGCGGCGATAAACCACGTTACCGGTACTCCCATCCCAAAGTATTCACGGGATCTGCCATCACCATCATAAAGATTTGGCCACGTCATGCCATGTGTTGTAACAAAATCCTGACCATCTTTAATCGAAGCCTCTTCGACGTCAATACCGATGAGCTCAACTTTGCCCTGAGCCTTCTTATAAAAAGAACGGAAATAGGGCATCTCAGCTTTACATGAAGTACACCATGAGCCCCACACATTAATAATCATCGGTCCGCGCAGAGCATTAATTGCCGCACCTTTTGAGCCATCAAGACAGTCGAGTTCGATTGGATTAGCAGTGCTTATGCTACGCAGTGATGCGCATGAAACAACTTCACCAGCAATTTCTTGCACAGGTGCAGCACAACTAGTGAGTAACACTAGTGAGAGTATAAATGCGCTTTTTTTCAACGAAAATCCTTATCTGTCTTTACGAGAAGTTTAGCTTTTTCAATATCCATTTCGCCAATGCCAACACTAGGACAGATCTTTGCAAGTGGACATACCCCGCACGCAGGTTTACGTGAATGACAGATTCTGCGCCCGTGCCAGATTATGCGCTGTGACAAATTAGTCCACTCTGCCTGCGGTATTAACTGCCCAACAATGTGTTCAACTTTTACTGGATCTTTTTCATTTGTCCAACCAAATCGGCGGGAAAGTCGACCGAAATGAGTATCAACTGTTATTCCTGGGATATCAAATGCATGCCCTAGAACAACATTCGCAGTCTTCCTACCGACGCCTGGAAGTGTTATTAACTTTTCTAATGTATTTGGAACTTCGCCTTCAAAGTCGTTGAGTATCTTCGTTGCAAGCCCTTTAATATGACGGGCTTTAGCGCGATAGAAACCACTCTGAAATACAAGTTTCTCAATGTCGTGCAGGTCAGCCTTGGCAAAGGCCTTAACGCTCTGATACTTCTTAAATAGTGCGGGTGTAATGGTGTTAACTCTCTTATCTGTGCATTGAGCGCTAAGCACAGTGGCGATAATTAACTGTAAGGGGTTCTGAAAATCTAATTCGCAGCGTATATCTGGATAGGTCTTGGTGAGAATCCGATACATAGCTCGCGCCTGATTTCGATTTTCTTTATCGGCAGACATAAGAGTAAAGTACTCCTTGTGACTCCAGATGAAGATGTATTCCGCAAAGCTCCACTATTTACAGCCCTCGACGATGTCGCTGCCGATTCACTGCGCGCATCAATGGATTCAGTCAAGATCGCAAAGGGCAGTGTGTTATTTGCTGAGGGTGATGATGGGGATCATTTATATGTCATCCTCGAAGGAAAGTTAAAGCTTGGTACCTCCAGTGGCGATGGTCGCGAAAATCTCTTATCAATCCTTGGTCCTGGCGATATGTTCGGCGAACTCAGTCTTTTTGATCCGGGCCCTCGCACATCAACTGCAACTGCGGTCACTGATGCAAAACTTTTAAGCCTTAGTCATAAGAATTTAATTCCGTGGCTAGCAGTTAACCCAGCAGTTGCACTCAACTTGCTTGAGCGCTTAGCCCAACGCTTGCGCCGTACAAATGAGGCCGTTGGTGATTTAGTGTTCTCAGATGTTCCTGGACGAGTTGCTAAAGCCTTGATCGATCTTGGCGAGCGCTTTGGTAAGCAGAGCCCTGAAGGTCTCTATGTTCACCATGATTTAACTCAAGAAGAGCTGGCTCAATTAGTCGGTGCATCTCGCGAAACGGTTAACAAGGCACTTGCAGATTTCGTTGGCCGAGGCTGGTTAAAGCTCGATGGTCGTGCGGTGTTGATTACAGATTTCGAACGTCTATCAAAAAGAGGGAAATAACCTGTCCGAGCTTTTAATCAGTAATCTCTACTGTTAGTTCAATTTCTACAGGTGAGTTAAGCGGTAGCTCTGCAATTCCAACTGCACTGCGTGCATGCTTTGCTCCATCGCCCCAGATAGCTAAAAATAGTTCGCTGGCACCATTTACTACGACAGGTGCGTTGATATAGCCAGGTACACCATTGACGTAGCCAACAACTCGAACAATCTTTGTAATCTTATTAACATCGGCAACTGTTGCTACTGCAGCGATCGCATTCAGCGCGCAGATCTGCGCAAGCTCTTTGGCGCGCTCAGGAGTTATCTCTCCACCGACCTTACCAACCCCGGCCATCTCACCATTAACTAGCGGTAGCTGACCGGCGGTAAATACAATATTTCCAGTTCGGATCGCTGGGACATATGCCGCGATAGGTAATGCCGCAACTGGGAGTTCGAGGCCAAGCTCTTTTAACTTAGCGCGGACATCTACTGAGTTCACTTAATCTCTCTCTTCAAATAAGCAACCAACTGCTCGCCAGTACCTGGTGCTGGGATTACTTGGACTAGCTCCCAACCATCTGAACCCCATGTATCAAGGATCTGCTTAGTTGCATGCGAGAGTAATGGAACTGTGGCATATTCAAATTTCATTTTATTAACGCCTCCTTGACTAGGTTTGAAACGATAGAGCCATCGGCCTTGCCTGCGATTAGCGCTTTAACTGCCCCCATAACCTTGCCCATATCGCCAGGTCCTGCAGCACCAGTCGATGCGATCGCATCGGCAATCATCTTCTTTATCTCATCAACGCTAAGTTGCGCAGGTAGATAACGTCCGATTACCTCACCTTCAGCTTTTTCAAGGACTGCTCTATCGCTGCGTCCTGCGTTTTCAAATGCCTCGGCCGCTTCTCGACGCTTCTTAGCCTCGCGCGAGAGTACGGTAATTACCTCGTCATCACTTAAAACGCGCGCCTCTTTACCAGCGACTTCTTCATTTGTGATCGCAGTCAGAACCATACGAATAGTGCCCGATGTAATCTCATCGCGACCACGAATCGCCTCAGTTAAATCGCTGCGTAAACTCTCTTTAATACTCATGATGTGAACTCTATCGCGAGTAGTTCGGCGATTTGAGCGGTATTTAACGCCGCTCCTTTACGTAGATTGTCACCACAAACGAACATTTCCAAGGCCATTGGATCATCAAGACTTTTACGAACTCGGCCTACCCATGTTGGATCTGTGCCTACAACATCGGCAGGTGTTGGAAACTTATAGTTTTCAGGATCATCGACCAACTTAACTCCCGCAGCGTTGCGCAAGATATCTTGAGCCCCTTTTCGTGAGGGCTCTTTAGCAAATACGGCGTGCACAGTCAGTGAATGAGTAGTGAGAACTGGTACTCGCACACATGTTGCCGAAACTTTTAAGTTAGGTAGACCTAAGATCTTCCGTGATTCATTGCGGACTTTGAGCTCTTCCGATGAGTATCCGTCGGCTTTCAGTGAGCCTGCCCATGGAATAACGTTTAATGCAAGTGGGGCAGGGAATGGACCATTGTCAGTAATGAGTGCATGAATATCACCTGCGATATCGCCCGCAGTTGTTCCGGCAACTAATTCAATCTGTTCGCGCAAAACATCTAGGCCTGCTTGACCGGCACCTGATGCTGCTTGGTATGAAGAGACTACCAACTCTTTCAGTTCATAGTCACGATGAAGAGCACCTAGCGTAACAATCATTGACAATGTTGTGCAGTTTGGATTTGAAATAATTCCACGCGGGCGATTCTTAATCTCCTGTGGATTTACTTCCGGAACTACTAGCGGAACATCTGCATCCATTCGAAATGCACCCGAGTTATCAACAACAACTGCGCCACGAGATGCAGCGATTGGTGCCCACTCTTTTGAAATCTCATCTGGAACATCGAACATTGCAACATCGATTCCATTAAAGCTTTCCGGTGTTAATGCAACAACGGTTAACTCTTCTCCGCGGCACATGAGCTTTTTACCAGCACTGCGTGCAGACGCGATTAAACGAATCTCTCCCCAGACATCTGGGCGCTCTGACAAGATCTCAAGCATCACAGTACCTACGGCGCCAGTTGCACCAACAACTGCTAGTGAGGGTTTACTCATCGACCAGAACCCCCGTATACAACGGCCTCACTCTGATCGCCATCTAAGCCAAAGGCGGTATGGGCCGCTTGAACTCCACGCTCGATATCGGCCTCGCGGCAGATAATTGAGATACGGATTTCAGAGGTTGAAATCATTTCGATATTAACGCCGGCCGTCGAAAGTGCGCCAAAAAACGTCGCTGTTACGCCTGGATGTGAGCGCATTCCCGCACCAATTAGGGAGAGCTTGCCGATTTGATCATCGTATTGAATCGATGCATAGCCAACTTCGCCCTGTAGTTTTTGCAAGATCGCTGTGGCATCAGCACCTTCATCTTTTGGCAGTGTAAATGAGATATCGGTTAGGCCGGTAGCGGCGGCAGATACGTTTTGGACAATCATGTCAATGTTGATGTCGGCATCGGCGATTGCTTGAAAGATACGTGCAGCAACACCAGTTCGGTCGGGTACACCTACGATGGTGATCTTTGCCTCGCTCTTATCATGTGCGATGCCTGAGATGATTGCTTGTTCCATGGCTGCTCCTTCTGGGTGATCTTTAACCACCCACGTTCCTTCGTTGGTAGAAAAAGATGAACGTACGTGAATCGGTAAGTTATATCGGCGTGCATATTCAACACAGCGCAGGTGCAGAACTTTTGCACCACTTGCCGCTAGTTCTAACATCTCATCGTATGTAACGCTTTTTAATTTGCGCGCATTAGGTACTACTCGTGGGTCGGCACTAAAGACACCATCGACATCGGTATAGATTTCACAGACATCGGCATCAAGGGCCGCTGCAAGTGCAACTGCGGTTGTGTCACTTCCTCCACGACCAAGTGTTGTGACATCTTTTGTATCTTGAGAGATTCCTTGAAATCCAGCGACGATTGCAATCGCGCCCTCTTTAAGCGCCTCTTGAATTCGCCCAGGTGTCACATCGATAATGCGAGCGCGACCGTGTGTCGACGTTGTGATCACACCAGCCTGACTTCCAGTAAAGGAGCGGGCCTCATGGCCTAAATTTGTAATCGCCATCGCAAGCAGCGCCATTGAAATTCTCTCACCGGCAGTTAACAACATATCTAACTCGCGCCCTGATGGGATTGGCGTGATCTGTTTAGCTAAATCAATGAGCTCATCGGTTGTATCCCCCATCGCTGAAACCACAACAACGACCTGGTTTCCATCGCGCTTTGCCGCCACGATGCGATTGGCGACCCGCTTCATGCCCTCGGCATCGGCCACCGAAGAGCCGCCGTATTTCTGAACAATGAGTCCCATGTATCAATGGTGGCCTATAGATTTCATTGGCACTAAGAGTTTTCCCTTTTTTCTCAATATATGAGACGTCAGGCGTACCACATTGTGGGATTAAACGTTGCGGCGGCCCTCAAAGGCTCGACCGAGCGTGACCTCATCGGCATATTCAAGGTCCCCGCCAACAGGCAGACCCGATGCAAGACGAGAGACCTTTATATCCAGTGGCTTAATCATGCGCGCTAAATACGTTGCCGTGGCCTCGCCCTCAAGGTTGGGGTCGGTAGCCAAGATAACCTCTTTGATCTCAGGATCACTTAAGCGCGACATTAATTCGCGGATGCGTAACTGCTCTGGGCCGATTCCATCGATCGGAGAGATCGCACCACCGAGCACGTGATACTTGCCGCGAAATTCGCGTGTGCGCTCGATTGCAATGACATCTTTACTCTCTTCAACGACACATATCGATGAGCTCTCGCGCCTTGGATCGCGACAGATGCGGCACTCATCCTCTTCAGAGACATTGCCACATGTCGTGCAAAACTTGACGCGCTCTTTTACTGTGCGGATCGAATCAACTAAAGCTGCCGCGATTTCAGGTTCGGCCTGCAAGATATGAAAGGCGATGCGCTGAGCCGATTTTGGACCAATGCCTGGCAAGCGACCTAGTGCATCGATGAGATCTTGTATTGCACCTTCATACATTCCCGACATCTTTACTTCTCAATCAACTTGGCGCCGAGCTCTTGTGCCAAAAGTGCAGCACCCGATAACAATGTTTTATCACTTGGTGACTCTGATGTACGAACCTCGCGTGCAGCAGGAGTATTTGTGTCTATAGATGGATCTACTACGCATTCGATTGCGCGATCAATGCCCACGACATCTACAAAGGCTTTGCGTAAAATCTCATTAGATTCAGAGCGCACAAATGAATCACGGGCTCCGGCATTAACAATTCCAATTGTTATCGCGGCATCATCAACGGCTAATACTTGAGCCGATGCACTCAGTAGCGACCATGTAAGTCTGCGCCGTTTCTTTACATCTTCAATAACATCAGGCCATGCACGGCGAAGCGCCGTGATATCGAAGGCACCTTGTTGTTTTGCTGAAGAGTTCTTCACAGCAGGTTCCGCTTCCTTAACTTTAGAGTGAGTAACTTCAGAGGTCGCATGAGTGGAGCCTGTAGTTTCTTTTGGCTCCACGGTGCGAGCCTCTGAAGAGCGAACGGAGCTCATAGGAGCTAAGTTCTCTGCCCGCTCTAAACGCTCGATACGCGAGAGCATTCCGGATTCACTTGAATCACCGATCGGCAACAGTATGCGGCCACAAATGAGTTCGAGCATTAAACGAGGAGCTGTTGCACCGCGCATCTGAGTAAGGCCCTCAGCGGCGATATCGGCGGCGCGAGAGAGATTGGCGCTACCGATCCGACTAGCTTGATTGCGCATCCGCTCCATCTGATCATCTGGCATATCGCGAAGGATTGAGTTAGCAGTTGAATCTTTGAGTGCATCAACGATCATTAGATCCCGGATTCGCTCCAATAAATCTCCTGTAAATCTACGTGGATCATGGCCAGATTCAATAACTCGATCAATGGTCTTAAACAAAGTAGCACCATCGTGGGCGGCAATGGCATCAATGGCATCATCTAATAAAGCACCATCGGTAAAGCCAAGTAGTTGAATCGCAATGTCATAACTAACTCCATCAGAGCCAGCACCTGCAAGCAGCTGGCCAAGTACAGATAAGGCATCTCGGACCGAGCCACCCGATGCACGAACTACTAGTGGAATAACGCCTTTAGCAACGCTTACGCCTTCAAGGTTGCAGATCTTTTCTAAATGCGCCGCCAAGATTCCGGGTGGAACTAAACGGAATGGATAGTGATGGGTACGAGAGCGGATAGTTGCAATTAACTTATCAGGCTCAGTAGTTGCAAAGATGAAAATCACGTGGGGAGGAGGCTCTTCAACAACTTTCAATAGCGCATTAGCAGCCCCTGGCCCAAGTTGGTGTGCCTCATCAATAATATAAATCTTGTAACGACCCTGGACTGGAGCAAAGAATGCTTTATCGCGTAAATCGCGCGCATCATCAACTAAACCATGTGTCGCAGCATCCAGTTCGATAACATCTAATGAACCCGGACCATTCGCAACTAAGTCTTTACATGATTGACACTCACCGCATGGATTCGGTGTTGGGCCTTTTTCACAGTTAAGCGAGCGCGCCATGATTCGTGCACTCGATGTTTTTCCGCAACCACGTGGACCTGAAAATAAATATGCGTGGTGTGTGCGATCACCAGTTAATGCATTCGATAATGGAACGGTGACATGTTCCTGACCGATTACATCTGCAAAAACGGAGGGGCGGTACTTGCGATACAAAGCTAAAGACATCGCCGCGCTGCTCTATCTCTACTCATCTGCGCCTGACTGCATAAATTAAACACTTTAAGGGACCCCTCGCACACCCGCCAGAGCGTACCTACCCTTGCTGCATTCCTGCCCTGGGGGAGTTCAGTACGGATAACGCCGTACGAGGGATCTGGCGTAATCATAGTTATAGCCACCGATAGAGTTCACCCCTCGGGAGGATTCGCATAGCGGCCGAGTGCGCACGCTTGGAAAGCGTGTATAGGGCAACCTATCGA
>Ga0114981_10003030_pt1 | contig 10734 bp, 9 predicted proteins | sample S_140806_MF_Meta_FD_87028 | JGI IMG/M metagenome (GOLD analysis project Ga0114981, IMG submission 87028) | Freshwater microbial communities from Lake Simoncouche, Canada to study carbon cycling - S_140806_MF_MetaG | ecosystem: Environmental > Aquatic > Freshwater > Lake | place: Lake...
GCATGTGCGCGTGTTCGACTCACGCCGGGGGCACTTTTAATTAATAGCTAAAGGTAATAACTCATCTAAATGATTTAAGAAATGATCTGCTTCTTGTAATTGTTCTTTCAAATGTGAAGTTAATACGGCAGCAACTGTGCAACCTGCAGATTTTCCTGACTTAACTCCAGCTGGAGCATCTTCAATTACCCAACATTTATTTGGTTCTAACCCAATTCTTTTTGCACCCAAAATAAATGGTTCAGGATGTGGTTTTCCTAATTTCACATCATTAAATGTCACTGAATGATCCGGCATTTCAATTCCAGCAGCTTTTACTCTGGAGAGTGCCAATGGGATTGTGCAGGAAGTAACAATGGTCCAAGGAATACTTCTGTTATTTAATTCATTCAAAAGGTTTTTTGCTCCAGGAATTGCTATGACTCCATCGGTATCACTTGACTCTAAATATTCAATGCGATCAACCCAAGATTTGATTTCATCTTCACTTCTATCTTCAAGCAACATTCGTAAAGATTGCTCTGCTGGAATGCCATGTAAACCCACCATTTTTTCAAGTGGAATTTGTGCTTCTTGGGCTAATTTGATCCAGGCTCTCTCAACGGCAGGTTTGGAATTAACCAGAGTTCCATCTAGATCGAACAAAAAACCAATGTGACTCATGTAATAAGTCTATTTCGCTTATTAGTGATGCGCACTTTGCTCTACTTAACTACGCTTATATATATAGTCAAAACAAAAGGAGAATTGTGTTACCAAGTGCAGCATTAGATGGCCAACTAAATGGCTGGCTTGATGCTTTTGGTCCTTTTCTCTTTTATGTGATTGTGTGGGGATTAGTTTTTGTAGGCACCGGTTTTTTTGTGGGAGCATTTGTTCCATTCATTACTGGTGATTCACTGCTCTTTGCAGCAGGTTTAATTGCTGCGAGCACATCCAATATCAACATCGTCATTCTTGTCACCGGTGTTGGCATCGCAGCATTCTTTGGCGATCAAGTTGGATTTGTGATTGCTCGTCATTATGGTCGTCCATATTTACAAAAACGCGGTGGTAAAAAGACTCAATCAGCAATAAAACGGACCGAGAACTTCTATCAAAAATATGGTTGGTGGGCAGTTGTGGTTGCTCGCTACATGCCTTGGGCTCGAGTGATAATTCCAGCCGTAGCAGGTATTGGCAAAATGAACTATTACAAATTTCTTTCCAGTAATTTTGTTGGTGCTATAACTTGGGGTGTAGGAATTACTCTTACTGGCTATTACGCCGCCACAATTCCTGCTGTCAAATCAGGAGCTTATGCAATTGCTGCTTTCTTTATTATTGGTTCGGTAGTTGCAGGAATTAGAACCTGGCTATTAGATAGAAAAGTAAAGAACTAAAAATGCCAGGCTGGATTCTTGCTTCAGGTGGAAATGAATTCAGCGATATTTATGCCAAAGCAGATCTTGCAGCGCTAGAAAAAAGAAAAAATAAAACCTCTCCCCTGTTAGTTGTTGTTACTGCTCCATTTCCTACTCAGCTTCAGGCTTACCAATTGGCAGAAAAATACTTTGCAAATCTAGGTATAAAAACAATCATGAGTTCAATACTTAGTGAAAATGATTTATCAACGGAAAATATTTCCCAACTTGCTCAAGCAGATGCAATCTATTTTGCAGGTGGAACCCCTGCTCGATTAACTAAATGTTTTGTGGGCACAACAGCTGAAACTGCAATTAGAAAAGCTTTAGAAAATGATGCAGTAGTAATGGGATCTAGTGCTGGAGCGATGCTTTTTGGTTCAAAAGTTGTGATGCCTGGTGGAAATGAGATTGGAAGAGGTTTAAACCTTTTAGAAAACCAAATAGTCCTGGCCCACTTTGGGGGAACCTGGCCTGGGTGGATCAGGGGCTTTCAAAACCAAGATTTTGACTTTCTAGGCCTTGGCGAAGGGGGTTCGGTTTTAACACCAGTCACATCCTCCTCGCAACCTGTTGAGTTCGGCGAAGTTTTTCGGCCTGTAACAAATATTTAATAAATCTCTTAGTGTGTTCAGGCCCGCATCAAGGCTCTGGGTTAATAAAATTTGCCTTATTAGTTGACTCGCAACTAATTCTGGGGAGGGAAAAAACTAGCTAATGGCAACATTGGATTCATATTTCCAAATTAAGAAAAGAAAATCCAGCGTAGGTCAAGAAGTTCGTGGCGGACTTGTCACGTTCTTAACGATGGCTTACATCGTTGTATTAAATCCGCTGATCTTGGGATTCACACAAGATGTCAACGGTAAATTCCTAGGTGGCGGAGAAGCACCTAATTTGGCAGCAATCGCAGCAACAACTGCTTTAGTTGCAGGAATTTTAACCATATTGATGGGGGCTGTTGCTAATTTTCCATTAGCTCTAGCGACTGGTCTTGGCATCAATGCATTCGTTGCAAGAATCGCTGCAGGCTATATGCCATGGGATCAAGTAATGGGCTTAGTGGTGTTGGAAGGAATTATCATCACCATTGCAGTTCTTACTGGCTTTCGCGTTGCAGTATTTAAAGCAGTACCAACTCAATTAAAAATTGCAATCTCTGTTGGTATTGGTTTATTCATCGCACTAATTGGTTTAGTGGATGCAGGATTTGTTCGCCGTACTCAATCTGGACCAGTTCCAGTTGAACTAGGCGCAGGCGGAACCCTTGTTGGATGGCCAGTAGTGGTCTTCATCGTTGGTTTACTCTTGATCGCATTCTTGTATGCACGCCAAACAAAAGGTGCAATCTTAATCGGAGTTCTAACAGCAACAGTTATTGCTGTAATTCTTGAATCCGCATTAAAGATTGGTCCTTCATTCTTAGGTGATGGCAAATTCAATCCAAGTGGTTGGGGCTTAAACGTTCCATCTATTCCAAGTAAATTTGTGGACTTCAATCCAGATTTCTCATTGATTGGTTCATTTGATCTATTTGGTGGATTCAAAACTGCAGGCTTCTTAACTGCAGCATTGCTTGTTTTCACATTGCTAATCACTGACTTCTTCGACACTATGGGCACAATGACTGCCATCAGTGCTGAAGCTGGTCTAAGTGACAGCAAAGGAAACGTTCCAAACGCAGACAGAATTTTGTTTGTTGATTCAGTTGCAGCTATGGCTGGCGGTGCAAGTGGTATTTCTTCAAATACTTCTTACATTGAATCAGCATCAGGTGTGGGCGAAGGCGCTCGCACAGGATTAGCAAGCATCGTTACTGGTATTGCATTCTTGTTGACAATTTTCTTGTCACCAATTGTTGCAATGGTTCCTTACGAAGCAGCAACTCCTGCTTTGATCATCGTTGGTTTCTTAATGATGACTCAAATCAAAGACATTGACTGGACCGATGTAACAATCGCGCTTCCAGCATTCTTAACAATTATCTTGATGCCATTTACTTACTCAATTGCCGTAGGTATTGGTGCAGGATTTATTACTCACGTTGTATTAAAAGTTGCAACAGGCAAATCCAAGTCCATTCACCCATTGCTATGGGTAGTGGCTGGCGCCTTTGCGATTTATTTTGCAACATCTCCGATTAGAGATCTACTCGGGTAATTTCCTAGGTAATAAAATAAGGGCCAGAGAAATCTGGCCCTTATTTTATTTTCAAGTTTTTTTTAACTAGTCCAAGAGGTATACAAAGGTCTGCCTTCGGCATAACCTGCCGCGGATTGAATTCCTACCACGGCTTTTTCTGCAAATTCATTTATGGTTTTTGCCCCGGCATAGGTAAATGATGATCTAATTCCAGCAATGATTTCATCAACTAAATCTTCTACTCCTGGTCGATTTGGATTTAAATACATTCGAGAAGTAGAGATTCCTTCTTCAAATAGAGATTTTCTGGCACGATCAAATGCATCTTCGCCACTTGTGCGAGCTGCAACTGCTCGAGCAGAAGCCATGCCGAATGATTCTTTGAATAGTTTTCCTTGAGAATCTTTTTGTAAATCTCCAGGGGATTCATAAGTTCCAGCAAACCAAGAACCGATCATCACATGTGATGCACCAGCTGCTAATGCCAAAGCAACATCGCGGGGATGTCTTACTCCACCATCTGCCCAAACTGTTTTGCCATATTTTTTTGCTTCTAGTGAGCATTCCAAAACTGCAGAAAATTGTGGTCTTCCAACTCCGGTTTGCATACGTGTTGTACACATTGCACCAGGTCCTACTCCAACTTTAACTATGTCAGCACCTGCATCAATTAATGCTTTTACTCCTGCTGCGGTAACAACGTTTCCTGCCACAATTGGAACTTGTGGATTCAATGCTTTGATAGCAGTTAATGCTTCAATCATTTTCTTTTGATGACCATGAGCAGTATCAACAACTAAAACATCTGCTCCTGCTTTAAGTATTTTTTCAGCTCTTGCTGCAACATCGCCATTAATACCCACAGCAACAGCAATTATTAACTTTCCATTTTTATCTAATGCTGGGTTATAAAGACTTGCTCTTAGAGCACCTACTTTTGTAAGTATTCCCAAAAGTTTTCCATCTTTTGCAACCACTGGTGCAAGTTTGGTTCTGTTGTCGTTTAGATAATCAAATGCTTCTCGAGGAGATAGATCTTCAGTTATGGTAATTAATTCTTTACTCATTACTTGTTTTACTTGAGTAAAGCGATCTACTTCAGAGCAATCTTCCTCAGTAACTATTCCAATTGGTTTTCCATCTTCTACAACTACTACAGCCCCATGAGCTCGTTTATGAATAATTCCCATAACGTCTGCAACTGTTTGATCTGGATTTAAAGTTAATGGGGTGTCATAGAAAGTATTTCTACTTTTAACCCAATCAATAATTTCAGTAATTACCGGAAGTGGTACATCTTGTGGAATAACAGCTAGGCCACCTCTGCGAGCAATTGTTTCTGCCATTCTTCGACCAGAAATAGCAGTCATGTTTGCAACAACTAATGGAATAGTTGTTCCTGTCTTATCGTGTGCGTTGAGATCAACATCAACTCTGGAAGTCAGTTCAGAATGACTTGGGACCATGAAGACATCGTCATAGGTCAAGTCATAGGAGGGTTCATTTAAAAAGCGCACAAATCGAGAGTTTATGAGACAACTTGATTAAAGGCTAGTTTGGACACAAATCTAACGCTTAAGTCAATGTCTTTTCTTGTCTATATATATAGGTAGTAGCGTTGCTGCGTGAGCCAAGACCCATATGAATTAGCAAAACTGTCCGCAGCCAAGTTAGCTGAAATCACCAAGATCACTAAACATGATGTTTTGGTTGTTTTAGGTTCTGGTTGGACTCCAGCAGTAGATGCTTTAGGTACACCAAATGCAGAAATTACTGTTACTGATTTACCAGGATTTAGTGCCCCTGCAGTTGCAGGTCATGCTGGAAAAATACGAAGTGTAAAAGTTGGAAACTCTCAAACCTTGATTCAAATGGGTCGAACCCATTATTACGAAGGCAAAGGAACAGCAGCGGTAGTTCATGCTGTTAGAACAGCAGTAGCAAGTGGCGTAAAAACAATTATTTTGACAAATGCTTGTGGTGGATTACAACTTAAATGGAAACCAGGTACTCCTGTTTTAATTAAAGACCACATCAACTTAACAGGAGCAACACCTTTAGTTGGACCAAGATTTCTAGACGTGAGTGAAGTTTATTCCAAAAGATTAAGAAAGATTGCTCAAGAAATTGATCCTTCTTTGGATGAAGGCGTTTATGTTCAATTCCATGGTCCTCAATATGAAACACCTGCCGAAGTGCAAATGGCCATAAAACTTGGTGGAGATTTAGTTGGAATGTCTACTGCTTTAGAAGCAATCGCTGCTCGCGAAGCCCAAGCAGAAGTATTAGGAATTTCTATGGTGACAAATCCTGGAGCAGGCCTTACTGATGAACATCTAAATCACGAAGAAGTATTAGCTGCAGGTTTAGCAGCCGCTTCTCGAATGGGTGATTTACTAAAGAAAGTTATTGAAAAACTGTGAGTAAAGAATTAATTGCAGTTGCTCAAAATTGGGCTCAGCATGATCCTGATTTAAAGACAAAAAAACAAGTTGAAGAACTAATTACAAATAATGACATTGAGAAATTATCTGAACTTTTTGCAGGAGATCTTGAATTTGGCACTGCTGGATTAAGAGCAGAAATTGACGCAGGGCAATCAAGAATGAATCGTGCTGTAGTAATTAGAGCCACATACGGCTTATGTCAATATTTAATAAGTAAAAATCCTGGGAAGAAACCTAAATTAATTGTGGGTAATGACGCTCGTCATATGTCTGATCAATTTGCACAAGATGTTTGTGGAGTGGCAACTGCACTTGGTTTAGAAGTATTTAGATTGCCAACAAAACTTCCAACCCCTGTTTTAGCTTTTGGCGTAAGACATATTGGTGCAGATGCTGGAGTAATGATTACCGCATCTCATAATCCACCCAGAGATAACGGTTACAAAGTTTATGATCATCTAGGTGCCGGAATTATTCCTCCGATGGATAAAGAAATTGCCCAACTAATTAAATCTGCCCCAATGGCAGATGAAATCAAACTTGCTTCTGGCTGGAATGAAATAGATATCACTACTCAGTATCACCAAAGAGCTGCTCAGTTAGTTAATAACAACTATGGCCAAATCAAAGTTGCCTTTACTCCAATGCATGGAGTTGGCCAAGACACTTTTGATGCTTGCATGAAAGAAGCAGGATTTAATCCATCAATAAATGTTGCTGAACAAACCAAACCAGATCCAAACTTTCCAACTGTTTCTTTTCCAAACCCAGAAGAACCAGGCGCTATGGATCTCCTGCTTGCTCTAGCTAAAAAAATTGAAGCAGATGTAGCAATTGCCAATGATCCTGACGCTGATAGATGTGCTGTTGCCATTCCTGAAAACGGAAACTGGAAAGTTTTAAGTGGCGATGAATTAGGTTTTCTAATTGCTTGGTGGTTAATTCAGAAATCTAAATTGACTAATGTTTCCTTAAAGGGACAAATGGTTGCATCCATTGTTTCAAGCTCACTTGTGCCAAAGATGGCAAAAGCAAATGGACTAAAAGGTGCCACAACTTTAACTGGGGTTAAGTGGATGGGCCATCTAGATGAATTAATTTTTGGCTATGAAGAAGCAATTGGTTATTGCACAGATCCAGAATTTGTTAGAGACAAAGATGGAGTAACAGCGGCTTTAAGAATTGTTGAAATGTTTTCTTATCTAAAGCAAGACAATACTTCTGCTGAAGAAATACTAAATGGTATTTATGAGGAATTTGGAGTACATCTGACTAAACAGCTAAGTTTTAGATTTGATTCTGTTGCCAAAGCCAAAGAAATCACTTCAAAACTTATTTCTAATACTCCAGCAAAAATTGGTGAATTTAGTGTTGAAAAAGTGGATGACATGAATCAAGGAATAGATGGTCTTCCCCCATCTTCTGGAATCAGATTGCTGACAAAAAATGGCAGAATCATCGTTCGCCCAAGTGGTACAGAGCCAAAATTAAAGTGCTACTTAGAAGTAACAACTCTGCCAGGAAATCCACAAGAGAATAGGGCAATTGCCAAAAAAGAATTAGATTCTCTGGCTGAATCTGTGCATCAATTACTCACGACTATTTAATACAAATAGCACTTCGCTACGCTGTTAACGTGCTTAAAGACGATCCGTTAGTGCTGCCCTCGATTCTTCGTGATGCCACAAATAGTGATTCAGCACTTAAGAAATTCCTAAACGGGTTATCTGGAGTAGACAAAGTAGGCGTTGAAGAAAGAGTTGCCAAATTAGGTACTCGTTCAATCAAAACAACTGCTAAAGCAGAAGGTATTGATCTTTCAATTCGCATGATTGATTTAACAACTTTGGAAGGAATGGACACAAAAGGCAAAGTTAAATCACTTTGCGCCAAAGCAAAAAGTCCAGATCCATTAGATCCAAGCGTGCCAAGTGTGGCAGCAGTTTGTGTTTACAGTGATTTAGTTGGGATTGCAAAAGAAAACTTAATTGGAACAAACATCAATGTTGCCGCAGTAGCAACAGGTTTTCCATCCGGAAGAGTTTCCCTAGCTGCAAAATTACAAGATACAGCAGATGCAGTCTCTCAAGGTGCAGATGAAATTGACATGGTTATTGATCGTGGTGCATTTCATGAAGGTCGCTTCTTAGATATTTATGATCAAATTCAAGCAATCAAACATACTTGTGGTGCTGCACATTTGAAAGTAATTCTAGAAACCGGCGAATTAAAAACTTATGACAACGTGAAGAAAGCTTCTTGGATTGCGATGTTAGCAGGAGCAGACTTTATTAAAACTTCTACTGGAAAAGTTCAACCGGCAGCAACTCTTCCGGTAACCCTTGTCATGTTGCAAGCAATTAGAGATTTTGAGATTGCAACTCACCGTCGAATCGGGATGAAGCCAGCTGGTGGAATAAAGACAACAAAAGATGCCATGAAATATTTAGTATTACTCAAAGAAACTTTAGGCGATAACTGGATGAATCCAAATATGTTTAGATTTGGTGCCTCAAGTTTATTAAATGATCTTTTAATGCAAAGACAAAAGATGAAGAATGGTGCCTACTCAGGTCCAGATTATGTGACGGTGGACTAATGGTTTTTGAATACGCCCCCGCTCCAGAGTCAACCAAAATAATTAATTTGAAATCAAATTATGAACTATTTATTGGTGGAAAATTTGTTAAGAGTAAAGCAGGCTCTAATTACAAAACAATTAACCCTGCTACCGAAGAAGTCTTGTCAGAAATAGTTGAAGCAAGTCAAAAAGATGTTGACGAAGCAGTTAAAGCTGCACGCAAAGCATTTAAGTCTTGGTCAAAACTTCCAGGATCAGAACGTGGTAAATATCTTTACCGCTTAGCTCGAATCATTCAAGAAAGATCACGAGAATTAGCGGTCTTGGAATCAATGAACAACGGTAAACCAATAAGAGAAAGTAGAGACATTGATATTCCTTTGGTTGCTGCACATTTCTTTCATTACGCAGGCTGGGCAGACAAACTTGATTACGCAGGTTTGGGTAAAAACCCACAGCCACTAGGAGTTGCTGGACAAATCATTCCTTGGAATTTTCCACTCTTAATGCTTGCGTGGAAGATCGCACCAGCAATAGCTGCTGGAAATACTGTTGTTCTTAAACCAGCAGAAACAACTCCCCTAACAGCATTGTTATTTGCTGAAATTTGCCAACAAGCAGAACTTCCAGATGGTGTTGTAAACATCATTACTGGTGCAGGTGCAACTGGAAAATTCTTAGTTGAACATCCTGATGTTAATAAAGTTGCCTTCACAGGTTCTACAGAAGTTGGCAGACTAATAGCCCAAACTGTTGCAGGAACCAACAAAAAAGTGACTTTAGAACTTGGTGGCAAAGCTGCCAATATTGTTTTTGACGATGCCGCAATGGATCAAGCAGTTGAAGGTGTTGTTAACGGAATTTTCTTCAATCAAGGTCACGTTTGTTGTGCAGGATCTAGATTGCTCTTACAAGAATCTATTTCTGATGAATTCTTAAATCTTCTATATGACCGAATGAAAACCCTTCGATTAGGCGATCCGCTAGATAAGAACACAGATATTGGTGCCATTAACTCTGCAGCCCAATTAGCCAAAATTAAAGAATTAACTAAAGCTGGAAAATCTGAAGGAGCAGAAATGTGGAGTGCTCCTTGTGAAATTCCTAATAAAGGTTTCTGGTTTGCCCCTACAGTATTTACAAATGTTTCTCTTTCTCATCGAATAGCTCGTGAAGAAATATTTGGTCCAGTATTAAGTGTGCTTACCTTCAGAACTCCTGATGAAGCAATTGAAAAAGCTAATAACACTCCATTTGGTTTAAGTGCAGGAATTTGGACTGAAAAAGGTTCACGAATTCTAGAAGTCGCACACAGATTAATAGCAGGTGTGGTGTGGGCAAACACATTTAACAAGTTTGATCCAACAAGTCCATTTGGCGGATATAAAGAATCAGGTTATGGCCGCGAAGGTGGACGTCACGGATTAGAACCATATTTAAAGGCAGGTAAATAAATGTCAAACATTGATGTGAAAAGAACCGCCAAACTATTTATTGGTGGAGCTTTTCCCAGGTCTGAATCTGGTAGAACTTATGAAGCAAAAGATAAGAATAAAAACTTTGTAGCAAATGTTGCCCTTGCCTCAAGAAAAGATGGCAGAGATGCTGTTGTGGCAGCAAGATCAGCTTTTGCTAAATGGTCAGAAGCAACTGCTTATAACCGAGCACAAGTTCTTTACCGAGTTTCTGAAATCATGCAAGGAAGACGTGAACAATTTGTTGACGAGTTAAGTTTGTGGTCAAAAACTAAGAAGCAAGCAGAAAATGAAGTTGATGAAGCAATCAATCGCATGGTTTGGTTTGCTGGTTGGGCTGACAAAATTGCGATGGTAACTGGATCTAATAATCCTGTTGCAGGTCCATTCTTTGACTTTTCAATTCCTGAACCAACAGGAGTAGTTGCTGCAGTTGCTCCAGAAGATTCGGCCCTGTTAGGTTTAGTTGAAACTATTGCATCAATTGTGGTCAGTGGAAATACAGTTATTGTGATTGCTTCAGAATCACAACCTCTTCCAGCTGTTTCATTGGCCGAAATAATTGCAACCAGTGATGTGCCAGGTGGAGTTATTAATATTTTGACTGGTTCATACAAAGAAATTGCCCCTTGGTTAGCAAGTCATCAAGACGTTAATGCTCTTGATTTAACTGGAGTAGATAAAAA
>Ga0114981_10003033_pt1 | contig 10729 bp, 8 predicted proteins | sample S_140806_MF_Meta_FD_87028 | JGI IMG/M metagenome (GOLD analysis project Ga0114981, IMG submission 87028) | Freshwater microbial communities from Lake Simoncouche, Canada to study carbon cycling - S_140806_MF_MetaG | ecosystem: Environmental > Aquatic > Freshwater > Lake | place: Lake...
CACTTGTTGGTTAGTTCACCGGCATGCCCAGGGTTTACAAGGGTTTCATGAGCCAACTTGGCTCGCCACATGGGATCTTTAGCCGAATTGGCCATCATGGTAGCCCTCCAGTTTTCTGCTGGACCCACATTCACTCCGTTTCCATCTACCAATGCCAGCGGCGGATTAGCTATATCCATGTCCACTCCATGACATCCGGCGCACCGACCAGAGCCCATGAACATGTCGGAGCTTCCGGTGGGCAAATCACCCACCAAGTTTTTGTAAGCTCCCATCTCTTGAGCAGAATGATATCCCTTAGGCTTTCGCTTTTGATAGGCTGCTGTAAACACAACAAATACAGCTACAGCAGCTGTCAAAACTAAAATTTTCGCCTTGGTTCTTGATCCTTTCCAAAAGTCCATACGTGCATATTAATGTATCGAAAGTACAATCACACAGCTTAAACACCCGAACAAAGATCAATCGAAACCGCTCGATGAGAGGGGGCCCCAAGACCAACTACCAAACTTCCAGCTTCTCAACTGCAACATCGCCCATCAGTTCGTTGATTGCATCCATCAGTTTGGTCTTTTGGTAGGATAGTTCCTGCTTGAGCGGTCCGCTGTCCATTTTCAGCACAAGTGTCTTTCCGTGTAGCTTGCTTTCGCGTGTTTTCTTCCAAATAACTTCGCCAACCACTTCTCTATAACAACGCAAAACCTCCATTTCTTGGTAGCGATGCTCCCATCCGTTTCGGCGAAGGATGTCTGATATAAGTTCTTTGAGAGGATTATCTGTATATGTTCTGTTCGACATCGCAACAAATATCGATTGAAACGATGCTTAGATCGGATCTAATTTTCCACTTTCTACTTTCCAGGCCTTGTATTGCAAACCCGCGCCTTGCAAAACCTCAGGCATTCGTTCCGTGCTCGTATCAGTGATGAACATTTGCCCTACATCATTGCGTGATAGCCACCCCATAATATTGGCAACCCTGTGTTCGTCAATCTTATCGAAAAAATCGTCGAGCAAGAGTATTGGCTTCACCCCTGCCGATTCTTTCATAAAGAGATATTGAGCAAATTTCAAGGCAAACAAGAACGATTTCTGCTGACCTTGAGATGCAAATTTCTTGAGCGCATTGCCCGCAATTAGAAAGTCTAAATCGTCGCGGTGGCAACCAGCAGAAGTTCGCTCCAATTGCCTGTCGCGGCGGGCGTTTTTTCGAAGCAGTTCCTCCATGCTCGATTCATTTAACTCAGAATCGAAGTTGAACGACACTTCCTCCGCGCCACCGGAAATTTCGCGGTAAACCCGCTGAAATACGCCCTGAAAGTTTTTTAGAAAAGAGGCTCTGGCCTCGTGAATCGAGGCCGCACGCTCTATAAGTTGAACATCCCAAATTTCCAAAAATTCATCGGGAAAATGCGCCTGCTTCGCATAGGTTTTCAGCACTGTATTTCGCTGTAGCAATGCATGATTGTATGCTATCAGATCATCGAGATACCCGCGCGACAATTGAGCCAAGGTACTGTCCATAAACTTACGTCGCACCTCACTTCCCTCCCAGATGAGTTCAATATCATAAGGAGTAATCATAACGCATGGAAGCAGACCTATGTGCTCGGCCAATCGATCATACTCCTTGTGATTTCTCTTAAATACTTTGCGCTGATTTCTTCTTACTGCGCAAATAACCTGTTCGGACTGGTCGCGTCTCGTGAACTCACCGGTAATCGCAAACTGATCCGATCCAAACCGTATGTTCTGCGTATCAATCGGATTGAAAAAACTCTTGCAGTTGCACAAGTAGTATATAGCATCCAGCAAATTGGTTTTGCCCGAACCATTTTTTCCAACGAAGCAATTTGCACTTGCATGGGTTTCGACACTCAACTCTTCATAGTTCTTGAAGTGATAAAGTGATAATTTTTGAAGTCGTATTTCGTCCATGCTACTCAATACCATTGAACACCAAAATCAGTGCTTCCCGACCCGAAGCTTACAAATTCACGATTGAGCTCCTCCATATAGAGATACTCATTCTCCAGCTCAACCATTGCATCCTCATCATCGTCGAGTACTACACTCCGATCTGATTCAATAAAAAGAGGCCAGGCATTCGATGGGTCGCGCGCGTCGAATGCCAAAATGTGACCTAGCCACTGTTGAGAAGATGCCTTATACACCCTGTAAAAATGAACATCCAACTTTGTACCTCTGATTTCGCCGCTGCGGCTTGATAAGAGCAAAACCGAGTCTGCCGATTCTTCATTCGACTCGTATTGATTTCTCAGATATAGCTTCGCAAGTGCTTCGCGGCTTTGCCATTCGGACGGCATTCGCGCAGTCGCTCCATGCTCACGGAGCATAGCATATAGCTGGTGCACCTGATCATTCATGCGGATCAATCGATTGACAACCGTGTCGGACGGCAAAATTCCATGCTCCAAATCGAATTCGGTCATATCGGTCAATAACTGACCTCTCTTGGATGCGGCGGCTTTGGCAAAAAAGGCAGTAACCTCTTTCTCTCTTCGAATGGGTTGCAGCAACGAAAAGTAGTCAAGCAATAAATCTGTGTTAAAACCATAACCCTCCTCCGAGCTGCTCTTTAAGCGCTTTAGCTCATTGCGCGCCTCCACAAGAAGTTGCGGAACCAAATAGCGATAGGATGTTACGGGAAGCCAACCACTGTCGGCCGCCATAGCCATGAGGTGATAAATACTTTGTTCATACTCATCGATAGCCAGCAGCTGCATCAGCTGGGGCAAGAGCGGAGCGGCCAAACGAACAGAATCGAACAGTGCTTCACAACCGCTGCCACCCATCTCATCAAACACAATAGGCGGCTCTTCGACCACCAGTTTTGCATAGGTGCGCCAGGCCCTGGCGGTTTTCATTCGCAACAATGCCGAAAGCAGCTCGAACTGATACTCTGCGCTATCCGGAAACGCGTTGAACTCTCGCACGAGAAAATCGATGTTTTGAGCTGATGTATCAGCCGCTAGCCCGGATAGCAACTTGGACTGAATATGCACAGCATCTTCACCTGTGAAATAGGGCAAGTCCTTCAACAAGTTACGCATCCTGGCTGCCGATTCTGCCGTAAAATCCATTTCACCGGTGATCTGCAATGCGCGCATTCGCTGCAATGAATCGACAGAGACCAAAGCGTCGAAGTAAGCAGCATCGCGCGATTGGAAGTGTGGATATGGAAAGAGCGTGTCGGTTGAACGGAAGGTTTCAAACGCGGTTCGATGAAAATCAGATAACCCTACAATCGAGTCATAACAAGCCAACATGTGATAGAACGACTTGTTGTGCAGAACCATGCGATGCAAGAATCGCTTGGTAGTGCCCGTATCTCCAACAACAAACTCAAAATTGGCCCCGGAATCACTCCATTGAACGCGCTCTGAAATAAGCTTCATATCAATCCCCAAAATAAGCGCGCGCTTATCATGCAGAAATGCATTCTTGTCCTCTCCGTCCGAAAATTCGTGATACCGCTGAAAATCCACCAGTATTGATTCTGCGCTGAGAGGGGCATTCAAGGTTAGAGAAGCATTGGTACCAAAAGGTGAATTCGCCGCGACTTCAAGATCAGCATTGAAAAGCATCGCATCCATGGAGGATGTGCTCTCCAGAGGAACATAAGGCAATAGCGTCGAAAAACACAACTCGTCATTCTGATAGGAATGACCTGTTCCCGATTGAGGATTCATCATTTGAAAAGAGTCGAACCATTTGCGGCGTATCGAATCATCCGACTCGTTTGTAGAAAGTGCCAGGTAGCTGAGGGCATTCATAACAAACATCGCATGTACACGCTCATTCTGTGTTTCACCCATCTCTTTCAATCCCGCGAACTCGGCCTCAATAGCGGCAAGGCCCTGGTGCTGCGTAAATCTGAACGCACCCAGCTCAAGATTTCTGTCTTCTGCAAAGGCGCGCATTAAACGCTGCAACTCATACTTGTCTTCATCGAGAAAGCCGGGCGTTTCAATTACATGGCGCTGAATAGTATAGTACGCGTTATTTTTTGAGTCGGTTGAAACTACCTCGAAATCGGGGCCCACATCGACATTAGAAACTTGGTCATACGATATCCCACGGGATGGAAGAGTCACACGAATCGCTCCATCCGGTGAAGTCCATTCGTTGTCGGATGATTCTGACTCATTGATTGTAAGATTATCAAAAAACTCCGCACCGAAACCAGCTTTCACCTTATCGCCCGTTGCAGCGAGTTTGAGAACGATGATTTCATCCGGCATCACAACAATTTGCTGCCTCTGATATTCACCCCTGCGTGTTTTATTAACGACATCAATTCCCGCATAACGTCCCACCTTGATTGCCTTCTTGGAAATCACTTCACCGGCCACCGTTTCGTAGAGTAAACTATCAATGATGGCGAGCAAATCAGAACTAGTATAACCCGTAATTGCATTGTATGACTTCAAACGAGTTAGCGAGTAATTTGCCCCGTTGGCCATATCGAGGCAAAGCCAGGTAGTTGACTCCTTCGTTGCACGCGTATGATATACCTCGGACGGAGCGCTCACCGAAACCACACCATCGGGCGATGCAAAAGGCACGAATGGCCTATCGTATATACGCTTATCAATTTCTTTGCGTCGCTTGGCATTGCGGCTACCCTTGTTGAGTGGGTTAACATCGTAACCCAATTCCCGCAAGGTTTCGATCACACCTCCTTCCCCGGGCAAATGTGCACAGCCCATAGCAGCGAATACTGATTTACCTGCATGAAACAAACTATCGATATTGCGCACGAAAAGCTTGTTTCTTTCCAGCAAAATGTACGTTCGGAATGCATCGCTGCTTGCATTGCGAGTCAAGGAGTCAATCAAGTCAAGATCTTGTCGTCGATAAGCAGGTTCGAGCTGTCTGCTCAACTCCTCGTACTCGTTGATGTCTCCCTCGTCCCACTCGCGTTGATCCATTTCCTGAGCATCAGCAGCACTCGCTTTTCGGATGAACTCATCGCTTTGCTCATAGGTCTCCAGGCCGATTGTCTCAAGTCCCATTTTCTTGGCCACCTGATAAATGTGCATATCCAACCAGGTATCCTCTTCAAAGTCGATTGAAGCGTCGCCATCGCCATACCGAAACATGAGATAGTTGAGGATGTCAGGTTCATAGAGTAACGCCTCGCGAACCCGCTCGTAGGCGTTCAGACCACCACCAATGCTCCAATAGCCATGGATATTAGGCAACGGAGAATCGGTTTCGGTTGCATACTCGTCGTAGTAACCCTCTTCGAGCTCTTGACTACCGAGCCATAATGCAACCTGCGGATCTTGGAACAATGCGTCCAACCAAGCCTCGGGCTCCAGCTCGAGCGCAACAACATCGGCTGATTGTATACAGTCGTAAAATGGATCCCCCAACTGAAACGCCAATTTCCCGCTTATGTGCATGGTACCGTACAAATACGAGGGCTTTCGCAAACCATTGCCGGAAACCTTCCACAACAAGCTTTGGTATTGACCATGAGCAGTAAAACCAACCCCCAACAATCCAAGGAACGACAACAGATAAGCAAGGTTTTTCATGGGGAGTAGATGATTCACGGGCAACGATATCAGGTCAAAAATAGGGAGTATAGATGTCCCTGTAATCAGATTTGTCAGATGAAAGCAGAAATCGTTTATTTTTGCGGCCGCATAACATTGAAAAATATGTCAAAACAAGACGCTAATACAGGAGAGACCTTAGTTGACTTTCAACAAGTAGCCTCTAAAACTGAACAATTCTTCGAACAGAACCGCAAAGCCATTTCGATTGGAATGGGAACTATCGTATTGGTTTTGGGCGGATTTTTTGCTTTCCAATTTCTCTACAAAAAGCCCCGTGAGGTGGAAGCTTCAAACGCGGCCATTCGCGCAGACTTATTAGTTGAGATGGATTCTATCCGTTTGGCTGTAATGGGGGATGCCAATTTCGAAGGCTACGAAGCAATTGCTGCAAACTACAGCGGAACTAAGGTGGCAGCTCGTGCACATTTTTGGTGCGGCGTATACTACCGCGACATTGCTAAAGATTACAACACCGCATTGGAGCACTTTAAACAAGCAAGTTTCGGTGATGAGGCTATGAGTGTTGAGTTGACCGGATGCATCGGTGACATGTATATCATGTCGAATGACCTAGAGCAAGGTGCTTCATGGCTTGAAAAAGCAGCTAAACAAGCTAACTCAAGCGCTAGCCGCGATTTCACAGGTCCGCTCTATAATCTAAAAGCCAGCAAAGTTTATATGGAGCTTGGAAACAACTCTAAGGCAATCGCATTGCTTCAATACGTAGTTGATAATTACGACAAGCGCTCACAAGAATATGGTGAAGCTGAAAAGCTCCTCTCCTACTTGAAGGCGAAGGGCTAGTCGCATGGCAACTCAAGACCTTTCTTCTTACAACAAAGAACATCTTCCCGATGCACACTCGATGCGCATCGGGATTGTTGTTTCTGAATGGAACGATCACATCACTTCCAATCTTTTAAAGGGGTGTGTCGACGCTCTTACCGACTGTGGTGTAAGCAGTAAAAACATACTTGTTGCCCATGTTCCGGGAAGCTTCGAATTAGCCTTGGGTGCTCACATGCTTTTTGATAATCACAAGCCGGAAGCGGTTATCTGTTTGGGGTGTGTGATTCGCGGGGAAACAGCTCATTTTGATTTTGTCAGTCAGGCATGCGCCAATGGAATACAACAGCTTGCCCTACAAACTGGCAAACCCGTGATATTTGGTGTGCTTACCGACGACACAGAAGAGCAATCCATTGCTCGCAGTGGCGGCAGCAAAGGAAATAAAGGCACAGAGGCTGCCATCACGGCCATCAAGATGATAGGCCTTCAGCGAGAATTGGAAAATAATAACTGGTAATACGGAGCGTTTTCTAAACCTCCATTTCCTGAAACGACAACTCTTCTTTACCTTTCTTGGTAAGTCTATAACCGGAGTTGTTCTTATTCATGATGTAACCATCGAGATACAAATTAGCAACGCGTTCACCGAGCTGCGCGCTTCGGGTTGAAGAAGCGTCATCATGTTCTATTCTACTCCAAAAAGCAGTTTCCAACTGACTCAACTTGATGAGTTCGTTCTTGTTGTTCTTCTTGTAGGTTTGAATGATATCGAGAATGACGTAGTCGTATTTGTCCAGAAACATGAGCAGAATGGTTGGCCGGTTAATTTAGATTGGCGTGTTAACGCGGGGCTAATATAGAATCTACATTGGTGGGTGTATGTGTGCAACTCGCAACCTTTTGCTCACAACTTTTCAACCTTATTCGGCATCATTTCGAAACCGAACACCAAAGATGGAGTTGTCTTGTATTTGATATACCTTGCACACATCGATTCCATTCACATGAAAAAAATCTTACTCAATCTGCTCTGCTGTGCTGCTCTGCCAGCCGCTTCTCAAATCACGATTAACAGCAACCACCTTCCCAATGCGGGAGATCTGCTATTTACACGCGCAGCCACGTTGCTGACTGATGTAGACTTGGATGCAACCGGTGCCAATTACACCTGGACTTTTGGCGATGATGTTATTCAGGCCGGAGCGCTCGATGCCGGAACGGAGTGTGCGGATCTTAGTTCGCTATCGCTATTAAATCAGGTGTTCTTCAATAGCCCCTTGTTTCCTGATTACAATTCGGATTTTGGAATTGGAGCAGCACTTCTCGACAATCCACTAATCAGCATAGAGAACGCATACCAAATTTACAAAAACAGCGGTGGTGTTTACGCCATGACGGGAATCGTTGCTACAGTGCAAGGCGTGCCTCTCAATGCGCAATACAATGAGCGGGACATCATTTACGATTTACCACTTACCTACCCCGCTTCAGGAAATACGCATTCTGTGTTGGAGCTAGATGTTCCTACCGTTGCCTACTATGGCACAGATCAATACCGCAACTACGAATGCGACGGCTGGGGCACACTCAATATGTATGGGCAGTCATTTGAAGTGCTTCGGGTAAAGTCAACATTGATTGGATACGACTCTATTTATGTTAGTCTCGTTCCTTTTGGCTTTCAATTCCCAAAAGACATCACAACCTACCAATGGATTAGCACCGAATTCAAAGTACCTGTTCTCGAAATTGTATCAACAGCCGGAGGATTTGGAGGTGATCAAATTACCGCCCGCACAGCCGACCTTGGTGTTGGGTTGAACGAACATGTTACAGCTGCGTTGAATGTATTTCCGAACCCGGCTAATGGTGATTTGTACATTGCAAATGCATCTGCCAACGACACGTATTCCATTTACAACTCCGAAGGCAAAATCATTAGCAGTGGCACTCTCACAAGCAACCATATTGACATCGACGAACTGTACACTGGAATCTACTTCATCCGATTGCAGCAGGAGAATTCTACGCTACAAGCTCGTTTTGTAAAGCAGTAAATTAATTTCCGCAAGGAAAATCAGAAGAGCCGTTCGGGTCGCAGAAATTGAGTGCAGCTGTGTATTCGCTTTGAACAAGCGCACGCAAATTACCTGCATTCGGTTGGTTATTGTTATCAAATGCAACGAGCGGCAAACTGATTAAGTTGCGCGTTCCTCGCGATGCAAACAGCCCGATTCCATTGCTGACGTTCGTATAGATTGGTCTCTCTTGTACCACTCCGGTAGAAGGCGAGTTAACTTCGATATACGACTTCAAATCATTATTACCCATGGTGAGCATCACATCAAAACACTCTGTGCGTTGCTGATCTGAATCGTATGTGCCAATAACTCTGCGGATACGCTGGTCGGCGACCAGATTATTTTGTAAGAAAGAGAAAAACGCGCGACCATCAAAAGTGATCTTCAAAAGTTGACCGCTGGTGATTTCGTCATCCGAAATACTTCCGAGGTAGTAATCCAAAAACTTCGGAGTAACGCTTATCGGTGTTCCCGACCAATCTGCATTCTCATAAACCATTTCGGTATAGTGAAAACGAAGACGCGAATCGTACACATTGGCGTTGGTGGCGGCATTCCAACGAATTGCTACCTCCGAGGTATAATTGAATCCTCCGTTGGTAGAAACGGACGCCAGAATAAACGTTGCATTTTGCTGAGGCGTGAGCCAAGAGAAGCTGTTATAACTAACAACCTTTGTTGTTGCTGTTACCTCTCGGCCATCGGTAAACTGAAGCACAATACGATAATCCGAATTTTGATTGAGGCCTGGAGCAGATGGAAGGAAGTAGTACATGGTTTGCGCCGGGCCATAGAAAATACCGTTCATTTGACGATTGGTTACCGTGGTTGAAACCAACTCATACTCCTCCACTACATCACCATCCACTATACGCTCCACCACCTTTTTTACGAAATCATCGTCCGTATATTCTGAACTATCTCGCACTGCAGCGTAGTTGTTGTTGTCTCCCTCACCTAAGAAAGTCTTGTTAATTTTTATCCACTGAGTATCCTGCACTGAAATCACATTGTCTCCATTGTAATCCGGGTCCAACAGGCCGAAAATGACTGTTGTGTTCTTGTATGGCGCATTCAAATCCACTTCTGTTTCGCAAGAAGAGAAAAGAACAGCTAGCACTAAGAATGAGAATATCGTTTGTTTCATGATGGATGTTCTAATACAAAGGTGGGCAAATGTACCCTATTGTGGGTGATACATGACGCATCCGTGAGAAAGAAAAGAGCATCGTATGGAGGCGCAGCAGCACATCCGAGACGCACGGTATGAGGCGCTCCCCCGTGCACTAGAGCGCAAGCAAAAAAGCAAGCGTATCCACCCCGTCGGCATAATCCCACAGAGCAGGACTCTGGCTGCCACCAAAGGGAATATCGCGACAGCTTACCATGCACTGAATTTCGTGAGCTCGTGATACCAAACCTTCTCGCAATGTCGACTCGTCAGAATAATACTCATAGTAGAGGCTTCCTGTTGGTGAGGCCAACGCTTGTTCCTCTTTCAGGAGCAAAAACCCATTATCAAGCAGTTGCTCCATGTTCAAAAGCCACACGGCCTTGTTGTAATCGTAATTGTTGGCGTATTTGTGGTGATTAATGACTGCGTTGTATTCGTAGAGCGCTTTATACAAGCGATCGATGTCGAATCCTTCAGGCAAATAAATCTTCGACACATTGCGGCAGCCGAGCCCGAAATACGCAAAAATATCGCGCCCCAACGCTTTCAATTCCTCGTCTGTTTCCTCTCCCGATAGAATGGCTACACTCGTTCTACTCTTTCGAATAATGTGCGGCAGATGCCCGAAATACTGCTCGAAATAGCGTGAGGTGTTGTTACTGCCCGTGGCGATTACTGCTTGCATATCCTTCATGAGACCTTCCGCAAAAACCACCTGCTCCTCTATTGATTCGTCGAGTCGGAACAACACCTTCAGCAATGCGGGCATTAACAGATTATCGTCGGATGAGAGTTTAATAAAAGCAATGTGACCCGTGAGCAAAACGCTCAGCACATCATGCAAACCCACCAATGGGAGGTTTCCTGCACAGATGACTCCGACTTTCCGCGGGCTACCTTCATTGCTCCATTCATAGCGATTAAGCCACTCTTCTAGCCGAAAGTGCTGCAACTCACCACTCCATGCGAACAATGCCCTGCGAACGTTGTTTTCCGTAAACCAACCGTTGTGATGCACATGCGTTTCGATGATTCGGTTCAGCTCGTCGTATTCTTCTGCAGTCACCCCCGACTCATATCCGGGCCATGGTGCA
>Ga0114981_10003035_pt1 | contig 10719 bp, 7 predicted proteins | sample S_140806_MF_Meta_FD_87028 | JGI IMG/M metagenome (GOLD analysis project Ga0114981, IMG submission 87028) | Freshwater microbial communities from Lake Simoncouche, Canada to study carbon cycling - S_140806_MF_MetaG | ecosystem: Environmental > Aquatic > Freshwater > Lake | place: Lake...
CGGTTTCGGGCGCCACCACCAGCTCGCCCCGTGCGCGCTCCAGCGCCTCGGCCAGCCAGGCTAGGTTGTGCGGCAGACGCTCGCCCGAGAACTTCTCATCTTGCGGCACCGAGGTCTGCAGCAGCGTGACCGTCTGCGTGCCGGCACTTCGGGTGAACTCCGGCGCTCCGGTCAGACCGGGCACCACGAACACGCCCGCCGCAGCCGCTACCAGCAGCAACGCCCGGCCCCTGCGCTGCCGCAGTGCTGGCCACGCCAGGCCCAAGCAGGCACCTGCCAAGGCCACTATGGCGCCCAAGCCATACACCCCCACCCAGGGCGCGAGGGCGGCCAGGGGGCCGTCAATCTGCGTGTAACCGCTGGCGGCCCACGGAAAGCCCGTGAAGATGACCGCACGTGCCCACTCCGCCAGCAGCCAGCAAGCGGCAAAGCTCAGGGCATCCAGCGCGGCGTGGCCCGTGCGCAAGCGCACCCACGCGGCGCAAGCCAATGCCAGGTAGAGCGACAAGGCCAGCGCCAGGATAACAACGGCCGCCACCGCCAGGCCCGCCGGCAGCCCCCCGTAGCGGTGCATGCTGATGAACAGCCACCATACGGCAGCCAGCAGCCAGGCGGTTCCAAAGACCAGGCCCGACAAGGCGGCGCGGCGCGGCGTGGCCGAGCTCAATTGAGCCACCAGCACCGCCGCAGCCAACGGCGCCAGCCACCAGAGCCCCGTGTGCACGCACGCCAAGGTTTGCAAGGCGCCTAGCGCTGCCAGGGCCCCCAGGCGGACCAGGCCGCCCAGGCGGCGCACGCGGGACATCAGGCCGGCGGCGCTGCGGGCGGGCCGCCCGGCTCGGCGGCGGCCGCCTCGTTGGCCGCTGCGGCCACGCGCGACACCTTGAACCAGCGCACGGCCCCGCCCCGGGTCAACATGACGGAGAAGCTCAGGCCCTGCACCTGCACGGCCTCGCCCCGGCGCGGCACGCGCCCCAGCTGGTCGGCCACCAGCCCGCCGATGGTGTCGAAGTCCTCCTCGGGCAGCGCCACACCAAAGGCCTCGTTGACGGCGGACACATCGGCGTCGCCTGCCACTCGGTGTGCGCCATCGGCCAGGGTCACGATGCCACTGGGAGCGTCCTGCTCGTCAAACTCGTCTTCGATCTCGCCGACGATCTCCTCCAACACGTCCTCGATAGTGATCAAGCCCGCGGTGGTGCCGAACTCGTCGATCACGATGGCCAGGTGGTTGCGGTTGGAGCGGAAGTCGCGCAGCAACTCGTTCAGGCCCTTGCTCTCGGGCACAAACACCGCCGGGCGCAGCAGCGTGCGCAGGCTGAGCTCAGGGGCCCGCTGGACCTTGAGCAAGTCCTTGGCCAGCAAGATGCCGATGATGTTGTCGCGCTCGCCGTCGTGCACGGGAAAGCGCGAGTGCCCCGTCTCGATCACCAGGCCCAGCAGTTCGTCATACGGCGCGTTGATGTCCAGCAAGTCCATGCGGGGCGCGGCCACCATCACGTCCCCAGCGGTCATGTCCGCCATGCGGATCACGCCTTCGAGCATGGCGCGGGACTCCGGGCCAATCAACTCGCGGTCTTCGGCGTCGGCCAGGGACTCGATCAACTCGTCTTTGGAGTCGGGGCCGGGGGAGATGAACTCCACCAGGCGTTCGAGAATGCTGCGCTTGTCTGCGGGCTTATCCGCCTGACGCGGGTTAGACGCGCGGGCGGACCGTCCGGAATGAGGTTCTGACACGACGGTGCCGGAAGTGACGACAGGCAGGAGAATACCGCACCGCCAAACGAGCGTGAGGGTCTCACCTTCACGCCCCTTGACGGCCGGTGACGGTTGAACGACAGTGCGCCGCCCCAAGATCCCTCACTCCCAAGACTTGACTGCACACAACGCCATGTCCCTCATTCCCGTCACCATCCTCACCGGCTTTCTGGGTGCCGGCAAGACCACGCTGCTCAAGCGGGTGCTGACCGAAACCCACGGCCAGAAGATCGCCGTGATCGAAAACGAGTTTGGCGAAGAGAACATCGACAACGACATCCTGTCGGTGAACACCGAGGAACAGATCATCCAGATGAGCAATGGCTGCGTGTGCTGCACCATCCGGGAAGACCTGCGCAGCACCCTGGCCGACCTGGCCGAGAAGCGCCGCAAGGGCGAGCTGAGCTTCGACCGCGTGGTCATCGAGACCACCGGCGTGGCCGACCCCGGCCCCGTAGCCCAGACCTTCTTCATGGACGACGAGGTGGCGGGCAGCTACCTGTTGGACTCCATCCTCACCCTGGTGGACGCCAAGCACGCCGACACGCAACTCGACACGCGCCAGGAGGCGCGGCGCCAGGTAGGCTTTGCCGACCAGATCTTCATCAGCAAGACCGACCTGGTGGCTAAGGAGACGGTGGACGCCCTGATCCACCGCCTCAAGCACATGAACCCGCGCGCTCCGCAGAAGGCCGTGCACTTTGGCGAGGTCTCGATTGCCGAGGTCTTCGATTTGAAGGGCTTCAACCTGAATGCCAAGCTCGACATCGACCCGGACTTCCTCAAGGCCGATGATGGGCACGACCACCATCATGGCCACGCCCACGATCACCACGGTCATGACCATGTCCACGACGAGCACTGCGACCACCCGCATCACCACGCCCACGACGACGACGTCAAGTCCTTCGTGTTTCGCAGCGACCGCGCCTTCAACCCGGCCAAGCTGGAAGACTTCCTGGGCGCCATCGTGCAGGTCTACGGCCCCAAGATGCTGCGCTACAAGGGCGTGCTCTACATGAAGGGCAGCGACCGCAAGGTGGTCTTCCAGGGGGTTCACCAACTCATGGGCAGCGATCTGGGGCCGAAGTGGGCACCCGGCGAAAAGAAGCTCAGCAAGATGGTCTTCATCGGCATCGACCTGCCGAAAGATGTGCTGCTGCAAGGACTGGAGCAGTGCCTGGTTTGAACCCTGTCAAACACAACCGGACCCTCCGCGCCGCCCCTGTGAAATGGCCGCCCGCAGGCGGCCAAGCCGGGGCGGTGAAGGCCCCGGTGGATGGTGGCACAATCCGCGCGCCCGAAAACCCGAGCATGACGCCCGGATATCTGCCGCTTGAGCGCGTGCACCCCAGCCCCTGACGGGACCGCGGCGCACACTCGAAGGCGGATGCGAGCACCAAGGTCAGGAGAGACCCGTGAGCAAGACTCCCGCCAAGACCAGCAGCCCCGCAGCTTCCAAGACCGCCGCCAAAACCGTCGGCGCAACCGTAAAGGCGGGCTCTGCCAAACCCGCACCTGCAACGGCACCTTCGCCCGCTCCCGCGGCTAAGTCGGCGGCAGCCAAGGGCGGGGCACCTGCTTCCCAAACCTCCAAGACTGCCTCCCCGACACCTCCCGCTGCTTCCAAGGGTGGCGCCAAGAAGACCGCGCCCCCGCCCGTTGCAGCGCCTGTGGCACCGCCCACGCACACCTTTGCTGACCGATTCGGACCCGCACGAGCAGTGGCCCGAACACTCCCTGAGCCCATGAACACTGCGAAACCTGCCGCCAAGGCAGACCCCAAGCTCGCCAACGCCTGGAAGACCAAGGCCGGTCGTGACCTCACCGAGGCCGAACTCCTGGCTATGCCAGAGACCGAATACATGAACGAGCAGCAGATCGATTTCTTCCGCGTGCGATTGCAGGCACAGAAGGACGACCTGCTGTCCAACGCCGGTGAAACCACCGAACACCTGCGCGAAGACACCACCATCGTGCCGGACCCGGCCGACCGCGCCACGATCGAGGAAGAGCACGCGCTGGAGCTGCGCACCCGCGACCGCGAGCGCAAGCTGCTGAAGAAGATCAGTCAGGCGCTGAATCGTCTGGACACGGGCGAGTACGGCTTCTGCGACGAGACGGGCGAGCCCATCGGGCTGGCCCGTCTGCTGGCCAGGACCACCGCCACGCTGTCGCTGGAAGCGCAGCAGCGGCGAGAGTTGAAGCAGAAGATGTTCGGGGACTGACGGCCATCGGGGGTCCGGCGAGCTTCCCAAAGGCGGCCACATCGAGCCCTTCCCGCGCTTCCTGCACTTCTCGCCCGTCACGGCCCCCAGGCTCCCCGCGCCCTCACGACTCCACAACCCAGCGATGTCGGACTCTCGCGGCAAGGACACCAGCTTCCTGCGGAAGGTGGTGAAGTTCGTCTCGAATCCGAACACCGAGTGGGGCGAGCTCGAGGCGTCTCCTGCGGAATCGACACCCGCCGCGCAGGACCGCTCCGAGCTGCAGGTGATGATCGAGCGCAAGCGGCGCAACGACTTCGTCCGCCGCCAGGAACTGGACCTGCTGCGCCAGATCCGCCGTGAAGGACTCACGGGCGACCAGATCCGCGAGATGCAGCGGCAAGAAGGCTTTGAGTCCTCCGGCTACCAGCCCACAGAACAGGGGGCGCTGCCACCGTCGGAAGTGCGGCGCCGCATCGATGGCATCGAACGCGAGATGTCCTACGAGGACACCGTGGTCAACACGCGCTCATTGCCCATGGCGCCACGGCCGCCCGCTAGCCCGCCCGGCATCACGCGGCGGACCACCGTCGGTTTGCACGAGACCACGCAGCAAGCGGTCAACCCCGATCCCACGCAACCTGGCGTTTTGCGCAGATTGGGCTCGCAGGTCACCGTTCCCAAGGTGGATCTGGAGTTCGACACTCTCGCCAACCCCGCGGAGTTGCGCACGCCCAGACGCGCTGCCTCGCAGTCAGCTCCGACAAATGGCGAACCCGAGGCTGCCTTCAATTGGCACCCGATGCTGGAGGTGGAGTTGGCAAAGAGCGAGCTCGCGCACGACACGGATCTGGACGAAGCCACCATGGCCTTTGCCAATGCGGACTTTGGTGGCTGCGAAAAGATGCTGCGGGCCCTGGTGACAGAGGGCGGCGTACGGCAACGGCACGCACCCACCTGGCGCGCGCTGCTGGACCTGTACCGAGCCATCGGCCAACAGCAGCGCTTTGACTGGACCTGCGCCCAGTTCGTAAAGGAACTGGGCGAGACGCCACCCACCTGGGTCTCGATTCCCAGGCTGGCCATGAATATGGAGAGCCGGCCCGTGGGCGGCGGTGCGTCCTCGTCGGCACAAAGCGGCGGGGCTGCCAGTGCGGCTGGCGCCCCAGCCACTGGCTCCGGTTCAGGCTCGGGCCAGGCGGACCTCTGGCGCTGTCCCGTGCATCTGGACACCACCGCCGTGGGCGCGCTGCGTGCCCATTTCAACACCGCTGTCGGTAAGCCTGTCATCGACTGGGGCCCCTTGCAGATGCTGGACGCCCAGGGCGCACAGGCCTTGCGGAACCTGCTGAGGGAGTGGGCCAGCAGCACCACGCCGCAGCAGTGGCAGGGAGTGGGGGCGCTGCTCGATTTGCTCGAGATTGCAGCACCGCCGGGAGACCACCTGGCCGACCCTGCGTTCTGGCAGGTGCGTCTGGAAGCGCTGCGGCTGCTGGGTGTTCAGGCGTCCTACGACCTGGCCGCCGAGGACTTTGCCGCCACCTACGGCACCACGCCACCGGAGTGGCGGCCCGCGTCCAGCGTGGTGAGCATCGAGGACAACCCCTTGACCGACCTGGTGTCCACAGGCCCGGACTTCGTGATTTCCACCTTGCCGGACGAGTTGGGCCTGAACACGAGCGTGACCGTTGAGTTGGCCGGGCAGCTGGCAGGGGACGTGAGCGCCACCATGTCCCAGGCCCTGTCGGAGCTGGGTGACGCGCAGACCGTGAACGTGGCCTGTGACCGGCTCATCCGGGTGGACCTCATGGCTGCCGGCGAGTTGCTGAACTGGGTGTCCGCGCGCCACGCCGAGGGGCGCTTGGTGCGCTTCACACAGGTGCACCGCTTGGTGGCACTCTTGTTCTGCGCCATGGGCCTGGACGACCAGGCTCCGATTGAATTGAGGTATTTGTGAGCGAATTGTTCCACGGCACCACCATCCTCAGCGTGCGGCGGGGCCGCAGCGTGGCCATGGGGGGCGACGGCCAGGTCACTTTGGGCAACATCGTAGTCAAGGCCACCGCCCGCAAGGTGCGCAGGCTGCACCGCGAGCAGGTCTTGGCGGGTTTTGCCGGCGCCACGGCCGATGCCTTCACGCTGTTTGAGCGCTTCGAGGCCAAGCTAGAGAAGCACCAGGGGCATCTGGTGCGTGCCGCCGTGGAGCTGACCAAGGACTGGCGCACCGACCGGGTGCTGCGCCGGCTGGAAGCCATGCTGGCGGTGGCCGACCGCGAGACCTCGCTCATCATCACCGGCAATGGCGATGTGCTGGAGCCGGAGCGCGGCATCGTGGCCATCGGCTCAGGCGGCGCCTACGCCCAAGCCGCGGCCCTCGCCCTGGTGGAGCACACCGACATGACGCCCGCCGCCGTGGTGAGCAAGTCCCTGGGCATTGCCGGCGACCTGTGCATCTACACCAACCAGCAGCACACCATCGAGGTGCTGGAGTGACGCCCCCAATGTCAAGCACCCCGGCCATGACCCCGCGCGAGATCGTCTCGGAGCTGGACCGCCACATCGTGGGCCAGCAGGCCGCCAAGCGAGCGGTGGCCATCGCCTTGCGCAACCGTTGGCGCCGCCAGCAGGTCGATGAGAAGCTGCGCGGCGAGATCACGCCGAAGAACATCCTGATGATCGGCCCCACAGGCGTGGGCAAGACCGAGATCGCCCGCCGTCTGGCGCGGCTGGCCGATGCACCCTTCATCAAGGTGGAGGCCACCAAGTTTACTGAGGTGGGCTACGTGGGCAAAGACGTGGACACCATCGTGCGCGACCTGGTGGAAGTGGCCATCAAGCAGGAGCGCGAGCGCCAGGTGCGCTTGAAGCGCAGCCAGGCCGAGGACGCCGCCGAAGACCGCGTGCTCGATGTGCTGGTGCCCCCTCCCAGGTCCGACCTGGGCAGCGCCGCCCCCAAGGACAGCACTGCGCGCCAGATCATGCGCAAGCGGCTGCGCGAGGGCTCGCTGGATGACAAAGACATCGAGATCGACGTAGCGCAGCCCAAGCCCGCCCTGGAGATCATGGGGCCACAGGGCATGGAGGAGATGGCGGAGCAGCTCAAGGGCCTGTTCTCGCAGCTCAGCCAAGGCCAGCGCAGCACCCGCACGATGAAAGTCCGCGACGCCCTGAAACTGCTGATGGACGAAGAGGCAGGGCGCCTGGTCAACGACGACGAGATCCGCGCCAGTGCGCTGGCCCACGCCGAGGCCAACGGCATCGTCTTCATCGATGAGATCGACAAGGTGGCCTCGCGTGCCGAGCATGGCGGCGCTGATGTCAGCCGCCAAGGCGTGCAGCGTGACTTGCTGCCGCTGGTGGAGGGCACCTCCGTCCACACCAAGTACGGCATCGTCAAGACCGATCACATCCTGTTCATTGCTTCAGGGGCGTTTCACCTGGCCAAGCCGAGCGACCTGATCCCCGAGTTGCAGGGGCGCTTCCCCATCCGCGTGGAGCTGTCGTCCCTGGCGGTAGAGGACTTCGAGGCCATCCTGACCAGCACCCATGCCAACCTGATCCGCCAGTACCAGGCGCTGCTGGCCACCGAGGGTGTCACGCTCGAGGTCACACCAGAGGCTGTGCGCCGCCTGGCGCAGATCGCTTTCGAGGTCAACGAGCGCACCGAGAACATCGGCGCTCGGCGCCTGGCCACCGTGCTAGAGCACCTGCTGGACGACGTCAGCTTCGATGCACCTCAGCGCCAGGGTCAGCTCGTATCCATCGACGCGGCCCAGGTGGAAGAGCGCCTGGGCGCACTTTCGCGCAACGAGGACCTGTCCCGTTTCGTGCTCTGAAGACGGGCCTCAACGCGTCAGGTGGCGCTCGGCGACCAGCCGCTCGGTCTGCAGCACCTGCAGGCCATCAAAGATCAAGGAGTCCACCAGCTCGTGGCCGAGGTCCAGATGCGGTGACACCTTCCAACCGGCGCCCCCGGTCATGAAAATTCGGGGGGGAGTCGCGCAGCGGTCACGCAGGTGGCGCCAGATGCGCTCGATCGCTCCCGTGATGGCGTAGGTGCCGCCGCTGGTGAGGGCATCGCTGGTGTTGGTGGGAAAGGGCACCACCTCGCCCGTGGGCACGCGCAGCCCGGCCGTGCCGCCCTCCAGGGCGCGCAGCATGATGCCGTGGCCAGGGACGATCAACCCCCCCAGGAACCGCCCCGTGTTATCCAGCGCATCCACCGTGACCGCGGTACCGATCATCACCACGACCACCGGGCGTGGGGTGGGCTCCTGCAGGGCCCGGTGCCGCGCCCCCACCTGCGCCACAAAGCGATCAGCGCCCAGGCGGCTGGGGTAGTCGTAGCCGTTGGTGACCCCACCGGCGTTCGTCCCAGGAACCACCCAGCGCGGCGACACATCCCACAGCTCGAGCTGCTCCTCCACGCGGCGGCGTACCGCGTCCCCAGCGACGTTGCAACCGAGCATCAGCACGGGTGCAGCCAGGCGCGCCCACTCCTGTTCTGCCAGCTGGTCAATGTGCTCCAGAAACACGGCGCCATGCGTCAACATGCGCGCGCCCGGTTGGGCCGCCTCGAAGAGGGCCCACTTCAGGCGCGTGTTGCCGATATCGATGGTCAGAAAGGTCACGTTGCGGGCTCCACCAGACGGGCTTGCACTCTGCGGTCGTCATCCTAGGGCAGGACAGTCCTGCTGGAGAGCGCCGAGGGCTACGGATAAACCATGCCGCAGGTTCACCGTCAGCGCAGGTACAGGCTGGCGGTGGCATGATTCGATTGACGTAAACGTCAATGCAAGCCGGGCCGTCCTCCGACAGTCCCCCCGTCCGCTTACGGTTTCCAGCACCATGACCGACCTCTCCGCTGAATTCAAGGCCCTGGCCGAGTACCGCCCTGCGCACAAGGTGCGCTTCGTGACTGCAGCCAGCCTGTTTGATGGGCACGACGCTGCCATCAACATCATGCGCCGCATCCTGCAGGGCATGGGGGCCGAAGTCGTCCACCTGGGCCACAACCGCTCGGTCGACGAGGTGGTCACGGCGGCGCTGCAGGAGGACGTGCAGGGCATTGCCATCAGCAGCTACCAAGGCGGCCATGTCGAGTATTTCAAGTACATGGTGGACTTGCTGCGTCAGCGGGGCGGCGAGCACATCCAGGTGTTCGGCGGTGGCGGTGGCGTCATCGTCCCGGCCGAGATCCGTGAGCTGCAGGGCTATGGCGTCAGCCGCATCTACAGCCCCGAGGACGGCCAGCGCATGGGCCTGCAGGGGATGATCGGCGAGATGCTGATGCGCTGTGACGTCGACCTGACGCCTCGCGCACCTCAAGCGGCCGCCTCGGTGCAAGGCCACTCTGACGCCGCCTGGCGGGCCCTGGCGCAGGCGATCACAGCGCTGGAGAACGGGCGAGCCAGCGCCGACTTGAAGGCACAACTGAAGGAGGCGGCAGCCGACACGCGCATCCCCGTGGTTGGCATCACTGGCACGGGCGGTGCGGGCAAGTCCAGCCTGACCGATGAGTTGATCCGGCGGCTGCGCCTGGATCAGCAGGACCACCTGCGCTTGGCCGTCATCTCGATCGACCCCTCACGGCGCAAGAGCGGCGGCGCGTTGCTGGGCGACCGCATCCGCATGAATGCCATCGGCCCCTGGCAATCAGGGCCGCGCGTGTTCATGCGCAGCCTGGCCACCCGAGACTTCGGCAGCGAGATCAGTCAGGCCCTGCCGGACGTGATCGACGCCTGCAAGGCCGCGGGCTTTGATCTCATCATCGTCGAGACCTCCGGCATCGGTCAGGGTGACGCCGCCATCGTGCCGCTGGTGGATGTGCCGATGTATGTCATGACGCCCGAGTTCGGCGCAGCCAGCCAGCTCGAGAAGATCGACATGCTGGACTTTGCCGAGTTCGTGGCGATCAACAAGTTCGACCGCAAGGGTGCGGCCGATGCCTTGCGAGATGTGGCCAAGCAGGTCCAGCGCAACCGCGAAGCCTGGACCGTGCCCACCGAGGAGATGCCGGTGTTCGGCACCATGGCCAGCCGCTTCAACGATGACGGTGTCACCGCGCTGTACCAGGCCTTGAAGCCGCGTCTGGCGGCTGCGGGGCTGGCGGTCATGCAGGGCCGCCTACCCGCCGTCAGCACCCGCCACAGCACGCATCAGACCCCCATCGTGCCCGGCGGGCGCATACGTTATCTGGCTGACATCGCAGAGACCGTGCGCGGCTACAAGCGGCGTGCACTGGCGCAGTCGCAATTGGCGCGCGAGGTGCAGCAGCTCAAGGCAACGGCCACCATGCTCCAGGTGGACAAGCCCGGGCGGCAACGGGCTGTCGAGGCGGTGCTGGACCTGGCCGCGCAGCGCGAGGCGAGCCTGGACCCGCAAGCCCGCAAGCTGCTGGCGCAATGGCCCGACATGCAGAAGGCGTACGCAGGCGACGAGTACGTCGTGAAGATTCGCGACAAGGAGATCCGCACCCGTCTGACGCACGTGTCACTGTCCGGCACCAAGATCCGCAAGGTGGCCCTGCCCCAGTACGGCTGCGACGGCGAGACGCTGAAGTGGCTCATGCTGGAGAACGTGCCCGGCTCCTTCCCGTACACGGCAGGCACTTTCGCGTTCAAGCGCGAGAACGAGGACCCCACGCGCATGTTTGCTGGCGAGGGTGACGCGTTCCGCACCAACCGCCGCTTCAAGCTGCTGTCCGAAGGCATGCCGGCCAAGCGTCTGTCCACGGCCTTCGACTCGGTCACCC
>Ga0114981_10003039_pt1 | contig 10714 bp, 10 predicted proteins | sample S_140806_MF_Meta_FD_87028 | JGI IMG/M metagenome (GOLD analysis project Ga0114981, IMG submission 87028) | Freshwater microbial communities from Lake Simoncouche, Canada to study carbon cycling - S_140806_MF_MetaG | ecosystem: Environmental > Aquatic > Freshwater > Lake | place: Lake...
AATGGGAGCAGACGATCAGCAGCTGGAACTTCTTGGCGCCCTGGAAGCCCTGGGCGGCTCGGCTGGGAACGGCAAGCTGCGCGATCTGCTCGGCTGGGACGAGGCCACCTACGAGGCGGTGAAGGCCCCGCTGGTCGCGTCAGGCCAATTGCAACCAGGCCGAGGCCGCGGGGGCTCGCTGAGCCTGACAGACGAGGCTGTCGCTGGCAGCAGCGCCGCAGCGGATCGACGCCCCGCCGCCAGCCCACGGACGCCCCGGACGGTGTCGCCGCCAACTCCCGGCCCCCAGCCCAGCGGCAAACAGAACCTCTCGGCCTTCATCTGGAGCGTGGCCGACCTGCTGCGGGTGGCAGGGCAGGCCTTCTGCAACACCTCAGCCCTGAGCATGAAACGGCTGATGGGCGACCAGGACAACATCGGCGAAAACCTGCGCTCCTACATCCAGGCGTTCACGCCGCGGGAAGTGATCAAGCTGATGGTGAATCTGATCTTCATCGAAGACGACCAGGCCCTCACCCAAGGCGGCATCGTCCGCAGCCTCTACGACCACACCGCGGGCACCGGCGGCATGCTCAGCGTGGCCGAGGAACACCTGGTGGGGATGAACCCCGAGAGCTACGCGATCTGCAAGGTCGACATGCTGATCAAGGGGCAGGACATCAAAAATATCCGCTTCGGCAACACGCTCGCCGATGATCAGCTGGGTGAGGCGAAATACGACTACATGCTCTCCAATCCGCCATTTGGGGTGGAGTGGAAGAAGATCCAGAAGGAGGTGCAGAAGGAAGCCGACAGCCTCGGCTATGCCGGACGTTTTGGCCCTGGCCTGCCGCAGGTGAGTGATGGCTCGCTGCTGTTTCTGCTGCACTTGATCAGCAAGATGCGCCCCGCTCTAGAGGGCGGCAGCCGCTTTGGCATCGCGCTGAATGGCTCGCCCCTGTTCACCGGCGGTGCGGGATCGGGCGAAAGCGAGATCCGCCGTTATGTGCTGGAAAACGATTTGGTGGAGGCGATCATCGGCCTGCCTACCGATATGTTCTATAACACCGGCAGTCGCTTAACATCCGTTTCAGGGATAAATTCCTCAACAAGGCGCTATTCAACACCGTGGCCGACACGCAGGCCATGGCTGATCGCTGGCGCTGGTAGTACAACACCCTCAAGACCCATTCAGCCCTCCAGGGGCGTATGCCCTTGGAGACAATTCAACCAGCTGCAACATGACCACCAAATCTCATTAGGCCTGGACCGATCAACGGGGTCACCTCAAGCTGGCATCTTTGGTCAAATCGGGCGTGGTTGACCCCAAGATTGGCCGTGCCTAGAGCAGGTGAGATGGTTCTTTCGTAAGCAGTTTCCGTTTGTCCAGATGACAAACTGTCATACAGAGATGGATGGAATGGTCTGTGCAGTCAAAAATGTCATGGGTTTATAGGGTATTAAATTGAAAACCATTAATCTGGTTAGTGCTTTTCTTTTGAGTCTTCTTGTCACATTACCGGTCATGGCGGAAGACCAGTGGAAACCGGAAAGATTGCGTTTGCAAGCCAAATATGATCCGAAAGGTAAGGTACTTAGAAATTCAACGGAAGAGATGGACCCTCGTATCACTGGAAAAAATACTGCTAACAAGAATGATACAGTTACAACCAGGATGACTAGAGCATGGGTCGTTCTTAATGAGGCCAATCCTGATGTGATTATGAATAATAATACCACTATCATCATGGGAAAGTCATGTTTAGAACTGGATAAAGGTGGGGCACTCTTTGTGGGCAAGACCTGTATAACGATTCCGAATCTTTCTGCGAATGCCAGCTCTTCGGTTGATATCGAGTCTTCAGTTGTTATCGAGAAAGGGGATCAGGATCTCTTCACGGTGAAATCTCTGGCAGGCCAGGCTGTCATTGGCAGTGAGTCATTCATGACGAAAGATGGCTATGGCAATGCCAATCGATACCCAAGCATCAGCCCACGGATTGATCTGGGAGTTAGCGGTTTTACCAATGCATATCCTTCGTCGGGAGGTCTTGTGATGGGAGGTATTGCAGGTTTCGTCCCGCTTTCCCAAACTAGACAGAAGTCAATCCTGTACTCTTACTCAACTTTAGGATCAAATTTTGATGGTTATTCGGGCGCAGCAACAGAAGTTGGTTATCGCTGGTTTGTGCCATCATTGAAGGCAATCAATAGCGTTTATCTCGGATATTCCGGATTTGAATCTCCTAGCTGCTTTACGAGCTTAGTGAATGTGGGAGGTCAGTGGGAAAGGGCACGTTGGCGCCTTGGAGCAAGTGGCGGTTTGCAAGCCGGAGGTTGTAATTCAGGCTTTAGCTTCGGCGCTCTGAGCCTTTCCATACCCATTGCCAAAACTGATTCGTTCCGCACTGTCTATCTCAGCATTACCCCCTACGTGATCTGGGGAGAAAATGTTATCTCCCCATTCAATTACGAGGATGGGGGTTCCTCGATATCTCCCGGAGCGAGACTCTCTGCTTCTGTCCCCTTATCAAAGCGGGTCAGTTTTGATGTGTATGGTGGAGCAGACGCTGTGTATGGCGCCATGATTGGTGGTCGTTTCAATTGGCGCATTCCAGTGGGTGGAAATATTGTGAATGACCCTAATCTTGTGGCAAATAAGTCCAAGCAAACTGAACCTCCTCCCGATCAGCAGTTGAATGAGACTGGAGGCCAAGTTGTCGTCTCAGAGTCATACAAAGCCGACTTTACAGCTGACGGGAAGCTGGTTGGGGAGGTTGTAAAGATGAGCGCAAACGAAATTACATCACTTATTACCGAATATATGCAAGGATTCGAGCCTCTGCCTGAGAGCAACAGAATCGCTCAGGTTGCTGCTCGCAATGGTGCGCTGACCACGTCTGTAGCTGGCACTCTAGGGTCTTATTATCTTGAATCAGCAAGCATGCCAATCAGTCGGACAGTACAGCAGCCCTTTGACGTAACAACGGTCTTCCCAACTGCACCATATGCATGTGCGGTATCAGCCGATGCCAAAGCCTATGCAGAACAGCGATTGCGTGAGGATGGTAAGAATGAGGCAGCCGATAGAGTGGCGGCTGCCAATGACGTGTATTTAGGGCGTGGCGACAAAGTGAGCGACGGCTGGCCCATCACCACCTCTAAGAACCGTGCTTATCGAATTGCAAATGGATCGGTATGTGGTGAACTGAACTCATTCATCAGTGGTGCGAACGACTATTCTGGTCCTCAGAACCCACTGCAAACTGTAGTTCTCGACTGATACGCTGATTCTGCCTATTATCTACGTGAAGCCCCAGTCAAGGTTAAGGTTGTTTGGAGGCTGATGACTCGGCCAAATTGGCGAAGGTGGGATTGAGCGGTTTGATCATCTTTTCGCCTATTCTCTGCCCTGGGACAATCGGTGTTGAAATTTCATTAGATCTACAGTAGATCAGCTGCATAATAGAGCCCTACTTCTTTGATGCCGGCACTTCAAGGCAATGCGGTTGCCTCACTCTTCAGCGCAGAACCGGCTCAATGGGGGATTCCAAAAGTGTCGAATGATCGGATGTGAATACATAGTGACACCAGACTTCAAATCTACGGATCCTGTAATCACCGGTTCACGCTGCTGCATTGGAAGGGCATCACCAGAACGCATGAGAGGTTTACCTCTGTTTTCTTGGTTCAGACGGGTCAGTTGGGATTCCCACCTGTTCGCTGTCGCTGAAGACATTCATCAATGGATCGAATTTCCGGAGTCCCCGCCCGAGATCAATTGGTGAGATAGATTCGCAATCGGTAGGATGATTGGTCCTTGGGGTGCTACCTTCATTTGAATTTTTGCATAGCATCGGCACCAAATCTTCCTGGTCAGACAGCCCCCACGCCAGGAGGCGTCCGTTGAATAGTTTTTTATTGGGCGATTTTGTAAGCGCTGGCACAATGACGTGGATTTCAGCTGCTTTGTAGATATGAGGAATGCGAATCAATACGGAACGATTAATTGTCTCTCCTGGATGGACTATGTCGTCGTCAAAGATCCTTCCCACTGCCAGGATGGGACCGGTCTCGTTGTTAACGCCCCTCTCCGCGTAAATCAGGGGCTCCCCCCGGAGTGCCTTGTCCCCAAGAGATGCGAATACCCCTTCGGAACCTTCTTTTCTCTTAATTCCAAAGAGCCGCCAGGTATTGCTAAGCAGGTACACCTTGCGAGTGCTCGAGTTGGTGACTGTAATCTTCAGCGTCATCTCCGAATCCCCAGCGCTGGATTTGCTACCTTCTACCGGAGTGAGCGAAAGATCAAGGTTGATGTGAGCCGGCGCCCATGATGGGACAAGGATGTCCTTATAAATAAACGTATAGATTCCCCAAACGGCGCCCAATAAGATACCGGTCGACTGGATCAAATGGTGCGTAATATCAGAACGCATCCACTGACGAACTCTGATGGGTCCGTCATCCGCTCCGGTCCCGGGCATTCCCCTGTCTTCAGACTTGTTGCAAGCCCCAAGCTTATCTGGAGGCTCCGGTATTGTCTGGGGTTGATCTTTCTCATCCTTTGGCATGAATGGTGAGACCTATGGGAGTGGGGACTTCTTACCTGAGGCTGATAGCTTCAAGCCGTTGATTCGCCGGGGACAGGGAGCTTGGGGTCGAGGGCGGCAACTGCTACTCATTACCGCCACCAAGCTGCTACTACCACGCTGGTCCTTGAACTGCTCTAGCTCTGCAAGCACGCCCGGATCTGGAACACGACCATTGGCGAGTGCCAGCATGTCGGTATCAGAACAGGAGGCCTCGGTGGCGCCTATGCCCGTGAGCAGCGCATAGGCTCTCTGAGGTCGAGTGCCCATGCGATCGGCTTGGTAGCTGCTGTAGGCACTTAGTGCAGGCCCCAGCTGCTTCTTCATTTCAGCGCTCATCTGAGTTGGTGCCGCGCCGATGAACACCCCGGCGAGACAATTGGCTTGCAAATTGGTTGCAGCGGGGGGAAGAGAGGAGATGTCGCTTCGTCGGCTGAGCAAACTTTCCGCAAGGGCCGTGGCGATCCAATAAGCAATCGCCGATTCGCCATAGGACTTGACTCGCCACTCCAGGAGGTTGCGATCCAGTAGTACGCGAGCGTTGCCTACGCAATAAATGCCAACGCTGCCCTGGTCATGGGTGGGCGCGGGATCGCTGCAGACCTTCCGGACCCCCGTGCCGGCAGGAAGCAGATCGATTGAAGGAAAGGGGAGGGATGCCGTGGAGGGATCGGTGCTCCAGGACTCGCGTAGAAGCCTGCTGGTTCGCTGCACCGAAGCTTCGAGCTTATCCCCAGCGGCATAGGCTCTTGGAGCGAGAGGTTGGAGTCCAGTGAGCTGAGCAATCACCGCCACGGCTCCAGCAACTCCGACGAAGTCACGTAGGGGTAAGTAAGCCAAAGCTGAGGGATCGCACTTGTTCGTGCATACTAAGTCGGAGCTAGATCATTTTGGCGGCATTGCTCGTTCAGAGGGCCGTTGCTGAATCGGCTGCCAGTCTCCCGTAAGCTGGAATGCTCCCCAAACGTACATGTCCCTGTAGAGGGGTTCGGGATGGCTGCGGAATGCTGCTTGTGTGGCGACCAATGCCTCGGATCGTCCTAGACCCGCCCGCAGCCTGCTGTAGTAGTCGGCCATGAAGGCGGCGGTGGCGGCATCATTCACCTTCCAGAGACTCAGAAGCGTTGAGCGGCTACCTGCCACGGTGAACGCACGCTGTAGCCCGTAGACACCCTCTCCGCTTCGCACATCTCCCAGGCCGGTCTCGCATGCTGAGAGTGTCACCAGCTCGGTCCCCTCCAGATCCATACCCGTCGCTTCAGCCGCTGTCAGGTAGCCGTCGTCCGCTGGATTCAGCTCAGGGTTGTTGGCACCAGCCAGAACCAGCCCGCCGCGTAGCAGCGCATCCTCCTGACCTGCCACCACTGGAAGTAGGGCCGAGTATCCGCGAGCTGTCTCGTGCATGGGATTCCGCGGACTGCTCACGGCCTCCGCCAAGGGTTCGGGGAAAAAGAAGCCATGGGTTGCGATATGGAAGATCCGTGGGCCCTTCTGCTGCAGTGCGCGACTCGCAGTTGCTTTCTCGGCAATGATCGGTGCGCCCGCGCCAAGCAGCCTTGCCACCTGCTCGGCTTCGTCCCTGGTGCCAGGCAGGGGTTCCCAGGTCAAACCCTCCCGCAGCTGGCCGGAGCGCTTTTGCCCACCCCGATTCCCCAGGGAAGGGGCAAAGGTAAACGTGGTGCCGGGCGGTGCAGCAGATCCAGCGCTGAAGGCGGGGTTGGCCATCACAACAGGGGTGCTCCCTATCTTGTGTGGTTGCTGAAGTCGTACAAGATCACGGCCAGTGGTGAGAATCCGCAGGTGAACCACCTCTCCGAGTAGCCGCTGTGGATCCTGCGACGAAGGCAGGGCAAGGAAAGGAACCCGATGTAGTTCTCCGTCGGACGAAAGGAACAGCTGGCGGATGCCGCCCAAATGAGGCTGCAGCGGCTTCATCACCAGGTTGCTGACCTGTTGCCAGTATGGACGAGGATCTTCGTTGTTCTTTGCGGTGATATCCAGGGCCTTGCCCACCGCCATGTCAATGGGTGCGGCCTCCCTTAATGACACCAGGACCGGCCGGCCATTGGGATGCAGCAGCAGGGCCACGTAACGGGGCTCACCCCAAAGAACCTTTCCATTCTGAACGCCCCGGAAGGGTCTGTACTTCTGGATTTCCACCAGCAGGCCATCCCGGGGTAACGCGGCCGCCACCTGGGAGATGCTTACCCGCTCGATCCGCAGGCTGGGAAGGGCACGGTAGAGATCTGCTTCCAGCTTCTGTCGCTCCTGCTCAAGCGCCGGGCGCTTTTCGGCCTGCAAGCTCACCGAGGCAACGAGCTGGTCAATACGAGCGATTCGCTCCGCCAGATCTCGCGTCCCTGACGCGCTTGTTGCAAGCCGTCGTTGTCTCTGCTCAATCTCCGCAAGCAAACCCTGGCGGTTCAGCCGTGTCTCCATTGCCAGGTCAATGGCGGAGGGATCCTGATCCAGCAGAGCGAAGGCAAGAGTAACTGCATTCTGTTGCTGAGCAAGCAGGCGGCTACGCAGATCCCGAGGCTGAAGCGGCAGCTCGCGGCGCAACCATTCCCCCTGGCCTTGGACCACACGAATCAGCGAACTGCGAGCAGGCATCAACTTGCTTTCTTGCAGTTGCAGTGTTGCCAGATTGGCGAGACTGGCGATAGTTTGAGGATGTTGGAATCCAAAACTTTTCTGGCGTACTGCCAGCGCATCCTGGAACAACTGCTCAGCCTGCTCCAAGCGACCTTGGTTGTAGTAGAGGAATGCCAGGTTGTTGAGACTGGTGCCCGTGTCGGGATGCTGCTGGCCCTGCGATTTCTGACGGATCTCCAGGGCACGCCTGTAGAGCGGTTCTGCATCCTGATAGCGGCCTTCCTTCATGTATAGCTCCGCTAGATTGTTAAGAGTATTCGCTGTTTCTGGGTCCCATGGGTTCGCCCCCTCGTTAATCTTCTGCGCATATTTAAGAATGGTTTCTGCCTCGTGGACACGCCCCGTTCCAAGGTAGATGAGGGCAAGATTCTTGAGGCTGGACGCCGTCGCCATGCTATTGGGGCGGGCTGTTTTCTGGTGGATCTCCAGTGCCCGCCTGATCAGTGTCTCGGCCTCATCATAACGGGCCTGCTCAATCATGAGCACGCCCAGGTTATTCAAGCTTGCTGCCGTGGTTTTGCTCCACGGGTCCAGCTTATCCTCAAGAATTTTGGCTGCTCGCTTGTAAAGTGTTTCAGCCAAGCCATAATGTCCCTGGCTTAGGTATAGTCCAGCAAGATTCGCGATCAGTTTAGCTGTCTCGATGTCACTGTCGCCAAGTACTTTTTCAAGAATGCTGATTGCCTTTGTATAGAGTGGCTCTGCCATTGCGTAGCGACCCTGCTTGGTGTAGATACGTGCTAGTCCTGTGAGTGCCTCAGCGGTGGGCACCTGCAAGGGGCCCAGATCTTTTTCCCGCTGTGCCAAGATTTCTTCCCATTGCTCGGCTGCCTGGTCATACGCCCATTCCTTTTCCAGGCTTTCTGCCTGCTCGATCAGATTCTCGATCCTGGTGGATTCTCTTGGCGCCGCGCCGACTTGAACGAGAAGGTCAGCAGGGGCCGGACCCGCCGGCAGAACTGGCCTCCATCCCCATGCAGCGGCGTCCGCTCCGGTGGCCTGCCAGCAAAACATCAGCAGGGCCAGGGCCCCACCTCCACGTATCCCATAAGAGCAGATCGGCACGATTTTCCGCCCTCCCTTCAGCAACCACCATTGTGGTTATCTTCAAGCCCCATTGCCTGCCTCGCCGTAGCGACGGTTGATCTCATTCCAGTTCACTAGGGGCCACCTGACTTTGATGTAGTCACGCCTCCAGGCCGAGCAAGGGTGTATCTCGCTCGATGCCGGGCAAGAGCATCACAGGGTTGTCCTGGTTCGTGGTGCTGGTGATCGCGAGGCTGCCGTCGGGTTTCTGGATGAGCCAGGCCCAGACCGACCCGAAGCGTCCCGCCGCCGCCTGGTTGAACTGGGTCTGCATCGCTTTCACCGACCCGAAGCTCTTATCGACCGTTATCAGCTCAAGGGATGCCCTGCTGTTTGCCCATAGCGGTGCCTGGGCCCGGATGGAGGCGCTTGATTCCCTGCGCTGGCCCTTCCTGTATGAGCCGGCTATCCATGGACCCGCAGTGGCGTTGAGTGTCCACCAACAATGAAGTTGGCCCGGTCGGCAACAAACTCGTTGGCCGCTGGGGTGAGTGATGGCTCGCTGCTGTTTCTGCTGCACTTGATCAGCAAGATGCGCCCCGCTCTAGAGGGCGGCAGCCGCTTTGGCATCGTGCTGAATGGCTCGCCCCTGTTCACCGGCGGTGCGGGATCGGGCGAAAGCGAGATCCGCCGTTATGTGCAGGAAAACGATTTGGTGGAGGCGATCATCGGCCTGCCTACCGATATGTTCTATAACACCGGCATCAGCACCTACATCTGGATCCTCAGCAACCGCAAACCGGCGGAGCGCAAGGGCAAGGTGCATCTGATCGATGCCTCCAGTTTCTGGCAGAAGATGCGCAAGAGCCTGGGCAGCAAGCGTAAGGAGCTGAGCCCAGAGCAAAGCGCGGAAATCACCCGCCTGTTTGGCAACTTCGAAGAGGCCGAGCATGACGGCAAAACGATCAGCAGGATCTTCCTCAACGAAGACTTTGGCTACCGCACCATCAACGTGGAGAGCCCGCTGCGCGATGAAGCCGGCAAGGTGGTGCTGGGCCAGCGAGGCAAAGCCGAGGACCAGCCCCAGGCCGACAGCAGCCTGCGCGACACCGAAAACGTGCCGCTCTCAGAAGATGTGCAGACCTACTTCGAACGCGAGGTGCTGCCCCACGAGAGCGATGCCTGGATCGACCACGAGAAAACGAAAGTAGGCTACGAGATCCCCTTCAACCGCCACTTCTATGTGTTCACCCCGCCTCGGCCCTTGGAGGAGATCGATGCCGAGCTGAAGTTGGTGACGGATCGGATTCTGGCGATGATTGGGGAACTGAGTGGCTGAGCGGTGCAGCAATGAGAAACGAATCATCATCATCGCTGGCCCCAATGGCGCCGGCAAAACCACCTTCGCCAGGGAGTATCTGCCCGTTGAAGTTGGCATCACGACCTTCATCAATGCCGATCTGATTGCGGCTGGCCTGTCGCCATTTGCGCCGGAACTGGCCGCGAGGCGGGCGGGGCGGTTGATGTTAGAGGAGATTGATCGCTGCGGGGCTGAAGGCATCAGCTTTGCCTTTGAAACCACGCTGGCGGGGAAGGGGTATTTGAAAAGGATTGAACACTGGCGGCGCAAGGGCTATCGAATCAAGCTGATTTTTCTCAAGCTCACCAACGCAGACGCTGCGATTCAGAGAGTGCGGCTGCGCATCAGCCAAGGGGGCCATTCCATTCCTGAACCCGTGATCCAGCGAAGATTCACCGCAGGTCTGGCGAATTTTGATCAGCACTACCGCTCAGCCGTCGACAGTTGGCAGTTGATCGATAATGGAGGCGAAGCGCCTGTCCTGCTTGCAGAGGGGAGAAACCGATGTGCCTGGGTTTTACTAGCCAACTCAACGATCCTGACCTAGAGCGGGTATCGGCGGCCCTGCTGCGCGCCGGACAGCGGGCCCGGGAGCTGGGCCGCCAGACCGGCACCGGCATCGCCGTGGAGATTGATGGCGAGCTGCGCATTCTTCAGGGCGCCGAGCTGGACATGCCAATGGAGACGAGCGATGAAGGCTGATGTACAGCCTCTGGTCGGCAGCACCATTCGGGCGGCCACCCTGCCCATGCCCAGCAAGCCAGTAAACTGGTTTGCAAGGATGGAGGTGCGATGAAAACCACGCTTGATCTCCCGGATCACCTGATGCAACAGGTGAAGCAGCGGGCCCTGCAGCAGGGGCGTCCGATCAAGGCGTTGGTGGCCGACTACATCCGCCAGGGTCTGCATGGCCCTGCCGTCCTGCCGCTGACCACCAACAGCGGAGTGCTGGAGGTGGATGCCGAAGGTCTGCCGCTGTATTGCCCTGACCCCCAGCTCAAGCGGCATTCCATTGATCTGGTCACAGCATTGCGGCTGGAGCAGGACGCCTTGATAAAGGAGGACCGACAGCGTGCCGGCCTGCCTGCTTGACAGCAATGTGTGG
>Ga0114981_10003040_pt1 | contig 10712 bp, 9 predicted proteins | sample S_140806_MF_Meta_FD_87028 | JGI IMG/M metagenome (GOLD analysis project Ga0114981, IMG submission 87028) | Freshwater microbial communities from Lake Simoncouche, Canada to study carbon cycling - S_140806_MF_MetaG | ecosystem: Environmental > Aquatic > Freshwater > Lake | place: Lake...
ATCGCCAAACTATCAGCTGTTAAAACCTGAGCGGCGTCCAACTTTAAAAACTTGCATATAGGCTGACTCGTATCAAGCTGAGAAAAAAGAAAATCTTCCGAGTCGAGAGACATAACATCATCCTTGGCAGCAACATAATTGATATAAAAAAAAGAGCCTTTGAGTGGTTTAAGCGGGACTTTTGCAATGGCCTTTGCCGCATGATAAGCAATAGTTGCTGAATCGGAGTAATACTTGCGAATCGTAAATTGATCCACAGGGAAGTTTGCATTTGCGTATGGTTTACCGAGGTCATCCGTTACAAGGTCATTACTCTGACCCCTACACACAACAAACCTGGAGTCAGCTAATAATTCGTTCAGTAACCATTCGGTTCCTCGAGGCTCTGAATTATTCGATTTTGAAAACTCATGGTCTAGTATTACAAGTTTTACTTCGGTTGTTTTCAGTCTAGCTAACACACGAGCTAAATCATATCGAAAACTATCCGTTTCAATATCACCACTATTGAGAAGCACAATATCACCGCTCAAATTATTATCAGCGGAATTAAGTCTTTCAGATAATTTGTAGTGCAAATCATTTAGACTGAAGTCCGAAACAATCATATGTTCCAGAGAAAAACTATTAAACAAGGGAATAGCAGTAATTAGATGCAGTAGCAAAAACATCAACTGCACAGCGATGTACATCAAAAAAACTTTAAACCATTTCTTCATATTGGAGTCGCATGTTCATTGGTGAACCTTTCGAAATTCACAAATTAAGATTGAGCGAAGTTTGATTTAGGGATTAATATACCTATTGAAAATTCGATATACCTCCAATTTGTCACCAATAAATCGCATAGTGTACTTGCCTGTTCTCGTTGTTAACACGATGGTGTAACCAATTATGCTGAAACCCTCGTTAAAGAACTGCATTGAGCTTGCATCAATTGTTATAGGGGCGTTGTTAAACAACCGGGAAATACCCCGGGTGTGAAATATGATTTTATCCTCATAAAAATGAAAGTCTCCTGCATTCATTTTAGAAATTAAACCACTTTTAAAATCTCCCTTCTTGATCAAAAGTAACTCACTCATAAATCAAATTCTATTGAATCTGAGACGAATATCCGATACAATTTGCATTTGACAAAATAAATCAGCGTTTCAGAGCGACATGGCTAAATCCCCAAAAGAGTTCAAGCTTACCAACCAAAACAAGTATATCAACAGAAGCAAGCAAAGGCTAAGTTCACTCCTACCTTAAAATTGGACGATCATAAAACCATATTCATATGTCCCGGAAAATGATAAAACACCCTTACTATGCATAGCAAATAGTAAATGAGAGTTGGGTCCTATTCCCAGGAAAACCTCATGCCAGCACTCCACTTTCAAGCAACAATAACTTCTAACCAGTAAAAAATGTCAGATATATGGACAGTATGAGCCGCTGAAAAAGCATTGTGCTTTAGTAATCGCTACATTAAGAACTTTGTCATACTAATTTTTAGGAACGCTTCAGCCAAATCTGAATCATCTTTAACCTCAAATTTAACTTGCGTTTCAAAGAATAGTAATAAGGATCTGTGTTCTCACCATAAAAGACATCCGTCGCCCATATTCCTCCTCCACTGAAATGAAAGGCTACCCCATGTGCATCATAGTTCGTGAGCATATTATCACGATGTCCGGGAGAAGAGCGCCACATTAGGAAAGCTTTCATTGCAAATTCATGGACAAGCTCGTCGGTAATAACAGAATCTATTTCAGATTCAACATAGAAAAAGAGGCAGTTCTCTCCGCATAATACTTTGCATGGCTCAAAAGAAACATGTTCGATACGTTCAACAATGCCTCGGCCTGTGAAGTATGTATCACGCTTCGTTTCTATATGCGTCAAGTCATTGTTCATTGCCATCCAAACATTATGATTGTTGGCCGCCCTGTAAAGTGATTCATTCCAATGCATTGGCAACATTAAATTTTCTTTTCTAAACTCGTTTATTAAGCTGTGACAACTTTCAGAGATCTTACGCTCAATCTGTTGAATTCGCAATTCTATAATACCATCAGCAGAAATTTGCTCTTGGGCAGATAAATTGAACATTCCGTGAGATGAGAGAAAGACAATGAAAAGGGACCTTAACAATTGAAATTCAAAAACACTCGCTTTATCTGGCATAATCATGAGGTGCTGATTTAAATTGATGAACATTCAAGCCACAAAATTATTGCAGTGGAAATCGCAACTAACTCTCCTTATCATTTATTTCATTTTAAAACGCTAATATCTATTTCGGATTAATATTCAATAAATATCATTCACTAACAATAATTCCCCACAGCAACGTTAAACCATCAAATTCCCTATCACATGAAAACCATAATCACCCCCCTCTTGCTCACGCTAGCTGTTGCGCCTGCATTCGCTCAGTCAAACAAATCCATCAAAGCTGTAACCGTAACCGATGTGAGTGCGCTCAAAAGCTTTGGTTATCTGGCCTCCTATACGGTGACATTTGAGAATACGTCATCCAAAACCATCTATCAAATCAATTGGACTTTCAATTATTATGACAATGCGGGTAAGCTGATTAAATTGGAACAGGAAAGTTAGAATGGAGATAGTTTTATTCCCCCCTTTCCTTCGGATTTGAAAAAACGCTCGCATGAGCAAATCGAATCAACGGTGCGTCAAGAGCACAAGTTGTTATTGCAAGCGACAATAGCTCAGACGGCAATGCGTTCAAGCCCTATTTCCAAATTATACGAATGATATGCGTCCGTTCAAACTTTCACTTATTACTACCATAGCGCTGCTAAGCACAATGATGAGCAGTTGCTACCGCTACGAGCAGCCTCCAAGCTTGAGCCTCAGCGGTGAATACAGGGTAGATAGGATAACTTATGAAAAGGTCGATAACAGCGCATCGACCGACATGATGGTATTTCTGCCGGGCGACTTGTATATCAACCCCAACGATCGCTTTCCGCTTGACACTATTATGGTTGGATTTACACGGTGGCACCTCGATTATAGTACCATTCGTTTTGAAGCGACCAACAATCCGGACGGCTCACTTGAATGGGGGGAACCCTACTTCTATTCTATACAAGGGCAATACGGCCCCGATGATTTGGGTTACATCTCTTTTAACATAGATGGAACACGCCGAGTATGGCAAATCATCGATGACCAGATGGAATCCATTACGCTCCGCACTTCGGGCCTTTGGGCCAACAGCAGCAGCGGCCCCAACGAACAAAACACCATACACCTGTCACGCATAGGTCCATGAAAACCGCGCTATACATAGCCTTACTCAACCTGCTTTGCGCATTAGGTGCATGTTCGACTGAATACTACGAAGCGGACGGACCTCCTACACCTCCTGCACCTATTAATACCGATTCTCTCCTCGAGCATACCACTGTTTCATTGGTCGGCGAAAGATGGCTAATCTACCGCTACAGATTAGGCCCAATCGGTGACCTGACCGACATTTCGGACACTCTTTACTTTACTGACAACGCTAGCATGACCTATAATGAATGGATAACGCCTTATGCGCTATATCCTTCCGCTTCAGTATACATCTTGTCGTTAGATGAAACACCCTGGGGCATGCTCAGTGGTTCATTCAATAGCTACAATCTGGAAGCGGGTGAAGTACTCGGCCTTCCTTTTTCGATTATCACACCGGGAAGCACTGGCGGACAAGTTTATCTGTGGATGCGTAGAATATAATATTCGCAAATCTCCTTCGTTACACCATCAAATCATTGCACCATGAAAATCCCTCTGCTTCTGCTAGCGTTAGCCTTGGTGTGGCTTGTTAAAGTTAATCGGAATGCAGCAAGGCCGATGGAAGGTACTATCGTAATAATTGACAATGATGCACCCAAAAAGAGTGTTCCGGTATACACCACCAATCAGCATAAAAACAAATCGAAAAGTAAATCGCACGACTACAGCGAAGATAAATCAGCGGAGCTGGAAAAGCTACATTGGAATATGTACACCTTCGGTGAATACAATGAAGACGATGTGGCTCTTGCCAACAAAACCATCCATGAGGTATTTACATTCGGCATTCGCTTCAAAGGGCACCGGGAAATCCCTTCTTACTGCGAAAAAGCAGAAGTAATCGATGGTAATGAGTGTCTCTCTGCTATGCAGCAATCAAATGAACGGGGCATCTTCATTACACGCCAAAACATAAACTATTATGACCTTGCTGTGCGTGGGCTAACTAGAAGCTATGGAAGAGTGATATTGCTAAAATCTAACCCTCATTTCGAGAAAACTCTTATTCATGAAATAGGACACACTTACGGGCTGGAGCATTGCGGCAACCTTGCATGTGTTATGGCCATCTACAACGACGACGAAGGCACTCGAAAATTCTGCGCAAAATGCGTTAATCAAATCCCTGATGGTGTTTTGCGCGACCGCCGGGCCTCTACAATTCAACACGATTACTCAGAGGTCGAATCAGCAGAAGAAGCATACCCAAGTGAAACCATATCAACTGAAGAAGAATGAAGTCAAACAGTAATCATTATGAAGTTCTTGGTGTTGACATTGATGCAACAACCGATGAAATCAAACAGGCCTATCGCAGTCTAGTAAAGATCTATCATCCCGACCACAATCCTAGCGAAGAGGCTACGGCAATGTTCCGACGAGTTCAAGCTGCTTATGAAACCCTAATGGATGTGGAACTTAGAGAAGCTTACGATGAAAAAATCAAGTCTTCAAAAACCTCATTCACTCCACCTAGAGTGCCATTTGAACATAACAATTCACCTAAGTCTAAACTAAAATTCAATACCCAAGGGTTGTGGAAATCGCTATTCATCACCGGAATGTTTGGCGTTTCAGCTGCCTATCTCTATTACTTTCTGCAGTTTTCATTTGGTTTATCTGTTTTGCGACACAGCTTGGTGCACCCAATTGAATATTGCCTGAACCTTCTCAAGTCCAATAACTTATTCGCAGCCTTAACTCTATCACTTTTGTTCGTTATTCTCGCCCTCGCCCACTTGAATCGTTTTCGCAAGTTTGCAGGCGAATATTGCATAGTCCTCTTTATCGCAATAGGAATGATATGCACGATGGAAACGATGACGGGTAATAGTTCACTTTTAGTGACCGATTCGCATGAGCAACAACTTTTTTCATTTGCCGAAAGCAGAAGGTTTGAAGAAAATTTCGCAACTCCCGTTACTAAAATCAAATACAGCAAAAGCGATTCAGCGCCTTACATCGAGGAGGTGGGTGTTTACAATGGATTACACTATTTCGTTAGACTAAACGTCGATGGTGAAGGGAGTCTTATAGGTCAAGGAAAAGAGCAATTTTTCAAATGGCACTAATCTCGCAGAAAATCTCGAAAATTATAGGAGCCTTGTTCTCCCTCTGCAAACTATCGGTGGTCATTCGTAATTCGTAATCAATAACTTTGCTACCATGATCACCTACAACCCCAAAGACTGGTTCACGTTTATTTTCAGACTGCACAAAGCCGAGACGTTTCGGCAATTGTTGCCGTTGATGGTGGGTGTAACTATCTATTCCGGTGCAATTGGGTACTTCGAATTTCACACGTGGTATAGCGATGAAACACGTGAGCTAACAAAGGCTATCTCTACCATCTATTCCATTCTGGGTTTTACACTATCCTTGCTGCTTGTGTTTCGAACCAACAGCGCCTATGATCGCTGGTGGGAAGGCCGCAAACTGTGGGGTGATCTTACCAATACTACGCGTGCACTGAGCTCACATCTGAACGCGGTGTTGCCGCGCGAAGACATGCAAGCGCGGAATCAACTCGTAGCGCTGCTAAATGTGTTTCCCTATGCCTTGCAAGCCCATTTGAAAGGGGAAAAGATGGATGACGTATTTCTAAGCAAATACACCAACACATTAAACGAACACCATTATTATACTCGTATCACGCAAGCGAATCATCAACCGCTAGAGGTCTTTCGCTGCACCATGGAATACATGCAGCTGCTTTCGAAAGAAGTTAAACTCAACGGACAATCAGTCTATCATTTCAAGACGGAACTCAACAAACTCATCGACGTGTGTGGCGCATGCGAACGTATTAAGAACACACCTATCCCCTTCTCCTATTCTGTGTTCCTCAAGAAGTTCATCTTCTTTTACGTGATGCTCTTCCCGTGGATTTACAGCACTCAAATGGTATACTTCATCGCGCCGGTTACAGTGTTTGTTTTATACGTCCTCACCAGCATCGAGCTCATTGCCGAGGAAATTGAAAACCCCTTCAACGGTGATCCGAACGACTTGCCTACGCTGGAGATGGCTGTGGCGATTGGGGGGAACGCGGAGCAGGTGTTAGTTGATAGGGAATAGGTGATAGGTGATAGGTAGTAACACCGTACCTATAACCTATCACCTTTTACCTACCGCGTGCTATTACTATGCCCGCCCTCATATCGCTTGCCATACTTCGCCTTCATCTTGTCGGCGCGGGAGACTTTGATGGGGATCTTTGTGTTCTTGTTGAGCTTTTCGTGGAAGGCTCCTCCCCCATCGAGCTTGGGTGCTTTGACTTTATTGGGCGAAGGTGCGCGCTCGGTTTCTTCGGGTAAGATGTCGTCGGAAAGGGCGACGGTTGATGGCCATGGTTTGCGCGGAATACGCGCACCGAGCAGCGTTTCAATTTGCGCCAGCGATTCTTCTTCGTAGGGTGCGCACATCGATATGGCAACCCCTGCGCGCATTGCTCGGCCTGTGCGTCCGATGCGGTGCACATAATCTTCGGGCATTTCGGGCATCATGAAATTCACGACGTGGGTTACACCTTCCACATCGATACCACGCGCCAACAAATCGCTGGCAACGAGGATGCGGCTGCGGCCTTCAGCAAAATCATCTACGGTGCGCAAACGCTTGTTCGTGTTCTTGTTGGAGTGTATCACGGCAAGCTCACCCTGAAAATCGTCCTCGAGCATAAACTCGAGCTTATCGGCCATGCGCTTTCCGCCGGCAAACACAAGCACGCGTCGCATGCTTTCATCGGTCTGCAACAGATGGCGCAACAAATTCAATTTCGAATAGAAGTTCGGGGCTTCATACAACTGCTGATCGATGGTGTCGGCTGTGGTTCCTGCCAACGCGGCCTCAACACGCACCACGTGCTGCATATAGCGCGCAATGAGCCCTTCTACATCAACAGTCATGGTTGCGGAAAACATCAACGTTTGGCGCTTTTCAGGCAATAGGTCGATGAGGTGCAACAAGTCGTTTCGGAAACCAAGATTCAACAATTGATCAACCTCGTCGATAACCAACTTCTTCACCGCTCGTGGAGGAATGGTTCCGTTTAGCACCAGGTCGTTCATGCGGCCAGGAGTGCCGATAACCACATCGGTGCCTTCCGCAATAGAAGCTGCTTGCGTTTTGATATTCGGTCCGCCATAAACCCCTACTGCGCGCAGCGAGGTGTACTTCGCGATGGCTTTGAACTCCTCCTCCAATTGCACCACCAACTCCTTGGTTGGCACTACCACCAACAATGCCACCGACTTCTTGTTGGAGAACTGCCACTGGCGGATGATGGGCATGAGGTAGGCCAAGGTTTTACCGGTGCCCGTTTGCGCTATGCCCAACACATCGTTGCCCGCCATGATAGGAGCAAATGCTTTACTCTGAATGGTGGTTGGCTCGGTAAAACCAAGGTCATCGAGTGCGTTGCGTAATGCGTTGTTGAGGTTGAGGTTGGAAAACATAACGTGGTTGCAAAGGTAACCCAATGCCTCCTAAAAACGAAGCCCGGCATTTGCCGGGCTTCGTATGTATTAAAATCTGTAACGAATACTCTTAATTGACCTTTACCAAACGCACAGCGCCTGATTCAGTGCCGCTCACCAGAACTACCTGATACATACCTTCTGCCCACGCCGCCACATCGAGCGTGTAAGCTACATTGGCTGCGATGCGAATTCCGTCCATCACCTTGCGGCCAGCCTGGTCAAGAACAAACAACTGACCTTCTACTGCCGACTCAACGCGAACTGCATTCGAAGCCGGGTTCGGGTAAATTGAAATCGGAAGTACTTCATTCAACTCATCCACACCAACTGAAGCGTTCACCGACAACTCGAACGTTGAAGTACAACCACCAGCAGAAGTAACGGTGAGTGAAGCCGTGTAGTTTCCTGATGCGGCATACGTGTGAGTTGGATCTACATCGGTTGACGTTGTGTTGTCACCAAAGTTCCAATCATTCGACGCAATCGATCCTGCGCTGATAGTAGAGTTGTTATCGAATGTAACAACACCGGTTCCGGCATCAAATGAATACGTGAAAGTTGCAACGGGTGAAGTTGATACGAATACCAAACTTGGAACTTCGTAGCTACAACCATTTTCTGCAGTAAGTGTAAGCAAAATTGGCGTTTCTCCTGAACCATTGATGCTTACTGAAACATTCTGACCATTGGCAGTTGTACCGTCACCAAACGCCCAAGCGTAGTTGGTAATCATGCTGCCGTCAATCATATCGGAGTAGCTCAATTCAATTGGACTTCCTACGCAATACGGAGCAGCAGAAACGAATTGAATCGGTGCAGGAGGTGTGGCACCATCGATGATGCGATTACCGCTTGCTTCACCGTTAATCCATGTGCTGATGGAGTTAAAGTCGGTGCTGAATACTTCGGCGCAATCATCGAGAACTTCAAACTTGATGTGAGCAATTACGTCACCATCTGCAAACGCTACTTCCGTGTTTCGGGTAGCTGTAAGACGCACGTACTGATCAGCAGTATTGTAGTTGGCAACGGCTTCTACATCCGATGCAATGGTAATAACAGTATTGTAGGCCAATTTATTCTGGTTGAACTTCATAGCCACATCGAGTGCACGAGCATTCGAGCCAACAAGTTGCGCAATTACAGGAACTTCAATGAAGCTTGAGGTACCATCGTTGGTAAGCACAGCCTGACTCAAATCGAAGATTACACTGTCTGCAACGTTCACAGGAGTGTTGCCGTAGCTACCATTGGCGTCACCAAGAAGGATTGCCTTGAAATTGTCGGCATTCCATTGCTGACATACCGTGCTATTTGGGTTGAAACCAACAGCAGCAGTTGGCAATACAAATGGAATCGCAGGAACGCGAGCCGCAGAGAAACCAATTTCATCATCGGCAGGGAATGTTGTTGAGATTGCAAATGCAGCATCGTTCAAACGCGCCTCATCTACAAAGATCCAATCCTTCGAAGGCTGACCATTTGAGTTACCTTGATCATCGTAGTTCCAAGCTTGCTGATACTCACCAATCATGAGTGTTGCACGTTGGTTGATCTGAGAAATATCGCCTGCGGTAACAGCACCATCGAGGTTTACATCGAGGGCCAATATCTGCCATACAGAAGGAGTCAACGTACCGTTGAGAAGTGCCTTCGCAACAAGCACGTCGGCCCCATTTACTGTATTCTGAATAGAGGCTGTGTTGTCGATTGCACGTTCAATGGCTACATCTGTGCCATTGGTTACGTCGATGGTGAATGAACCATCAGCGTCAACTTCATAAGAGATTACCGGATTGACTGTTCCGTTGCTCGCAGCATAAGCGATTGTTGATGGTGCAGCAGCAGCCGTTGTTTCGTTGCTTGTGAGCAATGCATTGCTTCCACCTGCCGAAATGTTTCCTGATTGAAGTGTATTCAATTCAGAATACATGTAGGCAGCATTTGCAGCCGATGCAACCGGGCCACTGACATAACTTTCGATGATAGAGCTTACGCTTACCTCCGTTGAATCGGAAGCACCGAATGCAGCCAAACGATTGAAGCTCACGCATACCAAATCGCCATAGCCTTGGAACTGCGTACCAGCAGGAGCGGCACCATTCAAAGTAATCATAACCTGAACCACACCTGCTGCAGTTGTATTTACAGTGGCGTTTACATACGACGCATCAATCATATCGTCGAATAGCGTTGCTGAACCGGTTGGTTCGAAGTATGTAGCATCGTAGTTGAGCGTGATGTCGTAACCGATAACACCTGTAACCGGGAATGCTGCAGATGCAGAAATCGGAACGCAAAATTCTCCGATGTTACATGTTTGAGTAACCGACTCAACCGCGTAAGGCTCTGTGGATGGGTCGAGCACATCAATATTGACAGAAACTGAGGTGGTTTGTGCACCGTTGCTGTCCGTAGCTACAGCAACAATTTCAGCCGGACCCGCCACGCTCATCCAGTTTACAATGAAAGGAGCAGTGTTGGCAGTGCCAACCGATACACCATTTATAAAGAATTCAACACTTACGATTGTTCCGTCGCTATCAACCGCTTCTGCGGTAAGAGCTACCATTTCAGGCGCTGTAACATCGGTAGTAGAGAATGGGAAGGCAATTGAAACTGTTGGAGCTATGTTGGTATTCACTGTGATGAGAACCACGTTCGAAGTTGTTGACAACCCTGAATCATCGTTAGCAACGGCTGTGATAGCCTGATCAGTTCCAAGGGCGGCAGTCCATACCACAGAGTATGGAGCAGAAGCATCAACACCTACAGACACACCGTTTACAAAGAACTCAACCTGTGTGATGGCACCATCTGAATCAGAAGCTGTTGAAGAAAGCGTTATAGGTGAACCTTCTACAGCTACCGTTGGAGCATTAAGTGTCACAGCCGGAGCTGAATTGCTCGAAACCGTTACATTGATGGTTTGCG
>Ga0114981_10003044_pt1 | contig 10711 bp, 14 predicted proteins | sample S_140806_MF_Meta_FD_87028 | JGI IMG/M metagenome (GOLD analysis project Ga0114981, IMG submission 87028) | Freshwater microbial communities from Lake Simoncouche, Canada to study carbon cycling - S_140806_MF_MetaG | ecosystem: Environmental > Aquatic > Freshwater > Lake | place: Lake...
CTCCCGCCAGTTCAAGAACGGCATGATGGGTGAAGGTGTTCTCGGCTACGAGGAGATCAACATGTCGCAGTCGATCAAGCTGCACACCACGGGCAGCCGCGCTGCCACGGGTGCTACGGTCAACGGCAACGCCGCAGAAGGTGCATCGACCATCGTCCTCGCCAGCGCTGGTAACGCGCTGACGTTCACGGTGGGCGACGTGTTTACCGTAGCCGACTGCTACTCCGTGAACCCGCAGACCCGCGAAAGCACTGGTTCGCTCCAGCAGTTCGTCGTGACGGCCGCCAACACCTCGACCGCTGGCGGCGCGGTGACGCTGGCTGTCTCGCCGGCGCTTTACTCGCCGTCGAACGCTCTGGCTACGGTCAGCACCCTCACCATCACTGGTAAGGCTGTAGTGTTCCTCGGCGCGGCTTCGACCTCCTACCCGCAGAACCTGGTCTATCACAAGGACGCGATCTCGTTTGCCACGGCTGACCTGCTCCTGCCGAGCGGCGTCGATATGGTTTCCCGCCAGGTTCACAATGGCATCTCGATGCGAATTGTGCGCCAGTACGACATCAACAACGACCGCATGCCTTGCCGCATCGACGTGCTGTATGGCTACGCGGTCATCCGCCCGCAGATGGCTTGCCGTATCTGGGGTTAATGGTTTGGGCGCTGGGTAACACCAGCGCCTTTTCTTGCACCAACTCAATCAAGAAGGATTTTTCCTCATGGCTATTCCTACTGTAGGCGGCGGCTATCAGTTTAATGATGGCAACCTGAACGAGCTTAAGGTTTCCGTTGCTGCGGCCCCCACAACTGCCACGGACAGCGCGACGCTGACTGCGGCTCAGTTGGTCAACGGCATCATCCTCGGCTCCCCGACGACCACGGCGGCGTATACGCTGCCGCTGGCCTCGGACCTTGATGCGCTGCTGACCAACTCCAAGGTCGGTACGGTCTTTGACTTCCGCGTTATCAATGTCACCGGCTCTGGCGTCATCACCATGACGACCAACACCGGCTGGACAATTGGTTCGCAGGGTCTGATGACCATTGCGGCCGCAGCCGGTACGGTTCGCGGTTTCCGCGCTCGCGACACCGGCGACGGTACTTGGGCGTTGTACGCAATTTCGTAAGCAACACGGCCCCCGCTCCGGCGGGGGTCTAACCCTTTAAGGAGGCATAAATGCCGAATACCAAGCCTATTGGTGTCGCTTACGCAGATCCTGAACTGGTCGCTGGTACGACCATTACGGGCGCCGTTATCGACGCGACCTCCTGCACCGCCTCGAACATTGTTCAGGGCGCGTCTTCGCAGGTGCAGGGCGCCACGATTGCCACGACTAGCAATTCTGACGCCTATGTTGTCGTTCCGTTTACCGGAGTATTGAGCGCCGTACTATTTTCCGGTGTTGATGCTCTGGCAGCGAACGACAGCAACTACATCACGTTTTCCATCACGAACCTTGGCCAGGCTGGCTCGGACAGCACCGCACTTCTTGCTGCAACCGACGCCAACACGACCAAGGCCACGGGTGGCACCGCGCTGGCCGCCAATGCACGACGCAATCTGACGCTTACGGGAACCACGGCTAGTCTTGCTGTGACCCGTGGCGACCGGCTGCGTATTCGTGCGGCGGCCACTGGCACGCTTGCCAATACCGTCACCTTCCCGGTCTACACGCTTGTGTTTGCCACCGCGTAACCTTGCGGGCGGCCTTCGGGCCGCCCGTTAATCCATAGGATACACCATGACCACGATCTACCTTATGCACCCCAAGCACGGCGTCAAAGTCGCGACTATGGAGGCTGAAGCGCAGTATGACGAATTGAACGGGTGGCGCCGGTTTGCGCTAGAAGACCTCCAAAATGACGATGCTTTGGAGCCGGACGCAATCTTGCCAGACGACGAGGTTGAAGCTAACGTGATGGCAGAGGCGCCGCGCCGGCGCGGCCGCCCCCGGAAGGACGAATAGCATGACGACAACTGCCGACATCATTTACGGTTCTTTGCGGCTTCTGGGCGTTCTGGCGGAAGGCGAAACCCCGTCCTCCGAAACCGCGCAGGACGCGCTGAACGCCATGAACCAGATGATCGACAGTTGGAATACTGAACGTCTGGCAGTTTTCTCAACCCAAGATCAAGTTGTTACGTGGCCCGCAAGTACGCAGTCGCGCACGCTAGGGCCAACCGGCAGCATCGTTGGGCTTCGCCCGGTGCTGGTGGATGACGCCACCTACTTCCGTGATCCGGCCAACGGCATTTCCTACGGCCTCAAGCTGATCAACCAGCAGCAGTACAACGGCATTGCGGTCAAGACCGTCACCAGCACCTACCCGCAGGTGCTGTGGATCAATATGTCCTACCCGAACATCGAGATGTACGTGTACCCGGTGCCGACCAGAGCGCTGGAATTTCACATCGTTTCGGTGGATGAACTGAGCACGCCGGCCAATCTGGCAACGGACCTTGCGTTCCCGCCAGGCTACCTGCGCGCGTTCCGGTACAATCTGGCCTGCGAACTGGCCCCCGAATTTGGCGTTGAACCGTCCCGGCAGGTGCAGCGCATCGCCATGACCTCCAAGCGCAACTTGAAGCGCATCAACAACCCCGACGACATCATGGCGCTGCCTTACAGCCTTGTGGCGACGCGCCAAAGGTTCAACGTGTACGCGGGAAATTTTTAAGTGAAAACGCCGATCTTAGGCTCCGCATACGTCGCCCGCAGCGTCAACGCGGCCGACAGCCAGATGATCAATCTGTTCCCCGAGATGGTGCCGGAAGGGGGCAAGGAGGCGGCATTCCTTCAGCGCTGCCCCGGCCTCACCTTGAAAGCCACCGTCGGGCTTGGCCCCATTCGGGGGCTGTGGTGGCACGGCAGCTATCTGTACGTCGTGTCTGGCAACACTTTCTATCAAGTCACCACCTCTTGGGTGGCGACCGCCAAGGGCACAGTGGCCGGCACCGGGCCTGTCAGCATGGCCGACAACGGCACGCAGATCATGATTGCGGCCGATCCAGATGGCTACATCTACAACACCAACACGGGCGTCTTCGCGCAGATCACGGACCCTGATTTCCCCGGTGCGTCGGTCGTGGATTATCTGGACGGCTATTTCGTGTTCATCGAACCCAACAGCCAGCGCATTTGGGTAACGGCCCTCCTCGACGGCACCAGCGTCGATCCGCTGGACTTTGTCAGCGCCGAAGGCGACCCCGACAACGTCGTCAGCATGATCGTCGATCACCGCGAGGTCTGGCTGTTTGGCGAGAACTCCACGGAAGTCTGGTATAACGCCGGACTGTCGGACTTCCCACTGGTCCGCATCCAGGGCGCATTCAACGAACTGGGCTGCGCTGCCCGCTACAGCGTCGCCAAGATGAACAACCAGATTTACTGGCTGGGCAAGGACGACCGTGGCCGGGGCATGGTCTATCAGGCCAACGGTTACCAAGGCCAGCGCATCTCGACGCACGCCGTCGAGTGGCAAATTCAGACGTATGGCTCAATAACTGACGCCATCGGCTACACCTACCAGCAGGACGGCCACTCGTTCTACGTGCTGGTGTTCCCGACCGCCGGCAAGACGTGGGCCTACGACGCCACCACGGGCGCTTGGCATGAGCGCGCTGGCTGGAGCAACGGCGATTGGACGCGACAGCGCCCGGCGTCGCAAATTTCTTACCAAGACCAAGTGCTGGTGGGCGACTACGAAAACGGTAACGTCTACGCCTACGATCTGGACGTCTATTCCGACAACGGCGCGGTGCAACGCTGGCTGCGGTCGTGGCGGGCGATCCCCCAAGGCCAGAACAACCTTATGCGCACGGCCCAGCACGCGCTCCAGTTGGACTGCCAGACCGGCGTCGGCTTGGTCACCGGGCAGGGCAGCGACCCGGAGGTCATGCTGCGCTGGTCGGACGACGGCGGCCACACCTGGTCGAACGAGTACTGGCGCAAGATGGGCGCCATCGGCCAATACGGTTTCCGCACCATCTGGCGGCGGCTGGGCATGACCATGAAGCTGCGCGACCGCGTCTACGAGATAAGCGGCACCGACCCGGTCAAGATCGCCATCATGGGCGCTGAGTTGCAGATCAGCAGCACCAATGCCTAACATCACCAACATCACCCCGCCGCGTGTGCCCCTGTCAGACCCCAAGACAGGGCTGATCTCGCGTGAATGGTATCTGTTCTTTCTGAGCCTGTTCAACCAAACGGGCGGCAGCACGGTATCTCTGGAAGAAATCCAAAAAGGACCGCCCCCGCAGGACGTTGACACCAACGCCGTCGTATCGGCGGCGCAGTTGTCGTCCGGCGCCCTGCCGTCTGATCTCGGGCCTGTCCTCACGGCGTTGCAGGCACTGGACGTATCGCAACAGGCGGCGTTCGATCCGACCCGCTTGCAGAACAGCATCCAGGCGTTGGAACTGGTGCCGACCAATACACCGCAACTGCCGCGCAAGCGTTACGGTTCGTTCTACGACACCACGACACAGACCGCCGCCGTCATCAATACGGCTTACGGCATGACGTTCAACACGACTGACCTCAGCACAGGCGTTACCATTGGGACGCCCACGTCGCGCGTCTATGTTGATACGCGCAGCGTTTACAACATCCAGTTCTCGGCGCAGTTGGACAAGACGATTATTGGTCTAGGGAATGTCTGGATTTGGTTGCGCAAGAACGGCGTAGACGTGCCGTATTCAACGGGGCAATTACAGGTCCAAAGTATCACTTCCGAAACCGTCGCAGCATGGAACTATCTGCTCGACATGAACGCAGGCGATTACTTTGAACTCATGTGGGAAACGGATGACATTACCACCCAGATCACCCGTTTTGCCGCCACGGCGGTGCATCCTGCCACCCCGTCCATCATCCTCACCGTCACCGACAACATCAGCGTATAGAGGTTCACCATGACCGTAACAGTAACCGTCCTCGTTCCCGCGCAGACCATCAATAACTCGCAAACGACGATGTACACCGCGACGGGCGTCACGGCGATCATCGACAAGTTCACCGCCACCAACTACGGCGCGGCGCCCGCAACGATCAGCGTGAACCTGGTAACGACCGGCGGAACTGCCAGTAACGACGATTTGATCGTCAAGACCAAGACGTTGCAGGCGAGCGAGACGTACACCTTCCCCGAACTGGTCGGCCACGTCCTGAACCCCGGCGGCTTCATCTCGACGCTGGCCGGGACCGCGTCGGCCATCAACATCCGCGTATCGGGGCGCGTGGTGACGTAAGTGGACGAAGCAGCGCAATCCCTGATTGTCCATTTTGAGAACCTAGACCTGCCACCCGAGGCGGCGTCTTGGCTTATGGACATCTGGCGCATGATCCAGATGCTGGACGACGTGGCGGACGGTGACCCGGTGACCCGGTCGGACCTCGACGCGGTCATTTGGTCCTCGTTGATTAGCATGCCAGCCAATCCGTTCTACCTCGCCAATTTTCAGGCTTTGCAGGCCGGGCTGGCGTTGCTGGTGATGAAATGGAAGGCGTCGGACGACGCCGAGCGGACAGGGCAGGCGGACGCCCGGTCTTTCATCTGGCGGGCCGGGTATTATGACCTGGTGCTATTAGTTGTCCTTTTGACGAAGGGGCACGCAACTGCTATGAAAGACGCCGTGAAGGTCATGCACTTGTACGGCGAACAACTTGACGCTTACTTGAAGGAATTTCCCTGATGCCCATACCAGTTATGATTGCTGCCGCTGCAATTACTGCTGTTGGTAGCGCGGCAGCAGGTATTTATGGGGCCAATAAAGCCTCCGAGGCTGCGGACAAAGCCGCCAAAAAGCAAAAGAAGGCCACCAAGGCGGCCGCCGCGCAGCAGACAGCCGCGTTGGAGCGTCAGATTGGTCTTCAGGAACCTTTCCGGCAGGTTGGTGTCAATGCGCTGGCGCAATACCCCAAGGCGGCTGAGTATACGCCGTTTGGCATGCCGCAGTTCCAGGCTGATCCGGGGTACAACTTCCGCATGGCGGAAGGTATGAAGGCGCTGGAACGGTCGGCATCGGCACGCGGTTTGCTTCAGTCGGGCGGCACGCTCAAGGGCATCCAGCAGTACGGCCAGAACCTTGCTAGCGATGAATACCAGAACGCCTTTCAGCGATACCTGACTGAGCGCCAAGCCAAGCTGTCTCCCTTGGAGTACCAGATTGGGCTGGGACAGGCCGCTGCGTCGGGGCAGGCTGCAAACGTCGGCACGACGGCCAACAGCATTAGCGAACTGACGCAGGCACTCGGCAACATCGGCGCTAACCGCGCGGTGGCGCAGGGCAATATTGCGGCAGCCACGGCGGGCAGCATTGGTAACGCCTTCTCGCAAGGCGCGGGTGCGTATGGCGACTACGTGGCCGCGCAGCCGTACCAGAATTATCTCCGGTCCATTACGCCTGGATTAGGTTACGCTGCCTCCGGATTAGGCTACGCTCCGCCCGCTGGCTATTCACAACCCGTTCTTTAATAGGTGATCCATGCCAATTGATCCAAGCATTATCGGCAACGTCATGGTTCCGCAAGCGGTGCAAATGCCGGACGTGAACGCCATGATGCAGACCCAGACACAGGGCATGGAAAACATTTACCAGATCGAACGGCAGCGGGGCGCAGACGCCGCTGCGGCGCAGAAAGAACAGGAAGACGCTGCATTTAAAGCTCTGCTCCCTGCGTACACTTACGGCATTCAAACTGGCGACATTGCAGGCGCGGGCAATCTTGTGCCGCCTGAAATGCGTCCGCAGTTGCAGCAGTACATTGACGCGCTTACGGGCAAGTCTCCGCAGGAAGTTCAGGCGGCGTTGATTGGTTCTCTGTCGTCCAGCCCCATGGGGCAGGAAGCCTTGTCCGCTATTCAGCGCGGGCAGACACTTGGTGTCCAACAGGGGCAGCTTGACGTGTCGCGTCAAGACCTTGCGCTTAGGCGTCAGAAGCAGGCGCTCGACGCTCGCGGCGAAGGCGAATGGAAACTGCAAGAAGCCGAAGGCGGCTTCTTCTGGACGAACCCGCGCAGCCGTCAAGTTATTCCTGCTGATGTTACGGGCGGCGCTGCCCCCGGCACCGTCCCCGGCCCGGCGCCGATCCCGGCACCCGATGTCGTTACACCACGGCAACCTGCGCCCGGCGCTCCGGCGGCAGAAGCCGCCCCCGGCACCGCGCAGGCACCGGCGTTTAGGCCGAAGCCTAAAGAAGGTGCGGAAAAAGGCATTTCTGAATACCAAGGAAAGGCTATGCAATACGCCGTTAACATGGAGATGGCGGATAGAGTAGTAACCGAATTGGAAACACAAGGTGTCATCACCGCCGATAACGTATCAAATGCTGTTCTTGGCGTAATCCGTTCCATACCCATCGGGTCGTCCGCAGAAAATATTGCCGCCAATGTCGATAGTCTTTTAAATCAATATTCGCCAGGTTTAACGCCAGAAGAACAGCGGTTGGCGGCGGCGCAAATTACGTTTGTCACCGCTGCTTTGCGTGCGGAAAGCGGCGCAGAGATTAAAGTGTCTGAGTTCCCTGCTGAGTATAAGAAATATTTCGCGCTAGCTGGCGATGAAAATAATCCAAAGCTATTAACGGATAAACGTAACCGTCGGCGCGCGCGAATTTCAACTATGCGAGCGGCTGCGGGTGAAAAAGCTAACATAGAAATAGACCGCATTCTTGCAGAACAGGGTGTCGGGGCACCTGCGGCTACCGTTCCTCTGGCGCCCGGCGCGACGGTAGATGGAATTGAATTTCTTGGCGAGGAACCCGAGGATTAACGATGCCGATATACAAATTAAAAGGTTCAGACGGCAAAGTTTACAGACTTCGTGGCCCGGAAGGGGCTACGATGGAACAGCTTGTAGGCGTCTTGAAATCGCAGATCGGCGGCGAAGGGATGCAGGCGGCCGTCCCTACCGTATCCGGTGCGCCTAAGTTCATTCCCCAAGCACAAGGCAAAGCTACCGCGCCGCGCGATGTCAATCTTACCGCAAGAGCAATGGAACCTTGGCAGGCGCTTGCGGCTCAAGGTTTGGCTGAGTTTGAACAGCCTGGCGTCGTCAACAAGTTTATCGGCGCGGGCAAGGGTGTTATCGGCGGTATCGGTCAGGCTGTTGCGGGGCTCGCCGGCAAGGCTGTAGAAACGCTGCCTGATGAAATGGTGACGCTGGGTGGCGCAATCCCGTATGCGCCCGACACCGCGCGGCGTCGGCTGTTGACCGACTTGTACTTGATGAGCGAAGCGCAAGCACCAAAAATCCCGGTTCAAGGTGCGGTTGCAGTTACGCGGAACGCCATGCGCGGCGCGCTTGTGCGCGGCGCCCCCGCGGCGGTTGCCGCCGATGTTTCAGCCATCAAGGGGCTGTCTGCCGCTGAAACGCCCGAAACTATACTTCGTCAGACGACCGCTGCTGGATTGCGCGAACCTGTGCCGCTCACACGCGGTCAGATCACGCAATCGCCAACGCAGCTTGAGTTTGAAAAGACGGTAGCAAGAAAATTCCCCGAGACAACTGGCCGTCCGCTTGTCGAGCAGAAAGAAACCGCCGGCGAAGCCATCATCCGCAATTTTGACAAATACATCGACGCGACCGGCGCCGAAAAAGCCGACATGGAACTGGTACGCCCGGTTGGGCGCGCCGTGGACAAGGCGCTGGTTGAAGAGGCCAAGAAAGCCAAGTTTGAAGTTGATAAGGCGTATACTGCCGCTCGTCAGTCTTCCGAAGCAGACACGCAAGTCCCTTACACAGCCATAACGTCTTTGATTGAGCGCTACCCGCCCACAACCCGCAGCAAACTAGCGAGTATTCTTGACGCCGTTGACGCAGAACTTAAGCGCATTGACCCTATGGGCACGGGCAAAATTCGCCTTGGGCAGATGGAGGAGGTGCGTGAATACGTCAACAGGCTTATTCAGCCGGACACGCCCAACGCCAAAATCGGCAAAGAAATCAAAACCGTCATTGACGAAATAGAATCTGGATCTGGCGGCGAAAAATTTCGCGCCGCGCGCGAACTGCGCGCGAATAAAGCGAAGTATTTTGAAAACGCATCGTACGTCAGCGACTTGTTGTCTAAAAAGCCCGGCACTACAGACCGCGCTGTAGCGCTGGACGACGTATTTAAGCATTCTATTCTTGACGGCAGCCTTGAAGATACGCGCGCCATCGGCGTCGTTCTGAAGAAGGGCGGCCCAGAAGCGCAACAGGCGTGGAAAGAGTTGCAAGGTCTCACGCTCGCCAAGATGCGCGATGAAGCCGATGAGTTGTTTCAAAAAGTTCGTAGAGGTCAGTCTGCCGACGCTTCGCTGCGTTCGTTCCAGACGCGCGTGCGTGAACTGGATCGGTCGGGCAAGTTGGAGTACCTGTTTGGAAAAAAAGGCGCGCAAGAAATCCGCGATACGATAAGCACCGTTGAAACCGTGCTGTCGCGCGCTCCGACAGGCGCGCGGTTTGAGATGCGCGACGTAAACGTACCCGAAATGAAAGAGGGGATGGTCCGGCGTTTGTTCGACAAAATTGGACCTTACACGCCGCTTTTCGGTTCGCGGATTAAACAAGGAGCGGAGACGCGTGCCAAACTCCGTGAAGCCGCCCGCGATAAAAAAATTGCCTGGCAAGAAACGCAGATGCTTGAACAGGAAGTGCGGCGCGCGGTAACGCCTAACTCGTTAACCCCGTCAAATGTTAATCGGATGTCGAGGTGACACGGTGGACTATCAGGTACTGTTCAACCTCGCCGTAGGGGCGGTGAGCGTTACAGGAGGGTGGGTCTTGAGCCGTGTATACCACAGCCTGGACCGTCTCGACGAGGACGTGCGCAAGATACCGATGAACTACGTCCAGAAGGACGATTTCAAGTCGGCCGTCGCGGACATCAAGAACGACATCCGCACCGGCTTCGCCCAGGTGGACCGCACGCTGAACAGCCTCTTTGACCGCATCAACGAGAAAGCTGACAAACCATGAAGATCAACACGGCGTCAACCGCCCGGCTACGCGGCGTCCACCCGGACTTGGTGCGCGTCGTGCAGCGCTGCGCGGCGGATTGGAAAGACCCGGAGACGGGCTTTATCGTCACCTGCGGCGTCCGCACGCTAGAAGAACAGAAGGTGCTTAAGGCCAAGGGCGCCAGCAAGACGCTGCGCTCGCGGCACATCCCCACCGCCAATGGATACGGACACGCCGTCGATCTGGCGGCCACTGTGCAAGGCCAAGTGCGTTGGGATTGGCCTCTCTACGACAAGATTGCCAAGGCCATGAAGACCGCCGCCAAGTCCGAAAAGGTGCCGCTTGAGTGGGGCGGCGATTGGGTTTCGTTCAAAGACGGGCCGCATTTTCAACTGCCGTGGTCATCATACCCCGGCGCCAAATAGGAGACTAACATGACTGCACACAAGGCACTCGCCGCTTTCTTGACAAGCCTTTTGGCCCTTGTCGGCCTCTTTGGCGTTTCTACTGGCTGGGTAACGCCCACCATGATCGACTCCGTCTCCGTCATTGGCGGCGCTCTTCTGACCGCCGTCGTCACCTACATGGTCCCGAACCAGCCCAAGGCATGACCTGGCTGGAGATCGTTGCCGTCGCCGTCCTGCTTCTGGGGGTCGGCGCTGGCGGCTATCTAGTGGCGCAACGGCCGACCTTCTGGGTCGGTCTGGGCATCGCCGTGTTCAAGAGCCTTCTTCCTCTTCTGGCCAAACGCATGACAGCGGAACA
>Ga0114981_10003048_pt1 | contig 10705 bp, 4 predicted proteins | sample S_140806_MF_Meta_FD_87028 | JGI IMG/M metagenome (GOLD analysis project Ga0114981, IMG submission 87028) | Freshwater microbial communities from Lake Simoncouche, Canada to study carbon cycling - S_140806_MF_MetaG | ecosystem: Environmental > Aquatic > Freshwater > Lake | place: Lake...
AGCGGCTTAGCGGTGGGTTCCTTTAACGCCACGGCCACCTCGATCAGTGGTGCCGCCGATGGTTCCAGTGAAGTTACGGCGACCGGTATTCTTGGTACTGGCGCGGAAAACATCAAACTGTCGGGTAACGTCAGTGCGATTGCCAACCTCACCAACACTGTTCTGGCCACCTCGGTCTCCGGTAATGCCACTGCCACAGCGGTGAGCAATGCCGTAGGGATGGAGGGTTATAACGTCACCATTATTGGTAACGGCAGCATCACGGGCACGGCAAATTCGATGGCCAAGACCATCGGATCCACCACAACCGGAATCGCAGAGGGTACAAGCACACTCTGATTTCAAGGAGGGTTCTTCTGTTCTTCACCAGGAACGCCTCGGCGTTCCTGGTGTCTTTTTCTCAATAGGTCATGGCTCAAGCTCCAGTCACCGCCCTTGCCACCGCCGTCGGGCTTCAACTGCCCGAGTCGATCCTGCTGCGGGCCGGTGATTTCTTGCGCCTCAGCATCAATCCTGATGCCAGCGCCACCGCCCGTACCGTCACGGGCACGGAACTCACAGCCGCTCGTGCCTTCGCGGTTGGTCTCGGCACGGGCCTCAGCCCTTATTACAGCCTCCTGGAAGAGGCTAAGCGTCTTAATAGTCAGAAAGTCTCGATTCAATCGGGTGCTGGCTACATCGATGGCAACGCCAATGCCGAAGCGTTCGCCAGCGGCCGTGGTGACACCTCCGCTGAGGCCACTGCGCTTAACACCGGCCTCGCCGGCATCAACTGGCTGAATAATTACGGCGGCAATCTCTATGTTGGTACCGCTGGCACCCCTTTCGCCGCCACAGCTCGGGTTGCAGCTGGGTCCCAGCTGGCTCCAGCCCAAGGCGCTGCAGCCCCATCCAGCAGCCTTGATGGCACCGCCAGAGTGCGAGGCGTGGAGAGCAGCCAGCTGCTCGGCCAACCCAACGCCACCGTTGCCGCAACCACCACCCTCGATCTCTCCACCAGTACCGCCTCCACCCGGGCGTTCGGAATCGCCGACAGCGTCGGCCTGGATGGGGTGCAGGCCACCGCCACGACCAACGGCGCCGGGGTCGGAGCCACCACAACCATCTCCGGTGATGCCACCAGCCGGGTCGTTGTCAAAGCCGGAGAGGCCCTGCCATCCGGTTCCATCATCGGGGTGGCAGCACCGGCCTTCGGTATTCGTAATAGCGAGATCACCACAGCCCCCTCGCTCAACACCACAGTCCGAGGTGCCGCCCTCGCCACCATCGCCACGGAAATGGTGGACGGCTATGGCAATCCGCTCAACAAGTCAAATCAGACACTGCCGGTTACCTACGACAACCTGCAGGGGATTGGCATCCAATCGAGCGTCATTACCGCCGGGCGTGGCAACACCACCGTCGTGGGTGTTGGTGGCGTGGCCGATGGTGGTGCCCGCTTCAACGGCTATTCCACACCCCTGGCCGCTGGTATCAACGAAAGCAAAATCATCACCAACCTCGGCAATGACTCCATTTTCGGGAAGGTCTTGAATGAGGTGGAGGCAGGGGTTGATGCCGATAACGACGGACTCCTTGAAAGTAGTGTCTACCTCACCCATGACGCCGACAACGGCGGACAAGGCGATAGCTTTAATGGCATCCGTAACAGTACGGTGCTCACGGGTGCCGGTGACGACACCATCTCAGGCTCCGCCAGTGGCAGTTTCCTTTACACCATGAATGGAAACAACACCATTGACCTCGATAAAGCCCGCGAGTCCTCCCTGTGGGGCAGCTTTGGCAATGACACCATTGGTGTTAAGGAACAAGCCTCCAACGTCGTGGCTTGGGGCTCCTTGGGTGAAGACCATCTCAGTGGTGCCAGCGATAGCACCGGTAACGTCTTTGACGGTGGCTTAGGCGTCGATTTCATCGAAGGCAGTGCTGGAGCAACGGATCGCTTCCTCTTCACTGACGCCAACGCCGCCCGGCTCTCCTCCTCCGGCGAGAGCTTTGGCCGAGACCTTACCAACACCCAGTTCTGGGGAGGATTGTCGGAGGAACAAAAGGCCGATCTTTGGTCGACTGGAAAACTCACTGGTGCCAATGGACAGCTTGTGGGTGCCGTTGACACCATCGCCAACTTCGAAGCCGGCGCCGGCGGTGATCGACTCGAGCTCAACAGCTCTCTGGCCTCGATCACCCAATCCCTGTGGGAAGACCATGGCACCATCCTCCAGGTTGATCAACACGGCCACACCAGCGTGGTCGAAGGCAACGCCAACGGCACCCTTGGCATCGCCGTCATTGTTGGCACCCTTGAAAATATTCAAAAACTAGGTGTTGGTGTAGGTAACATCGCCTACGCAACAGATACCCATCAGCTCATGTACGATCCTGATGGCAATTGGAAGTCTGGATCGAGCAGCTTTGGTACGGTTAACACCAATGGAACTCTCACGAAGAACAACTTCGGCTTTGGCTCCACGACCGCTGCCGCCATGGGAGCGCCCCCAACGGCCCCTTTGCCCTAAAGTTGACGCCAATGGCTTCCAAGCGATCTTTGATTCAATTTCAAGCTGATCGGCAGGCACACGCTTAAACAATCGGTGATGGCACTCACCTCCAGTTCATGGATGGGCTAACCACTAAACATTTCAATCTCCTGTGACTTTTAACTCATCAACACCCATGACATATGAGTTAGGACACAGAGATTAATCCAGAGCTCTTCAAGGCCCTCAACGCACATGATTGATCGAGTTCTCTATCGCCAAGAGCTTGCAACAGCAGTAAAAGTGTTGCGCGATCTCGATTTCAAAACGTTGCTTGAGCAAGAAGGAATCTACTCACGGCTGGCCAGGACAGTACTTCTTGAACAGATTCTAGATACCGTATCCTTTGAACCTGATGAACAGCCCAGTGTCATCAGCAGGCTCTGGGATGGCATTCCTTCAGAGCCCCCAATCGAATTGTCTGAGAACTGGCTCAATGGAGCTCCCCCTGAATACAAGGAACTCATTAAACAACGCTGGAGCGAACTTCGACTCCAAAAACATCTTGACCTAACTTATTTAAGCTTTATTGATGCTTATTTTCTGGAACGCCTAGCCGATCTTGAACAAATTGTCTATGGCATGATTCGTATGCGTAACCAGGGTGCAGCCGAAGAACTGTATCTGCGCCTGATCGATGACGAGGCCGACTTTGCCGATTTAGCCAAGACCTACTCTCTTGGAGACGAGCGCTATACTCATGGACTCGTCGGTCCCATGTGCATCAGCCAACCCCATCCAAGCATCCGTCAGGCCTTAAGCCAACTAGCCGTAGGTGATTTCGCACCTCCCCTCCGAATCGAGCAATGGGTACTTTTGCTGAGAATGGAGCATCGTCGTCCTGCCCAGCTCAATGAAGCGACCCGCCAGCAGCTGCTCAACGAATTATTTGAAAAAGACCTACAAGCCGCCCTTGAATCTCTTCTGAGCCCTGAAGAGGAGACAAATCAACAATTATTAGCTTCCTCCGTAGCAATTGACACCCCGATTGAGGAATCATTAGAAGATGACCCTTCTGTGGACCAAGCTCTGCCAGAGACAGAGTTGACCACCGAAGCAGAATCGACAACAATTGCAGAACAGCCTAGTATTTCATTCCCCAGCGACCAGGATATCACCGATCTCGAGCCATCCATCGAGGAAGACCAATCAATCGAGACAGAAGTCACAGAGTCGGAAATCGGAAAAAATAACCAATCGACTGAGACCCAATATCCTGATCCCGTTAACAGGGATTCGGAATCAGAATGTACGCCATCTGCTTCAATAGAGCTGCAAGGTGAACAAGAACCGTCGGAATCACCTCTCCCTTCAAACCTTTCTCCGATCTCCACAAACCCTGTCAGTTCCCATCATTCCCTGCAGAGCACGGAGCGTCCTGAATCTTCCAGCGACGTGGAGGCTGCCCAGCAGGAGGCTCACGAAGAATTGACAGAGACAACCTCTGTGAGGCTTGAGGGAGAGCATGAACCGGAGTCCATCGATGAATTCGCAGACCATCGGATCGACGAAGCACCAGTCAACGCAGAAATCATTCCGCTTGAGGATTCAAGTCCCCAACCTCTAAGCCAGGATGATCAGGAAAGCGCGGTAGCAACAGAACAAGCCAGCGATCCTAAGGTTCTTGGGACCGAGACTCCCGTAACAAGTCCTGAGGTTTTGATAGTTAGAGATGGCAATACGGACCAGCCCACACCTGTTATTAGTGGCATTGCTGGAACTCAACCAGAGATCCAGGAAACAAAACCAACAAACGAGGACGAGAAATCAATAGAATTGACTCCTACGGGGTCGCCTACAGATATTGTAGATTCGGACAGCGAATGCTCCGACACGAATCTCTTAGGCCAGCCCCCCCATGATTTGTCAGAAGAAACATCGCAAACCAGTCCACAACCATCCACTCCGACGGTTTTTCTGGAAGCTGCCTCCAGTGCATCGCCGACAGACCTCAGTTCAGAGTCCGGCAACGCTGATGCTGGCATTGTAGATCAATCACCAGCTATTCCAAGCAACAACTGCTTGAATTTAGAAAACAATCCTAAGCCACCGGAACTTGAAATCCCCCATCCTATTGCACAGCCTCCATCGTCCTCAACAGTCCCAAATCACCGTAGTAACCCAGAGGTCAATGGAAAAACAGGTACTGAAATAACAGCCGAACCTCAAATTAATCCTCAGTTAACCGACATTCAAGCGATAGTTAACCCATCAACTCCCAGAATCAATCCTCTTGGTTCCGAAATTTCCAGCAGGATCGAGGATCTCGAATCAACCGATTCTCACATTCCACATACTAAAGAACAGTGTGGGTCGATAGAACCTCTTAATTCAGATTCAAGTGCAGAATTTCCAGCCTGGCCGCAACTAGGCACCCAAGAAGCACCGAACCTTGAGATTGATCCTGTCGCAACAGTCTCGGATCCATCTATCGAGATTGTTTTATCCGATAATAATCCAGAAGATTCGGATCCATCAAACCAAAGAGACTCTATCAGCAACACCGAACACACACAGGCATTGTCAAATACGCCCATGGTTATGGATAGTACTTCTGAGGAGACTATACAAGATGCCGAAAATTCTCAGAACGATATCCAGTTTGATGACATCACTGGTCTTCTCAAGACCAATCTCCCAACAACTAAAGAGCAGAATAATTTCACAACCCGTAACCTCCTACCGTCCGATTAATGGCTGATTCCTCACAGCTCGTCGATATCCTCAGGAAGTTTCCCTTCCTCTCCGATCAGCCACCCGCGGTGATAGATCTCCTGGCCGCCCATGGCCAGTTACTTCGATATAGTTTAGGTCAACCACTGGCTCGTCGTGACCATAGCCCTAACCAAATTTTCTTTCTATTAAGCGGACAAGTTCGTTCCGTCGTCTTGGCAAAACGCCTGCCGAGGGGAGTCGCAACCCTGCAACGACACTCCCCTGGGGCCGTGATGGGTTGGTGTAGCCCCAGCTGCGGTCACCCCTGGGAAACCTTGATCGCCTCCACGGATCTGGTTGTGCTGGCTGTCCCGCACTCCATCCTGCAGCAAGGGATGCAGCTCCATCCGCCTCTGGCTCAACGGGTTACGTCGAGCGTCAATCCTGCTGAACTATTCGTCGTACTCGATCACTATCTGAAGGAATATCCCAGAGCCCTGGGACTTGAAGTTGTTAAAGCTGCTATTACCTTATCAGATCAATGTCGTGCCACCCAGGTCGAAGTCTCAGAACTGGAACGATTGTCATATGAACAAGATAAACTTTGGCTGGTCTCTTCTGGAGTCTTGCCCATTGGAAGTTATGTTGGACCCGTTGTTCCGTCCAACATCCCCGTTGATGGATCACTGCGACTGATTTGTTTAAACAACGTTGCGCTTGCGGAGTTCCTCGATCCTCCCCTAACAATCCCTGATGAACAGGCGAAGACAGGAGGTTACGAAGGAGCCTCGGAACAACCTGTTGGGGAGAAAAGCACCGTTTCATCGGTCGATTCCAATCAAACATTGGTGCTCGAATCGTGGCAGGAGCATCTGCAAAAAATTGGAACATTCGATATTGAAGAAGCTCCCCCACTTGACGATGGCGATGTTGTCGATGACGTCGAAGAGGACAACCGCCCGCCGGAATCCTTTCCCTATCACCGAGGCGATGGGCCACTAAAATCCAGCATTGCAGCATTCCAAATGCTGTGTACCCATCTCAATTTACCCTTCCGTCGTGAACTGTTCCGACGCGTCCTGGTCGATCAAATCAACCGGCATCAAACTGTTTCCCTCGCGTTGGCAGGGGCGATTGCGGAATCGATCGGTCTCCAAACGCAGCTTCTCGACGTCCAGTCGAGTGCTCTCCCCCGTCTGGAACCTCCCCTGATGGTGCGCTGGGGCACTGGTTTAGCCGTCATTTATAAAATAACGCCGAGACAGGTTCTGCTTGGGATCCCCGCTGGAGGAGAAGGAAATAAATTTTTATCGTTAGAGAGCTTTACTGAACAATGGGGAGAGCAAGGTGAAGTGCTAACACTCCAGGCCACCCAACTCACCCCTAGGAGAAAATTCGGATTCTCCTGGTTCTTACCTTCTTTGCAAAAACACCGTACGGTGTTGATCGAAGTTCTTCTTGCAAGCTTTTTCGCACAGTTATTTGGGCTTGTCAATCCCCTCTTGATTCAGCAAGTAATTGACAAAGCCATCATCAACTCCAGCCCGGATGCGCTCACATTGCTTGGTGTAATGCTGATCGTCTTTGCTATTTTCGAAGGCCTACTTATTACGCTGAGGACCCTATTGTTTGTTGACACTACCAACCGCATTGACCTCTCACTAGGTACTCAAATTATTGACCACCTGCTTCGACTTCCAATAAGTTACTTTGACCGACGATCAGTGGGCGAGGTCAGCAGTCGTATTGGTGAGCTCGAAAAGGTTCGCGGTTTTCTGACAGGGACTGCTCTGACAACCATCCTTGACGCTGTTTTCGCATTGCTCTATGTCGCAGTGATGCTTTTCTATAGCTGGAAGCTCACCATATTAACCTTAGCCGTCATACCCCTATTAATCTTTCTGGTTATTGCTGTTTCTCCAATTATCCGCCAACAATTGCAAGATAGGGCCGTAGCCAATGCTCGCACCCAAAGCCATCTGGTTGAAGTCCTTAGCAGCATGATGACAGTGAAAGCCCAAAATATCGAGCTAAGAAGTCGGTGGCGTTGGCAAGAGCTGTATACAGATTTTGTCGCCGAGGGCTTTGACAACACTCTGATCAGTACTATCGCCGGCAATATAAGTGGTTTTTTAAATAAACTATCTAGTCTTTTAGTGATATGGGGAGGGGCCTATCTGGTTTTGGGTGGGGAATTAAGCCTGGGTGAACTCATTGCTTTCCGCGTGATCTCAGGCAATGTAACTGGCCCCCTATTAAGGATGACATCAATTTGGCAGAGCGTTCAAGAAGTGGGTCTTTCCCTTGAGCGCCTCAGTGATGTGATCGACACTCCCAAAGAGGCAAGTGATGATAATTTCCGTCGCATGGTGATGCCCCCCATCAAGGGGGAAATTGTTTTTCAGAATGTTGCATTCCGCTACAAGCCGTCTTCTCCTTTGCTGCTTAAAAACATCAATCTTACAATCCCTGAGGGTAGTTTTGTTGCCCTTGTAGGCACAAGTGGTTCTGGAAAAAGTACGCTTACCAAGCTTGTTTCTCGACTTTATACACCCGAATCAGGCTCAGTCAACGTCGATGGAATTGATGTCTCTAAAGTAGAATTGTATTCCCTACGTCGTCAGCTTGGTACGGTGCCCCAGGATACCGTGCTCTTTGAAGGATCAATTGAGGAAAATATTGCACTGACAAATCCAGACGCAACAGCGGAGGAAATCATTGAAGCGGCCAAAACAGCTTGTGCCCATGACTTCATCATGGAACTTCCTGCAGGGTATTCTACCCAAGTAGGGGAGAGAGGATCGGGCTTGTCAGGTGGTCAGCGCCAAAGAGTTGCTATTGCCCGCACAATCCTCCAACGACCCAATATGTTGATCATGGATGAGGCAACTTCGGCCTTAGACTATCAAACGGAACGGGTAGTTAGCGAAAATCTCATGGAATCGCTCAAGGGTTCTACGGTTTTATTCATTACTCACCGCCTAAGCTCAATTACCAACGCCGACATGATTATCTGCATGGGACAAGGCGCCGTCCTTGAAACAGGCTCCCATGCTGAACTTATGTCCCGCGGGGGTCCCTATGCCACCCTGTTCCGTCAACAGGGCCGATCCGGCACATCCTCCTCGTCCAGTAGCAGTTCTTCGTCGTCCTCGTCGTCCTCGTCGTCCTCGTCGTCCTCGTCGTCGTCTTCATCTCCTGCCCCCTTGCCACGCATACCAGGTCGGGGAATCGTCGCCCCCCGTCGCTCTGGATCATGAGTCGCTTTTCCTCCCCCCGTCGGCGTAAAGGTCGTAAACCTCCTCCAAGTCCCCCCCTCCCCGTCATCCCCGGGGTTATGGCTCCAGGAGCTGTTGTACCCGAAGATCCGCTCGTAGGCAGCGGTGCGGGCGCACCACTCCCCCCTCCACCTGAAACATCTGGTCCCCAGGGAGGAGCACGTCGAAGAAGAACCACCCTGCCTCGGGCCACCAGGGTATGGAGTCGAGCCATCGTGTGGTCGCTAATGGCGATCACAGTGGGCGGTGTGATCTACGGGTTCATAGCAAAGATTGAAACCTCTGTTGCCGCCAGAGGTCAGCTTCGTCCCATCGGCGGTGTGGCTTCTGTCACTGCACCATTCACGGGAATTGTTGAAAAGGTGTTAGTCAAGGAGGGGGATTTTGTTAAACGACAGCAACCGTTAGTTCAGATCCGCGATAAAGCAGCGTCACAACAACTTACTAATCTACTGAAAATCCAAAAGCTCTGGCAGCAAGAAACTCAAGTCATTGCAACAAGACTCGGATTCGAGCCGTCGCCTAAAGAACCGGCTAGTATCGATCAACTAATCGCCAACCAACGGGAACTAACGATTAGAGAACAAGCGGCATCAGTCGCACTGGCGCGTAGCAAATCTGACTACAAATCTAGAGTTGCTGAAGTAGTCGGCCTGGAGCGGCAAGTAAAAATTAATGAGAAAATTATTATCCAAATGATTCCATTGGTCAAAGAGGGAGCCGCATCCGAACTCGACCTTGAGCGTCAACGAGAAAGGTTAGAGGCTGTGAGAACAAATCTGTTAAAAGCAAGGGGCGAACTCACGAGTTCTAAGTTACGCATCAATGAAACCAGGCTCCAGGGCTCCCACATCCCAGCGGCTGAGCGAAAACAACTATACACAAGCTATAATAATGCACGTCAGCAATATATCGAAGTTTCCAGCCGAATTGCCGACCAGAAACAACGCTTAGATCTTGCCACTTTGCGTTCATCATTTAGCGGCAGAGTCTTTGATTTACAAGCCAAAGCCGGCGAAACGATTGGACCTGGCCGACCAGCCCTCAAGATCGTACCGGTCACAAGACTGGAAGCACGCATGGAGGTCACCAACATGGATATTGGTTTTATTCATCCCGGCATGAAGGTTGATTTACGCTTTGACTCGTTTCCATCAACGGAATATGGTTCTATCAAAGGAGTTATTGCTAGTGTTAGTGCTGACTCTCTGCCTCCAGATCCCAGTAATTCTCAAGACCATTTTATTGTCAAGGCGAAGCTTTCAAAACAATCCCTCACTCGCCACCATCAGAATTTTCCACTCCGGCCTGGGATGTCTTTTAATGGATTAATCATCTTAGACGCAAGACCCGCCATCTCGGTCATCACGGATCGCTTTAATAGCTTCTTTGAAAGCACGAGATCAATTCGCTAATAATTAATTCGATGACACCATGCTATTCGGAATAATAATCTTGATGGGAGATCGCCTTCTTGAAAAATTTGAGACTTTCGATGAGAGTGACTTTAGAGCGAGAGTTTAAGTTGCTTGACGCTTCCTGGTTAATGACGTAACCTCAAATTCGAATGTAAAACTTAAGAGTGCTTCGTGACATCGAGAGATTCCGGGAATATCACGATGCATATGAAAAGCTATCTGCTTTGCGAAATCGTTGCCATTGTTCCGCAAGCAAATCACATCGCGGTGCCGTTGATGTTGATTTGAATTAGCTGGCTTATCCAGGCACCCTTGTCATCAGTTGCACGCACTTGATAGGTTTGTGTCACTGTTTGCCCAGCTGAAAGAGCCTGGGTTTCCGCCTTGTTGTTGTCAAGCTGGTATGTCCATACACCTGTATTGGCGTTAACCGAAAATACTCCATAGGTGTTTGAGGGAACACCCTGGATACTCCATAACAAAGTAGAACCATCAAAATCCGTGGCTTTTAAGGTCCCTGTAACTGTGGGAGTACCGGTTGTTGCGACACCACTTGCCAACACGCCAGCCTCCGTCACGGTGCCGCTCAACGCAGCAGCTGTATTCGTAATCACCGGTCCATCATTCGTGCCGTTGATCACCACGCTCACCACCTGATCCCGGTACGCACCGAATTCATCACTCCCCCGAATCGTCACCGTTTGAGTCACGGATTCGCCTTCCTTCAAGGATTGCGTTGCCGCCATGGTGTTATCCAGCGTGTAGCTCCACACTCCGCTGGTGCTGTTAACGGCAAACGCTCCATAGGTCGTTGGGG
>Ga0114981_10003050_pt1 | contig 10704 bp, 6 predicted proteins | sample S_140806_MF_Meta_FD_87028 | JGI IMG/M metagenome (GOLD analysis project Ga0114981, IMG submission 87028) | Freshwater microbial communities from Lake Simoncouche, Canada to study carbon cycling - S_140806_MF_MetaG | ecosystem: Environmental > Aquatic > Freshwater > Lake | place: Lake...
CAGCAATGAAGCCACCGATGGCTTCGTCGTGGCCGATGGCGTGCAGTGGGTGCCAGTGAAGTGATTCCTCTGGATGATGAACTCTCTTCAGCGCCGCTACCGCCTCGTTTTAGGCTTTTTCATCGTCGCCCTGCTCCTGAGCGGCATTACGGCCTTTCCGCTGCTGAATGAGCTGAGGCTGCTTGGCTCGTGGCTGGGGATTCAGGACCACGCGAACCTTGCCGGGCACAGCGGCCTTGCCTGGTGGATCGGCCACGTTTGGCACGGTCTGGAGGTCACGGATCAAGCCTTTCCCTTCATCGCCTACGGGACGGACTGGCTGGCTTTTGGGCATATCATGATCGCGTTCTTTTTTGTCGGTGCCTGGCGCGAGCCAATCGCCAATGCCTGGGTGCTGCGGACGGGCCTGGTTTGCTGTTCGGCGGTGTTTCCGCTGGCCCTCATCTGCGGCGAGATTCGCGGCATCCCGCTCGCCTGGCGGCTGATCGACTGCTCCTTCGGTTTCTTTGGCGCGATCCCGCTCCTTTATTGCCTGAAACTGGTGCGGCAGATGCAGAAACGCGAATCGTGATTTCGCCTCCTTTTCCGGCCTACCGGAACGAGGGCAAAAAAGGCTCGTTTCCGGGTAAAAAAGCCTTTGCCGCAGGGGGCATCTTGCTAGTCTGAAATCACCTCAACCGAGCACATTTTCCGAAGGGACATCTTGGACGGATTTCGGTGGGGGGTTCTCAGACTTTTTTATGCCAGACGACATCATTGATTCCATTGGATCAAACTCCACCGCCGTAGCTGCTGACCAGGCCTACGGTGCCGAACAAATCCAGCACCTGGAAGGCCTCCGTGCCGTGCGCATGCGGCCCGGCATGTACATCGGTGAAACGGATGAACGCGGCTTGCATCACTGCGTCTTCGAGGTGGTGGATAACTCCATCGACGAGCATCTCGCGGGGAATTGCAAAAACGTCTGGATCACCATTCACACGGACGGCTCCATCAGCATTGAGGACGATGGACGCGGTATTCCGGTCGAGATGCACTCCAAGGGCATGCCAACGGTCGAGCTGGTGCTCACGAACCTGCATGCGGGCGGTAAGTTCGGCGATGGCGCGTATGAATTCTCCGGCGGTCTGCACGGCGTGGGTGCGAAGTGCGTGAACGCCCTTTCCGATTGGTTCAAGTGCGAGGTCTATCGCGATGGCAAGATCTACGCCATCGGCTTTGAGCGCGGCATCACAACTGAGCCGCTGAAAGTGCTGGGCGATCTAGATGACGCGAAGCGCACGGGCACGAAGATCACCTTCTTCCCCGATGCGACGATCTTCACGATCACGACGACCTTTGTTTTTGATCGCCTGCGCACCCGCCTGCGCGAGCTGGCTTTCCTGAATCCCGGAATCACCATCCAGATCACCGATGAACGCGGTGAGGCTCCCCGCAGCGAGACGCTGATTTATGCGGAAGGCGTGAAGCAGTTCGTGAACGAGCTCGGTGAGGGCAAAGACAAGGTGCATCCCGAGCCAATCGTCATCGCGGGCCGCCGCGAGGTGATGCTGGAGGACAAGAAGAAGTTCATCCTCGTCGATTGCGTCATCCAGTACAACAAGGGCCTCAGTGAGCAGACGCTCTGCTTTGCCAATGCCATTCCGAATCCCGACTTTGGCACGCACTATTCCGGCCTCAAAACCGCGCTCACGAAGGCGGTGAAGCAATACATCGCCTCCAACCCGAAATCCTTCAAAGAGAAGATGCCGGAGATCGAGGGCGATGACTGCCGCGAGGGCATGATTTGCGTGCTGAGCGTCAAACACCCGCATCCGCGCTTCAATTCGCAGACGAAGGTGAAGCTCGTGAACGGCGAGGTCGAAGGCGTGGTGAACTCCATCGTGTATGAGGGCATGCTGCGTTACTTTGACGAGAATCCAGACATGGCGCTGGAGGTCATCAAGAACATCATCATCGCCGCGAAGTCCCGCGAGGCCGCCCGTCGTGCCCGCGAGGCCATCCGCAAGGACGCGATGAGCAGCGGTGGCCTTCCCGGCAAGCTCGCTGACTGCTCTGAGCGTGATGCGGCGAAGACCGAGCTGTTTATTGTCGAGGGTGACTCCGCCGGTGGCTCTGCCAAAATGGGCCGCAATCGTCACAACCAGGCCATCCTGCCGCTGCGTGGAAAGCTCATCAACACCGAGAAGGCTCGGCTGGAGAAGGTCCTCGCGAACAAGGAAATTCAAACCATGATCACCGCCATCGGCACCGGCATCGGCGGCGACAGTGAGGTGGAGGGCAGCTTCAATCTCGAAAAGCTCCGCTACCACAAAATCATCATCATGACCGATGCTGACGTGGACGGCAGCCACATCCGCACGCTGCTGCTGACGTTCTTCTTCCGCCAGATGCCCGAGCTGGTGAAGCGCGGCCACATTTATGTCGCCCAGCCGCCGCTGTATCAGGTGACACGCAAAAAGCGCGAAGAGTATGTGCAAAGCGATGCCGAAATGGACGCCATCCTGCTCGAACTCGGCTCGGGCGAGATCAATCTGCGCAACTTGGCTGACAACTCGAAGGTCGAATCCGACAAGCTGAAGCAAATCCTTGGCTTGCTCGTGCCGGTGGCCAAATTTGCCGACATCATCCGCCGCCACGGCGCGGACTTCGAAACCTACCTCCAGCATCGCAATACGGAGACCGCCGAGCTGCCGCATTATCTCGTCATCATCCGCGAAGGCAACGAAGTGCACGTCAATTACCTTCTCGACCGCGATGCGCTGGCCAATTTCGCCCGCGAAAATCACGATCTGCACCTCTTTGGCAAACCGGAGGTCGATTCCGCCAACGGCACCGCCGCGCCGAAGCAAACCCGCCGCGCCCGTTTGATTGAGGTTCACGAGGCCCACGGCATGAAAGCCCGCTTCAAGCAACTCGATGAGCTTGGATTGCACGTCGATCACTTCAGCAGCCAGGACAAGCCGCTCTTCGAAGTCATCGAAGGCGATGGCGACAATGCGAAGATCCACCCCGTGTTCAGTATCCCCGGCATCCTCGACAAGGTCATGGAGATCGGCAAACGTGGCATGGAGATCAAGCGCTTCAAAGGCCTCGGTGAAATGAACGCCAAGCAGCTTTTCGAGACCACCATGGACCCGAACAAGCGCACCCTCCTCCGCATCCAACTCGACGAAACCAACGCCCACGAAGCCGAGCGCATCTTCACCATCCTCATGGGTGACGTCGTCGAGCCTCGAAAGCACTTCATCGAAGAGAATGCGCTGAATGTGCGGAATTTGGATGTGTAACCCCTCGTGAAGCCCAAACGCTCCAGTTCAACCAAAGCCATCCAGCCCGCTCAGCGGAGCTTCGAGGACTTGGTGCGTGAACTGAAGACGTTCATCACCGAAAGCCGAAGGCAGATCATTCGTGCGGTGGATTTTGCTCAGGTGCAGACCTGTTGGGGCGTGGGGCGTTATATCGTGGAATACGAGCAAAAGGGGGCAGATAGAGCTAAGTATGGAGCCAAATTACTTCCCAAACTTTCAGAACGGCTCACCACCGATTTTGGACAGGGCTTTGATGAGCGAAACCTCCGAAACATGAGGCTGTTTTATCGCACTTTTCCAATTTGGAACGCACTGCGTCCCGAATTGAACTGGACCCAATACCGCACCCTTCTCCGAGTAGAAGACCCCAAAGCCCGCGAGTGGTATATCGAGGAGGCCATCACCCAAAACTGGAGTTCTCGTGCCCTTGATCGCCAGATCAACCGCCTCTACTACGAGCGGCTGCTTTCCAGCCGAGACAAAAAGGCGGTGAAGAAGGAAGCGGAGGAGAAAATAGCCGAGTTACCGCCATCGCCGAAGGACTTCATTCGTGATCCGGTGCTGCTAGAGTTTTTGGGGCTGCCGGAAACCGGACGGCTGCTGGAGTCGAACCTCGAACAACGGCTCATCGATCACTTGCAGAGTTTCCTGCTCGAGCTTGGCAAAGGCTTTGCGTTTATCGGTCGCCAGGTGCGGGTGAGTGCGGAGACGAAGGACTTCTATATCGATCTCGTCTTCTACAATTACCTCTTGAAATGCTTCGTGATCTTCGATTTGAAGCCCCGCGAGCTGCGGCACGAGGACATCGGCCAGATGGACATGTATGTGCGCATGTATGACGACTTGCATCGCGGCAAAGGAGACAACCCTACCGTCGGCATCATCCTCTGCGCTGCGAAAGACGCCTCCATCGCCAAGTATTCGATCCTCAACGGCAGTGAGAAGCTTTTCGCTTCTCGCTACACGCTTGTGCTGCCCAGCGAAGAGGTGCTGCGCCTCGAATTGATCCGCGAGCAGCAGATGCTGGAAGGCTTCAAGCCAGTTCGAGCCGCCAAAAAGCCGAAGCGCCAAATTTCTCGATAAACACCTCCCCTTTTCATTCCCTGTTTCATGCAAGACTCCAACACACGCCCCATCTCCGTCGCTGACGAGGTCAAGAATTCGTTCTTGGACTACTCCATGTCTGTGATCATCTCCCGCGCTCTGCCGGATGTCCGAGACGGCCTCAAACCCTCCCAGCGGCGCATCCTTTACGCGATGCATGAGCTCTCGCTCTACCCGCCGAAGAAGCATGTGAAGTGCGCGAAGATCGCAGGTGATACGTCCGGTAACTACCATCCGCATGGTGAGGCGGTCATTTACCCGACGCTCGTCCACATGGGGCAGGAATGGGCCATGCGGGAGACCTTGATCGACCCGCAGGGGAACTTCGGCAGCGTGGAAGGCGATCCTCCGGCGGCCATGCGATATACGGAAGCTCGCATGACGCACCTCGGCGGCGCTTTGATGCAGGACATGGACAAGGATACGGTCGATTTCGTCCCGAACTATGACGAACGACTCACCGAACCGACGGTCTTCCCGGCGGCGTTTCCGAACCTGCTCGTCAATGGAGGCACGGGCATCGCCGTCGGCATGGCGACGAACATGCCGCCGCACAACCTCGGCGAGGTCGTGGATGCCGTTTGTGCGCAGATTGATAATCCTGCGATCACCACGCCGGAGCTGATGGCGCATGTCAAAGGGCCGGATTTCCCCACGGGCTGCACCATCATGGGCACCACGGGCATCCGCGATTACATGGAAACCGGCCACGGCAGCGTGCGCATCCGTGGGCAGGCGGAAATCGTCGAAAACGGCAACCGCGAGCAGATCATTATCACGGAGATCCCATATAACGTGAACCGCGCGGAGCTGGAAAAGAAGATCGCCGAGCTCGCGAACGAAAAAATCATCCCCGAGATCAGCGGCGTGCGAAATGAGTCGGATGAGAACTCGCGTCTCGTCGTCGATTTGAAGAAGGATGCGCGTGCACAGGTGGTGCTGAACAATTTGTACAAGCACACCGAGCTGGAAGCTTCGTTCAGCGTCCACATGCTCGCCATTGATGGCAACAGGCCGCGTGTCTTTGGTATCAAGGACGCCATCGCCTGCTACATCGAGCACCGCCGTGAGGTCATCATCCGCCGCACGAAGTATCTGCTCGCCAAAGCCGAGGTGCAGGCCGAGAAGCTCGAAGCCTTCCTCCTCGCTCTCAGCCGCCTCGATGATTTCATCAAGATCATCCGCGACAGTCGTAACCGCGACGAAGCCCGTGCCGGATTGAAGGCCTACACCTTCCCCGTCGCCACCGCCGAGCAACTCGGCCTGCTCATCCGCGGCCAGCCGAGCATCCAGGATGGTCGTTACGTCTTCACCGACAAGCAGGTCGATGACATCCTCGAACTCCGCCTCTATCAGCTCACCGGCATGGAGCGTGACAAGGTGAAAGCCGAATACGACGCCATACTCGCCACCATCAAGGACCTGCTCGACATCCTGGCTAGCGAGCAACGCGTGCTCACCATCATCAAAGACGAGCTGCACGTCATCAAGGCCAAGCACGCCTCACCGCGCCTCACTCGCATCGAGGCCGTCTCTGGAGACATCGACAGCGTCGACCTCATCCCGAACGAGGCCGCGATCGTCACCATGACGCACATGGGCAGCATCAAACGCACGCCTACCGCCGAATACCGCCTGCAAGGCCGTGGCGGCAAAGGCCTCAAAGGCATGGAAACCCGCGAAGCACAGAGCGAGGAGGACACCGACGACTTCGTCGAACATCTCTTCAGCGCCCAGCTCCACGACTTCCTGCTCTTCTTCACGAACACGGGCCGCATGTATGTCGAGCGCGTGTATCAGATCCCGCAGGCCACCCGCACCGGCAAAGGCCGCAGCATCAAAAACGTACTCAACCTCCGCACGGAGGAGAAAATCGCCAGTGTGCTCATCTTGAAGGCCCAAGGCGCTGAAGACGACGCCATGTGGGCTGCGGACCGTTATGTGCTCTTCGCGACGAAGGACGGCACGGTGAAGAAAACCGCCCTCGAAGAGTTCAAAAACTACCGCAAGGACGGCATCATCGCCATCAAGCTCGATGAAGGCAACGACCTCGTCGATGTGGTGCTCACCGATGGCACGAAGGAAGTCTGCCTCGTCACGCATGAGGGCATGTTCGCTCGATTCCATGAGACGGGCGAAGATCTCGAATCACCGAACCTGCGCCCCATCGGCCGCAACACCGCGGGTGTGCGTGGCATCACCCTGGATGCCGACGACTTCCTGGTGAGCTGCCTCACGAACGAAGAAGGAGCCATGGTGCTCGTTGTTAGCGAAAACGGCCTCGGCAAACGTACCCCCTTCGTCGAATACCGTCTTCTCACCAATCGCGGCGGCAAAGGGGTCACGACGATGAATGTGACCGAGAAGACCGGCAAAGTCGTCGCTGCTCTCGCCGTGAAAGAAACGGACGAGCTCATGCTCATGACCAGCAAAGGTCAAAGCGTGCGCATTAAGGTCAGCCAGATCCGCGAAACGGGCCGCAATGCTCAAGGCGTGAAGCTCATGTCGCTGAACGAAGGCGAAACCATCCAGGACGTGGCCACGGTGATCTCCGAGGAGGAGGAAGCCCCTGCTGCGGAGGGTGAAAGCACGGCCGAAGCTGCTCCCGAAGCCCCGGCTGAGGTGGCATCGGATGAGCCTTCGGCTCCTGAAGCCTGATTTCGCTCCTTCAAAGGATTCGCTGAGTTGATAAGTCCTCGCCAGTGGCGGAGACTTTCTGCTTATGCGCCCGTTCGTCCTTCTCACCATGACTGTCACCGCCCTTGCTGCCGACTCGTTGACCTATCCGACCACCCGCAAGGAGGAGGTCGTGGAGACGCTGCATGGTGTGAAGATCGCTGATCCGTATCGCTGGCTGGAGGATGACAATTCGGAGAAGACCAAAAAATGGGTGAAGGCTCAAAACGAGGTCACGTTCGGCTATCTGGAGAAGCTGCCGCGTCGTGCGGAGATCCAATCGAGGCTCAAGGAGTTGTGGAATTACGAACGGGTGGGCATGCCCTTCGAACGCGGAGGGCGGTGGTTTTATTCGCACAACAGCGGGTTGCAGAACCAGCCTGTTTTGATGACGGCGGAGTCTCTGGAGGCGAAAGCGACGCTGCTGCTCGATCCGAATGCGATGTCGAAAGATGGCACCACCTCACTCAGCGACTACGAAGCCAGTGAGGATGGCAAACTCATCGCGTATGGCGTCTCGGAGGCGGGGAGCGATTGGAACACGATTCGCCTGCGTGACATCGCCAGTGGCAAGGATCTCGAGGATGTGATCCGCTGGGTGAAGTTCAGCGGCATTTCATGGCTCAAAGATGGCAGCGGCTTCTTTTATGCCCGTTACGATGAACCGAAGGCTGGAGCGGCTTTGACGGCCAAAAACGAGTTTCATAAGCTCTACTTCCACAAGCTCGGCACGAGCCAGAAAGAGGATGTCTTGGTCTATGAACGCCAGGACGAGCCGAAGTGGGGCTTTGGCGGTCATGTGACTGAGGATGGTCAATATCTCATCATTCCCGTGTGGCTCGGCACGGAGCCGAAGAACCGTCTCTTCTACAAAAAGATCGCTCCTGACGCCCCGGTGGTGGAACTGCTGAATGACTACGATGCCCGTTACGAGTTCATCGACAACGTCGGCCCGATTTTTTACTTCCACACGGACCTGAATGCCACCTGCTACCAGGTCATTGCCATCGACATCCGCAAGCCGCAGCGTGGCAACTGGCGCGTGATCGTGCCCGAAGTGCCGAAGGTGCTGCTGGAAAACGTGAGCACTGTCGGCGGCAAGATGCTCTGCCAGTATCTCCGCGATGCGAAGACCGAGGTGAAGTGCTTCGACATGGATGGAAAGCTCATCCGCGAGGTGAAGCTGCCCGGCATCGGCTCGGCGGGTGGTTTTGGCGGTCATCGCACGGACAAGAGCACGTTTTACACCTTCACCAGCTTCACCGAGCCGGGAGCGATCTACCGCATGGACCTCGAAAGCGGTGAGAGCACGCTTTGGAGGAAACCGGAGGTGAAATTCGATGGAGCAGCCTTTGAGACGAAGCAGGTTTTTGTGACCAGCAAGGATGGCACGAAGGTGCCGATGTTCATCGTTCACAAGAAGGGGCTGAAGCTCGACGGCTCGAATCCTACGCTGCTGTATGGCTACGGTGGATTCAGCATCAGCCTCACGCCTTCGTTTTCCGTCTCACGAGCCGTGTGGCTGGAGATGGGCGGTGTCTTTGCCATGCCCAATCTGCGCGGCGGCGGCGAATACGGCCGCGACTGGCATCTCGCTGGGGTGAAGCTGGGTAAGCAAAACGTCTTCGATGACTTCATCGCCTCCGCCGAGTGGCTCATCGCGAACAAATACACCAGCAGCGCCAAGCTCGCGATCCAGGGCGGTAGCAATGGCGGACTGCTCGTGGGTGCCTGCATGACGCAGCGGCCTGAGCTCTATGCCGCCGCTTTGCCTGCGGTGGGCGTGCTCGACATGCTGCGCTTTGAGAAATTCACCATCGGCTGGGGCTGGCGCAGCGATTACGGCAGCGTGGAAAACGGCGCGGAGTTCAAGGCCCTCCTCAGCTACTCGCCCTATCACAACCTGAAGCCAGGCACCCGCTATCCGGCCACCCTCGTGCTCACCGGCGATCACGACGACCGTGTGGTGCCCGCTCACAGCTTCAAATTCGGTTCCCGTCTTCAGGAAAGCCAGGCCAAGGACGGTCCGCCGGTGCTCATCCGCATCGAAACCAGCGCCGGTCATGGTGCTGGCACCGCCTTAAACAAGATGATCGAGAAGACCGCCGATGAGTGGGCCTTCCTCGTGAAGCATCTGGGCGTCGAAGCTACGCGATGATGTCCCTCAAAACATTCCCATGCACGTCGGTGAGCCGCAGATCGCGGCCACTGAAGCGGTAGGTGAGCTGTTCGTGGTCGATGCCCATGAGGTGAAGCACGGTCGCCCACATGTCATAGACGGTGCAGGCGTTTTCGATGGCATGGTAGCCGAAGTCGTCGGTGGCACCGTAGATGTGGCCGGGCTTGATGCCACCGCCGGCCATCCAGATGCTGAAACCGTAGGGGTTGTGGTCGCGACCGTCGGTGCCTTGGGCGAAGGGCGTGCGGCCGAACTCGCCCGCCCAGACGACGAGGGTGCTATCGAGCAGGCCGCGTGATTTGAGGTCTTTAACAAGCGCGGCGATGGGCTGATCGACTTGACGGGCCATGTTGCCGTGGCCTTTTTTGATCTCGCCGTGCTGATCCCACGGGTTGGGGCCTTGTCCGGCTCCGATCTTCTGCGGCAGGCAGCTCAGCTCGATGAAACGCACGCCGCGCTCGACCAAACGACGCGCCAGCAGGCACTGCTGGCCGTAGGCGGCGGTGGTGGTGCCGGTTTGGTCGATACCGTAGAGCTTTCGCGTCGCGGCGGATTCGCCGGAGAGGTCGCAGAGCTCGGGGACGGCGGATTGCATGCGCCAGGCGAGTTCGTAGTTCGCGATGGCGGCTTCCACATGCGTGTCGTGCTGCGTGGTGGCGGCAAAGCGGCGGTCCATCGCGCGGATGAAGTCGAGACGCTTGCGCTGCGTGGCGAATGGCTCCTGCGGGCGGATGTTTTTCACGGCTTCGGCTTCATCAACCTTGATGATGGAGGCCTGATGCTGGGCGGGAAGGTATCCATTGCTGAACAAACCGACGCCGCCATGCGGCACGCTGGCACCGCCGCTTTGCAGCACGATGTAGCCGGGGAGATCACGCGACTCGGTGCCGAGGCCATAGCTGGCCCAGGCTCCGGCGCTGGGGTAGCCGACGAAGGGAAAGCCGCTGTGCATGAAGAAATTGCCCTGCGCATGCTCGCTGAACTTTGCCGTCATGCTACGGATCACGCACAGTTCGTCCGCCACCGTGGCCATGTGCGGAAAGAGGTCGCTCACCGGCATGCCGCACTGACCGTGGCGCTTGTAGGCCCAGTGCGCAGGCTGCACGGTGCCGTTGTTGTTGAACTGCGTCTTCTTCACCTCGCCTGGCATCGGTTTGCCCGCGTATTTTTCGAGCTGCGGCTTCGGATCAAACGAGTCGATATGCGAAACACCGCCGCTCATGTAGCAAAAGATCACGCTGCGTGCCCTCGGTGCAAAACGCTTCGCCCGATGGACCAGCGGCGTCTCCGCCTGCATCAAGCCTGCCAACGCTGCCATCCCAAAGCCCGTGGAGGCGCTGGTGAGCATCTGGCGGCGGGTGAGCGAGTTATTCATCACGCAATGATGTCCCTCAGCACATTCCCATGCACATCGGTGAGCCGCAGGTCGCGGCC
>Ga0114981_10003051_pt1 | contig 10704 bp, 12 predicted proteins | sample S_140806_MF_Meta_FD_87028 | JGI IMG/M metagenome (GOLD analysis project Ga0114981, IMG submission 87028) | Freshwater microbial communities from Lake Simoncouche, Canada to study carbon cycling - S_140806_MF_MetaG | ecosystem: Environmental > Aquatic > Freshwater > Lake | place: Lake...
CGGTTCACAAAAATAAATACATTTGTCTTCATATTGGTCTAATTTAAGTGCTACAATCATAATTTATGCCTACATAGAATACGTATCATCTTTTTAAGTTGTATATTAGACCCAATATTAAAAATAATAAATTAAAAATAAAAAAATGTTAAATAAATATGTTTATTAAATAAATAAAGAATAAATTATAACATATAATATGAAATTTTTTGAAACGCACTTTGAAGAATATGTGAACGAAAATGCGAAAATAAATTTACATCCAAAATTAAATAAAATATATGATAAATTTCCAGGGACATTAAACGAATTAAAAAACTTAATTTTTTTCGGACCAAAAGGCACTGGTAAATATACGCAAATGTTAAAGTCTATAAAAAAATATAGTCAATCAGAATTGAAATATGAGAAAAAAATAAGTATAACTTATAATAAACAGCCCTTTTTTTTTAAAATAAGCGATATACATTTCGAGATAGATATGTCTCTGTTAGGTTGTAATTCAAAATTACTATGGCACGAAATTTATCAACAAATTATTGATATAATATCAACTAAAACGGAAAAAATGGGAATAGTAGTTTGTAAATATTTTCATGAAATACACAGCGAATTACTTGACAATTTTTATAGTTATATGCAACAAAATAATGCGATATCTGTTAATTTAAAATTTATTATACTAACAGAACAATTAAGTTTTATACCAGATAATATATTAAATTGTTGTGAAATAATTAATGTATGTAGGCCAACAAAAACATCGTATATAAAATGTATAAAAAATAAAATTCCCAACAAATTAAAAATCGAAAATATAACAAATATTAAGGCGCTTCATTTATGTGATGAAGAAATAATGTTACACCATAAAATTATATGTGATAAAATAATATATAATATATTAAATATAAATGACATTCAATTTCTTAAATTAAGAGACATACTTTATGATATATTTATTTATAATTTAGATATAACCGATTGTATTTGGTATATTCTCTCTAAATTGGTCGAACTAAACAAAATTCAAAGAGTTCATTTATCCAAGATAATGATTAAAACGTATTCTTTCTTTCAGTACTACAACAATAACTATAGGCCAATATATCACTTGGAAAATTATATTTTAAATTTAATTAAATTAATATATGGTTTGCCTGATTTTTAGAAAAAATGTAAGCGTATTTTCTCATGGTCTCCAAGGCCATCGATTAAGATTTCCATTTACTATATTTCTGTTACGAAATTGATAGTTTCTTAAATATTTACTCATAGGGGCTATAATAGTATTATTTGCTTGCGCGACAAAGAAGAAATTTGTATATCCATCAGGAATACCTCTTCTATAAGTGATAGCACTTGTATGAATTGCCATTTATATATTATAGATGTATACAAAAAATACAAAAAATACAAAAATTAAGGGAATAATAAAAGAGCGAAAGAAAAAAGAAAATAAAATAAGTAATTTAATACTTAAATACTATAGCCAATAAAATTTATGGACTTTAAAACCGCATTTGAAATATTAGAAATTGATTTGTCACAAACTAATTATAATGACATTACTTTAGAATACTTAAAAGAACAATTCCGTAAATTGGCATTAAAAAATCATCCTGATAAAAACGGAAATACATCAGTATCAAATGAAAAATTTAGACAAATAAACGAAGCCTATAATTATTTAAAGAGAGAAATAAAAACTGATAAATCATATAAAGACTTTGAAGAAGGACAACTTGAAGAAGATGAAGAAGGTATTAATTCTTCTCTCTACTTCGATATTTTAAAAGGTTTTGTTGAGAAATTTTTTGAAGGAAACTATAACGAAATACTATCTAATATAATCAAAGATATTGTAACAAGAGGTAAAAAATTATCAGTCAAACTATTTGATAATTTAGAAAAGGATACAGCTCTAAATATTTATTTATTTCTCTCTAATAACCGTTCAACACTTCATTTGAATACGGAAATTTTAGAGATCGTTAGAGAATTGGTAGTTAAAAAATATGATAATATAGAGATATATAAATTAAATCCAAGTATAAATGATTTGTTGAATAATAATATATACAAATTATATTTACATGATGAATTGTTTTTAGTTCCATTATGGTATAATGAGCTATATTTTGATGGTTCTGGGTGCGAAATAATAGTATTATGTGAACCTGAATTATCAGGAGATATTATTATAGATAACGATAATAATATAGTTATAAAAAAAGAAATAAACGCGCAAACAGAGTTGCCAAATATTATAGTGAATGATTTATCTATAAATATAAATATTGGATATAAAGAATTTAATATTCCTGCTTCAAATTTGTATATGAAAAAAGAACAATATTATAGAATAAAAAATGAAGGACTATCTAAATTTAAAAAAGATATTTATGATGTATCAGAAAAAGCCGACATAATAGTAAAAATACTCGTCACATAAGTAATTCAATAAATATAAAAAAAATTATATATTTATTATTTATATTATTTATTATTTATTATTTATTATTTTTATTATTTTTATTATTTTTATTATTTTTATTATTTATTTATTATTTTTATTTATTATATTTATTAATATTTATCATTATGTTTGTGGTTTAGGTTTTCTATTAACAATCTTTTTCTTCTTAAGTTCTTCTGTTGCAACAGCTACCTGAGCTGTAACTGTTTCTTCTTCTACACTTTGTGTCTCAACCTTGAGTTGTTGTGCAGGAGAAGGAGGAGGAGGAAGTTCTCGCTCGTCATCGGAGTCATCTACTATTGTTGTAACTACTGCTCCGTCTGGGTCAATATCGTCTTCTGGTGGTGGAAGTGTCTTTAATTTTTCAACTTCATTAGCTTTAGGTTTAAGAAAACAAGTTCCTTCAACGATAGTTGACGTTTTGGGCTTCTGAACAATAGCCTGCTTTAAGTTCCAAGTAATAGATACTTTACCGTTGACAAACCAAAGCCCACCACATTGAATTAAACAAATTACATGTGTCTTTGGCTTTAAGAAATCGAGTGGTGAAATTCCTGGTACACCCTTACTCTTGATAAACAAAGGATTACCTTCTTCGTCATAAATTTCAGATTGCCATACACCTTTCCAACAAGGCACCTTAATCGTGAGAGTTGGTGGCTTATTATAATCTAATTCAGCGCCTCCCTTTTCCTTTTTAGGATGCTTTAACATAGTATTAAACTTTTCATCCATAACATCAGAGCTCTTGATTTCCTTACCAAACCATTCTCTAGAATATGTTAATGCGTCAGCCTTAACCTTGGCTTCTACAGCTTTCATTGACTTTAAGAATGCTTCTGCGTCTGCATTTGTATATTCAGCATTAGGAAATTGAAGTGACATCGTATACTTACCTGTTGGGTTTTTAGCTTGATCCAATCCCTCTTGAGCTCCCCATGTAAGCATTAATGGTGTTGATATAGTAACCGATTCTCTAAAATGTTTATTATATAAGTTCACAACTTTGCCTCCTGCAGGATTAGCTTTAGGAGCTGAGTATGAAAATACAGAGGTATCAATATTAGTTCCTTCGATGATTGCGTTTGACATTTTTCTTGCTAGTATAATTTACATACTAGCTTTATCTTTAAATCAATTTTTTTTTTAAATATAAATAAATATAAATGTTGTTCTTGTTTTTGTATTGTTTTTACACGTATAATCGTAATCATTTTAATTTTTATTAAATTATTATAAAAAATGGCTCAAAAAGAAATTATATATATGTATTATATAAATAAAATGAATATAAACTATAAAAAAAATGATACGTATTTAGATGATTATATTAATGCCGTTTCTAATAATTATGAAAATAGTATTCCAATATATAATAAATGTATTAAAATAAATTGTATTTGTGACGATACACAAATACCTAATCTTCATAATTATAACGAAATGTTGTTATATAATTATAATGTAACACAACTAAAAACTTTCGCGAAACATTATAAATTAAAAATGGGTGGCAACAAAAACGACATATTTAAAAGGGTATATTATTTTTTGCGACTGTCATCATATATAATTAAAATACAGAAAAAAGTTCGAGGTAATATCGTGCGAAAATATATTGAATTACATGGTCCTGCAGGGAAAGACCGAAAAAAATGTAATAATGTATGTGATTTTGTTACAATGGAGCCGGTTGAAGAAATAGATTTTCATCAAATATTTAGCTACAAAGATGAAGACGGATTTATTTATGCTTTTGACATAGTGTCACTACATAATTTATATGAAAAAAGTGATAAAGAAATGCAAAACCCGTATAACAGAAAAGCATTTCCATCATCGGCAATATTAAATTTAAAATTAATGGTAAAATTAGGAAAAATATTAAAAATTGCCATAAATTTGGATTTTGAAGATAGTACAAAATCATTATCAAGTGAAAAAGCAATTGAATTAAGAAGTTTAGCATTATTTCAGGCAATAAATCTTTTAGGAAATTATAGTAATTCTCAGTGGTTTCTTTCTTTAAATAGAAATCAACTAATAAAATTTTTAAGAGAACTGAATGAAATTTGGAGTTATAGGGCCCAATTAAGTAATGAAACTAAACGCAACATTTGTCCTCCAAATGGCGATCCTTTTAGGGATTTGAATATGACATATATCTATAATGAAAGTAATATGAATAATGTGAAAAAAAAAATTTTAGAAATTATGGAAAAATTTGTTAGTTCAGGAATAGATACCGATAGTAAATCTTTAGGAGCATACTATATATTAGGCGCATTAACTTTAGTAAATACAGATGCCGCAATTGCTCTTCCATGGCTTTTTCAGTCAGTTAGTTATTTTTAAAGAATTTATTTAAAAAAAAATTGAATGATTTTTTTATATTTTTATTAAGGAAATTCAGTATTTTCATTAAACAACATCTATTACCATATTCACGTAACAATATATATTATTTGCGTTAAATCACTTAAAAAGATATTATTTAGATATACTATAATAAGATGCCTAAAAAATCTTCTACTAAGACCGAGACTGAATTAGTCACCCCTTCTACTTCCACTGTTGTTGCTTCTACTGTTGAAACTGCTTCTGCCTCAACTGAAAAGAAGGCAAGAAAGCCAAAGGTTCCTAAGGTGGATGCAACCACCGTTAGTGTTCCTGAAGTCCAAGTTTCTACTCCTGTTGTTGAGGTTGCCTCTTCAACTGTTCCAGTAGTTTCTGAAGTTGATGCTGATGCCTTCTTTACTGAGAAGTCAATTGAGTTTTTGGCTAAGCTCCAACAAATTGGAACCCTTATTTCTTCTTTAAAGACTGAATACCGTGTTTTGGAAAAGCAATGGCACCGTGAACTTAAGGTAGCCCAAAAGGCTTCTTCTAAGAGAAAGCGCAAGGCTGGAAACAGAGCTCCTTCTGGTTTTGTTAAGCCAACCCGTATCTCAGACGAGCTTGCCAAGTTCCTTGATAAGCCAACTGGTTCCGAAATGGCTCGCACAGTTGTTACTAAGGAAATCAACACTTATATCAGAAACCATAACCTCCAAGATAAGGAAAATGGTAGAAAGATTAACCCTGACGTAAAGCTTGCTGCTCTTTTGAAGCTCAAGAAGAGTGACGAGTTGACTTATTTCAATCTTCAAAAGTATATGTCTCCTCATTTCGCAAAGGCTACCAAGGATGCTACCGCCTAAATAATAAATAATAAATAATAAATTAAATAATAAATAAATTATATAGTTTTTATAAACCATATAATTAAAATACTTATAAATGATTATGAATTAGAAACCGTTTCAAAATTGATCACACTATCGTGATCTTCAATGCCTTTATTCATTAATTCGCGTAACTCGTTTTTATCAATATGAGGTTGATACCGTGCAACTATATGGTAACTTATTTCATCATCTTCATGAAGCTGATATTTTTTATTTAATATATATTTTACCGCAAAAGTCGCATCAATAATTTGTGTTCTTAATATATCTAATAATTTTAATGAATAAATATTTTCTTTTAGTGTCGTCATGTCGTATTTATTATTATACAAATCAAGCATATATATATAAATAATATAATATTTTGTTTAATTTAATTTTTTAAAATATTATATTTTAAAATTGAAATAAAAAATAAAATTTACGACCATAAATAATTTCATCAAATACTTATAAAAAAATGCAAACAAGAAGCCAGACGAATTACGAAAAAAATACGCTTTATGAAGTTGAAATAGACTTCGAAGAAGCGATCATTTTATGGAAAGCAAACAAATCAAGCTTAGGTAACGGAACATATAAATACGTTTGTAAAAATATGTGCACAAGTGGTAAAAGATGTATAAAAAAATGTATAACTGGACAAGATTATTGTAGTGTACATATAAAAAAATATTCATAATCTAACCTAACTCACAAATACTCATTCGCAAATTTGTCAATAAAAAATTTTTTTTATTCTTGTCAGCGATTTTGTTATAGAATTTCTCTGCGTAATCTATACTCTCTAACATACTCTCTGTTTTATAGTTTTTTTCAATAAATTTACAATAGTTCATTTGATTTGAAATAGTTTTTTTAAATTGTAAGAGAGAAAAATTATTCGTTTTACACCAAGATAAAAAACCTTGATAATTATTTATTAAAATAGCCTTTATTACATAATAAGATAACACGTTTGTTTTTTCTTTATATAATTTCTTTCTTAATTCTCTACTGTTTTCGTCATTTGAATATAAATTCCTATAAGTTAATCCCATAAAATGTAAGGTTTTTACTAATTGAAAGAAGCTATAAGTCTTCTCAAAATTAATAAAAAATTCGGCATTAGAGAGAAATTCTTCAATATTGTTTTTATTTTTTAACTTAAAGAAACTACAAAATAACGCGTTCACAATTTCGGACCAAAATTCAGTATAAGACTCATATAAATTCACTTCGGAGTTAACCTTAAAAATATTTAAAATACATCGCGTACTTTCAGCTATATTCATATCTGAAAAATCTAGTCCAAAGTTATGAAACGACTCGTGAATAAAAACTTTAAACCATTCTTCTTTTCTAAAAACGACTATTTCTGAATTTCGTGGACAAGACGTTGTAAAAGCTGTATTAACATGTATTTCATCAAGTATCACGTTTTTTGTTTCTGGCAATTGTTTCTCCAAACTCGTAAAATAAATATATATGGCAAGAGTAGTTGCACAAGTTTTTGAAGCAACGTTGTTCAATATATATAACCACATAATGATATTATCAACATATCCATTATAAGTCTCTATTTTGGAACCAACATCGGCTTCTTCGACTATAAAATATACTTTAATATTTCGTTCGTAGAGAGAAAAAGTAAAAGTTAGCTCGTAATTTGCCGTATCATTTATATGATTTTTTATTATATTTGGGAAACTTTTTGAATTAAAATTTTGTGGCTGAATTATTTGACTATTATTACTTATTTTTTTTATTAATAAATTAAAATACTTTTCTTTTGTCTTTTTTAAATTTTGTAAATAACTATATGCGTCATATATGTCATTATAAATCGAAGACATTATATTTTTCGTTTTTAATGTATTTTTTGTATAATTTATGTGTTTATTATTTTTAAAAAATAAAATTAATTGTTTGCTTTTTTTGGTTAGCTTCATTTACTATATTATATTATTTTATTTTTTTACATATTTTCCCATTTACGGTACATCACATATAAAAATTATATCGCAATACAAGAAAATATTCCAATATAACATAATATTTTAATTGCAATTTTGTATAAAACGTCTCGTACTTTATTTGTCAGTGCAGAATTATTTTTATTTGTCTCATCATGTACACTTTTATAAGGAATATTTTCTATATTTTCATCATCTATAATTGGGTGAACTTTAGTATATTTTTTTATAATTATTTCTTTTTTCACTCCATCGTCATTTTTTGTTATAATGAGGTGTTTTTCATTATAATTAAAGAGCTCGTCTTCAGTCGTAAATTGAATAGAATGACGCCGTTTTGGTTTTATATTGTTACTGCCAAATGCATCAAGTTCATTCTCATTAGGAAATGTATACCGCTTTTTTCTGTTTTTAGATTTTATTTTATTTGCGGCATCTGACATTATAAGAGTTTATATATATTACACATAGAAAAAAATAAAAATACTTATATTAGGCCACGCGATATTTTGTCACGAATAAGCATTAAATCATCATATATAGTAGCAGGCGCACCTCGAACATAATGCGTTATTTTTGCATGTCCAGTTGCTGATAAAAGTTTTTTTAAGTCTTCATTTTGTGTAAATTTAGCATATTGTGCGGCATATACTTCTTTTTTTTCTCTTCTCCCAAAAAAATCCGCATCTACTTTTACTTCAAAAGGTCGCAAAAGTTCACCCTTAAATTTACCCGACTTACTCCCCGCTGCCTTCGCTAACTCAGGGTTTTTTGAAAGTTCTGTTCCTGCATCTAGAGAGAAACTCAAATAAAACTCAGGATGTTCTTTTTTAAATTTTGAAGCCTGATAATAATGTTCTACTGAAGACCATTGATGATTATCTAAAGAAAAAGGTTGGACCCATGAATTTGCAAGTTTCTTTCTCCACTGTGGTATAGATGCTAACTCTGTAAAATCCTTTAATTTCTCATTGGGTATTTTCTCTCCGGATCCTTTTCCAGGAAGAGGTTTGTCATTTGATTTTGAGTAAACCAAAAAAACAATTTCATCGTCATATAACCCCTTTAATTTACTTTCGCTCAAATCTTCGTATTGTGCTTCTTTAATTACAGCCTTTTTAAATCCAGCTTTAAATTTTAAAAAATCAGGTATAATAGAAAAGGGTCCTGCGTTTTTTTCTAAACATTTATCTACAATCATTTTTTTTATATCATAAGGGATTTCTTTAAATTTAAATATCATCTTTTTCTTATAAGATATAACCTTATAATGATCGCCTGTGTGATCTATTATAATATAAAATTCGGGTTTAAATATTCCTTTATTTTCTAATAATTTGTCATTTAATTGACCACATTGAATAACATTTTTTACATCTCCATTTGTATAGTTATCACTAGATAAGATGATAAATTTAATATTTAAAATTCTTTCTAATGTAGAAATCGCCCAAGTATCTGCCCAGAACTCGCAAGATTTAATTTTCGTTTTAAATTTTTCAAGTGTATCTACATTTTTCATGAACTTAAATTCGTCGAGTATTTTTAATGTAATTTTTCGCTCTTTGGCAATTTTCTCATGCTCAGCCTTCACTTTTTTCGCTTGCTCTGAAATAAGCTTTTTTTCATTTCTGTCTAAAATATCAACAAATCGCTTTTGTAAAGTTATATACTCATTTTCTAATGTTTTAATCTCAGTTGTGTCCTTTTCTATTGCAGTTTTATACATATTAAACTGTTCTCTATAATTTAAAAAAATGTCTTCTGTTATTTCACTTGCCAATTTCTTTCTAATTTTAGTTACTGATGTTTGTTGCGCTATACTTGAAAATGCGTCTCTTATGGTAGCAAATAAACAATCACCACCACCTTCGTTATCTATTATGTCGTAGTTGGAATTTTTCATAAATTTTTCAACCCAGGTATCAGACGGAGTTTCATGATATTTATCTCTATAATCCTTTGCAATAATTTGCGTTTCTTCTTTAAGCTCTGCAGGAATAGGCACGCCTTTTGTTAAAATAAAAATGTCTTTGCGCTCTTCTGGAATTTCATAGTATTCATTATATATATCGTCTCGACTTTTTACACTTTTATCATCGTCTTCGTTGTCACTATCGTCTTCCGATAACTCACCCTCTTCTTTATCCACATTTTCAACACGTTTTAACGGAACATCTGGTTCTAATCTTAACCTGCTAAGCATTTCTTTCGTTGCAAACGAGTAAATTAATGGTTCACCCATCTTTTCTACGTCTAAGTTACTGTAATCATCCAAATAACTTAAATAATCTGATGCTTTTATTTCGTATACTCCAATCTGGATTACTTTATTATTAAATTTAACTAAATATATAGGAAAATAAAGTATATTTTCTTCTTCAAATGTATTTTTTGCATTACCAACAGCAATAATAACGTCAACATCTTTTATTTCAAGCTGGTATAAATTTGCTTCCATTTTTAAATCACCTGGGTCGACACTTTTTAATTCTGGATAACTAATATTATTATCTAACTTTGATAAAACCATATTTATATTTTATTATAATATTTTATATTTAACATTTTGCACCAGTTAAAATATTAAATATAAAACGAATTTGTATTTATTTTGAATAAATCCTCATTTTTCACCTTATTTTCACCATATAATATGTTTTTTCATAAACTTATCCTTTTTAAGTTCATCCATGTAAAACCAAAAATTTTGCCTTTTTAATACTATGTCAATGTTCATAGGATTTACTTCAAAAATAACTAGTGTATGAACTATTTCGCCTTTAATACATTTATGTTGTTTTAGTCCTTTTGCAATACCATAATAATCACAAATAACTAACAACTCTTTTACGGTATAATTTTCTGCATAATCTATTATTTTTGATACGATTATATCTTCATCCATCGTCTTTTTATCATTCAAAATATTTAAATCATTTAAATCATTTAATAACTTATTTAAATCAAACATTTTTTTTTCATCATCTGATCCATCGTTTTCTGTTACTGAAAAAAAAATATTGTCCATTTTAAATTTGTA
>Ga0114981_10003052_pt1 | contig 10702 bp, 7 predicted proteins | sample S_140806_MF_Meta_FD_87028 | JGI IMG/M metagenome (GOLD analysis project Ga0114981, IMG submission 87028) | Freshwater microbial communities from Lake Simoncouche, Canada to study carbon cycling - S_140806_MF_MetaG | ecosystem: Environmental > Aquatic > Freshwater > Lake | place: Lake...
GATTACGATCCTGATGCCTTGGTGGAGATCGCTCCATTTGGAGGACAATCATGGGGAAATTTGAACAACATATCTGAACCGTTCAGCGATGGATCTAACAGCATAGGCTTATTTTTAACGATGCTTGCGCTTGTTATAGCAATCGTAGTGTTGTTTAGCTTGATCGCTTTTATAGTTCCGAACGGTGAGAGATCAGGGACGTTTTCAGAAAAAGGCGAAAGAACGTTGGGTAAATACCTGTTTAAGCCCAAATCAGAAAATTCATGGCTTTCTTTGTTGCCATCTCCAGCTGAGATATTCGGTATAAAGCAAACGATAAATTCTTTTGATTCTTCTTTGCTTGCTGGAACATATTCTTTCTTTTTAGGCGCAGAAAATGCGGACGCATCTATAATAGATCTAATCGCAGGATTGGCGACAAGCGGATTGGATCAATTACTAAAAGACAATAATTCCGTCGGTGCCAACGTTGTTGTCTGTAGAACGATAATTCGTTCAGGTTTGGTAATGGCTGAACAAATATCAAATGTAATTAAAAAGTCTCAATTATCAGCAGTCGCCGGAGTAAAGGCCTCAATTAACCTCCTTAGGGCCTTTCGTTCATCGAAATTAATATCTGCCATCAACGTATTTTCCGCCTTAGGCGATCAATTGCTGAATTCAAGACGACAAACTGCGAAAGTAACTGGTCCTGACGGCAAAGAGGTGACAATCGAATTGACTCCTGCCAACGAGTTGATGCATTCCGCTGTTAGAAAGCACAGATTAACGACCTATGAAGTCGTTTCGGGCGGCGGTCTGCTGAATCCTGAAACAGCGAATAAAACCGCGGCAAAGCAGTACGATCCGACCTTGGCTTGGAGCTCTCAGCGAGCACCTTCGATGTATCTGCTGCCTCCTGCCATCACAAATTTACAGCTTAATGATGCTGCCAACGTCCTAGGTTCATTCAAAGGTGTTTCCGCGTTAGATAATGACAAGGCCGTTATAGCTGCTCAGCGAGTCAATAACAGGATCAGCGACGCTGACAGGAAGATCTTCGAGTCCCGCCTCGAGGCAGAGTATGTTCCCTTTTATTTTCATGACGTCAGAACCAACGAAATTATATCATTCCACGCGTTCCTGGCTTCTATAGGAGACAGCTTCAACATTGCTTACGATTCTGTCGAGGCCTTTGGCCGCGTAGAACCCATCAAGATTTACAAATCAACAACTCGTAAGATTGACATGAGCTTTTACCTTATCTCTACTTCAGTGACGGATTTTGATCACATGTGGCATAAGATCAATAAATTAACCACAATGATCTATCCACAATACACGAAAGGAAGGTTGCTGACGACTGAAGGCGCACAAATGAGAGCTCCATTCAGCCAACTCGTCGGCGCATCTCCCTTGATAAGAATCAGGCTCGGTGATCTCTTCAAGTCCAACTATTCTCGATTCGCATTGGCCCGTCTCTTCGGCGCAGCCGACGGGGACATGAAAACAACGCCACAAAGCGCCGAACTAACTCCTGTCGAATTTTCTCCACCAGATCCGAAAAAATATATTGCGGATTTGAAAAAATTCAATGATCGAAAGGGGAGTCCAACAAAGGGTGACACAGGATTTTTGCGATCAAATTCAGGCAAACCTATAACGGTAACCGCCGTGGAGCTCGGCGGGACAGAGTTCCGTTATAAGTCTCAGGAGTCGCAAACAGAAAAATTAGCGTTTAATTCTGAATTCATCCCAGACGCAGATACGGAGCAAAAAATAGTAAAAGAAATATTCGGCGAGACGTCTGCTTATTCTGCATTGACAGAATTCATGAATCCCACGGGCAATGCAATTGTTAAGTCATTTGAATCAGCAGGTGGCAAAGGTCTCGCAGGCTTCATAGACAATATGTCATTTGATTGGTATGACAAGGTGACGTGGGAGATAGATTCTGGTCGCACGGCCCCGAAGATGTGTAAGATCATCATATCGTTCTCACCAGTGCACGACATAACTCCTGGTATTGATCACCTCGGGTATAATCGTGCTCCGATCTATGGCGTCGGCGCCGCCATGAATTCAACTTCTGCCACGTTTAGTGATCCCGGGGGCAGATGATATTAAAGGGCAAATAAAATGGCAATTTCTAGGTATCAAAATGCTCCTCTTCTATCATTAGGATCGCAATACGGAACTTCAAACGCGGTTTCTATCATTCGCCGAGGAGTCACAACCGGATTCATCCCAATCACGACGACTGTCGTTCTACAAGGCAATCAAAGGTTGGATCATCTTGCTGCAATTTATTATAAAGATTCTAGGTACTGGTGGGTCCTCGCCGCCGCGAGCGATGTAGGTTGGGGTTTACAATTACCACCAGGAACTGTAATTTCGGTTCCTGATCTGCAAGAAGTCATTAACGCGCTAGGATAAGTCTGAATGGCTAATAACCAAAAATCAATCATAGATTTTTACAGAGACTTTGAAACGACTGGCATTCAAGGCGCCCGCATCATTTCTCGAAGCTTTAACGGGAAGTTGCAAAATCCCGACGTGACTTTTGAGAAAATTTTCAAGCTGTTGTATCCTGATTCTGCGGCCTTAGGTTCAGCAGAAGAAATGTGGAACGTGCTGAAAGAATTAGGTACTGCTCCTCCCGCCTCTCAGCAAGGCAACACATCTCCTGATAACGAAACCGCGAAAGAAATCACAAAATTATTAAGAATATATCATACCTCCTTCAAAGGTGATGCACCTTTGAGTAGTGAAATAAGAAAATTTTATGTGGAAGGTGGACGTCCATCAGCATACAAGGCGTACAACGCTTCAGACGGTGGGTATCTAATAGTAGATAATCCCTTGTTTGCGATTGGAAATGCAGCAAAATCATCATCCAGCGATTCATCTACAAATGGACCGTCTTTGACGTACATTCTTCTCGATACCCCTAACATTGATATAAAGTTAAGAAATGCTGACAAAGCCTCTGCTTTTCTGAACTATGTGCCTTCTATAATAGCATCGCAGCTCCAGCCTTATCTAGACGTGGAGTTCAATTTATCCAGAAATACCACGAAAGAAACCTCGACAGACAAGCGTCTGTCTAGCATGAGTCAGTTAAAGTTTCTCATGGGACCTGAAGCGATTCAACCTGGTTCTGCAAACGATAAAATTCATGAGGCTTCATTAAAAAGATCAAAATCTCCAGCGCCCGCCGCGGAAGCCACCCGTAAAGACTTGATAATTCAACAGTTAGAAGGTCAGTATGCCGCTTGGCAGCTCGCGAAGAAACAGTATGAAGACACTGTGAAGACGACCGTCAAAAATGCGGACGGAAAGCTCGGACTAGGTAAAGCTGCTTATCCTGTCGATCCTCCCACTGATCCCAACAACGCTGCCGCCGTCGCGGCATATATTAAAAGTATCGACTCAGGTAACAATGTTCCTAATGCTCCTAAAATCGACGGTAAAGAGGTGTTGACTGCAGGCATTGAATTGTTCACTATGCCACAAACATTGTTGAATATGGACCCTCAATCCAGCGCTGGCCGATTTCAGCCTGTCATCAACCCCACGATGCCTTTTGGTGCAATAACTAACCTCACTATAGACATACGACCCTCAGTCGGAGTGATGTCTTTTAAGACGGCGACGCTGACGTTGAAGATTTTTGACAGGTCTAGGTTGGTCGAGATCGCAGACTTTCTCAATCCTAAGCTCTATCAAGCAGTGACATTGTGGTTGACTTACGGTTGGAGAGCTCCAATATTTCCTCTTCAATCGCGTCCTGGCTTGGCTAACGATATTAAGATATACGCAGATTTTATTAATGAGAGCATGCTGAGAAGAGAAGCCTACGGCGTGAGAAACGTTAGCGTGTCCACGGAACCCAATGGAGTCACAACAGTTACTTTGTCTCTTTTTACCCGCGGCGGAGCCGAACTGCTTGAGGTGAAGGATTCTCGTTCAGGTGATTTTGATAAGATAAGAGAAAAAATAGGGGCTGACTTAGAAGAGATTAAAACATTAACAAAGAAATTTGGGTTGCAAACGTTCGCCGATACAGGGAAAGAACTACGCGGATCGCAAGTCATCTCAGCAGCATTGGCCGGTGACATTATAGCCGTCGACACCAAAGAATTAAGCAATATCGCGTCTTCTATAAAGAAAATATTAGAAGAAAAAGGTTTCGTTGAAGAGGCAGGAAGACTAGAGTCTTTGTTGAAGCAAGTTTATGGAAAATCTTCTGCAGATGGTAAAAGTCTCTTAGATGACAGACTAGAAGGAGCCGCACGGGGCCTCACAAGAAGCAGATTTTATGCTTTAGCAAAGGATGAAAGTAAACAGAGTGATGTATGGACCATTCCAAATGAGATCTCAGATGCAAACCAAACTAATAGAGGCAAATTTGCTGATGAATCTGACACGCCTCGTCCTAATTTCTTACAAACCCTACGTGCCGCTGACGTCGCTCGAAAAGATCAGGACTTGAGTAAAACATCGAAGGATCAAAGTGGCAATCAGTTTTTCGGCGGGTTTCGTAGCTTGTCGTTCGGCAGATTGTTCGCAAGTTATTTTTTTGATGTAGCTAGAGGATTAACTGATAGTAACGTTATTGATGATGTTCAAGTGATTTTTTACAACTTGAATTCTTTAGCAGGCCCCGTAGCAAATCTCAATATAGCAGAATTTCCAATAGAAATGGCACCTCTTGAAGAAGCTTATGCGAAAAAAGTCACCGAACAAAAAGGCGAAAACATGTCTTTCACGACCTTGTTAGAGGTGATAAAAGATTCTCAATTCAGCAGAATGCAGCATGCAGCTTATGGATTTCAATCTTATTTCGTTCCAGACAAAAAGACTGGTAAGCTAGTTCAGGATGAACGTAATAGCAAATTACTTTCCGAGGCTGTTCTCAAAAATTATGGCCTTCCTGGAGCTTTCTCGTTGCCGGCCATCGAATTTTACATAGAGACGAGCTTTGCCAACAGCAAATCAAAATTAGAAGTTGATCTTTTAGAGTCCATTGACTTTTCGCGCCGGGCGCCCACCGGCAACTTAACAAATAATGTCAAGAAGATAATGAGGATTCACGTCTACGACAAGTCGGCGATTCCTCACCAAGCCGCGACGCAAATACTCTCTTCTCCCAATGGATACATTGAGCTTGACTCGGAAGTGTATAGAGCGTTGCAAACGCAAAATAGAAATTCCGCAAGTGGCACAGCGGATGCAAGCAAAAAATTACAACAATTAATTGATAGTTTGAAAACAAAAATAAAAAATATTAACGCCCTCCCCCCGAATCCTACTGACTCCAACGCGGACTTTGAAACTTTCAAAAAAATAGCTGCAGAATTGAATCTACCTGAAGGCATTAGCAACGATGAAAAAAAGTTAAAAAGTTTATTCAACGTGTTTTCTTTTAAAGAAGGAGGGTCACCTTCTTTTGAAAAAGTGAAACGACAGATTGGGCGATTCGTTCCCACTATTACGATAGGTTCCAATGGATCGATGGTAGAAAGTTCCAACTATTCGACGGGCAATGACGCTTTATTGAGCACGATCATGATGCTCAGAAATTCTCAAGCTGCTCCAAATCCTGCGCAACCAAATGGTTCCGGTGTGGGAGACTTGCCTCTTCGCATCATCCCTGGCTCTTTAACGATCAATTCGTTGGGATGTCCTTTGGTCGAGTACATGCAACAATTCTTTGTTGACTTGGGTACAGGCACCACGGCTGATAACCTTTACAACGTGACTGGATTGACTCATACATTCACTCCTGGGAAATTTAGCACGCAGATAAAGTTTACGTTCGCGGATGCTTATGGTCGCTACGAGAGCGCGCAGACCTTCATCGACGGCGTCACGGCTGAACTTACAAAGATGAGCAACGATCTTGAAAAATCTAAAAAAGCCGAAGAAGACAAAATTAAACAAAGAGGCGGTAAAAAAGTCGGGTAACATACTCTCACCTCAGCTTAATAAAATTTCAATAAAGATATAAGTTTTGAAATTCGACAATCTCTGGTTGTAGATTGCATTAGTGAGCATCACCATTGACTCTTCTGTGCTTGGAACATCGGAACATCTCTGCATAGATCATGATGGTTTCACAAGAGTGAAGAATGTTGACAAAGATTCTTGGCATCTTTCAGGCGGAATTAAATTGACATCAACTCGTTGTTGGGACACAGCTCTCAAATTAGCTGGCAGGTATTCTCTACCAACTCCTCCAGAAAAGTATAGGAAAATGATGAATGTGGTGATGCCCTTTGATTCAAAGGCGCCACCTTGGTCTTACGTCATGCCTAAAGCTGAATATCAGACTTACTTTAAGGAAGTAGTCTCTTCAGCTTCTATTCATGACCTAGACACCAGCTATTATGAGAACATTTGGATTCATGGCAATCAGCTATTGAGTTCGCTGCGCGCTGCGAAAGTCGACGGACAGACGATAGACAAGTTGATTGCGGAATCAGTTCATTCCTCTTCCACTGTTTCATCTTTCACTCCTAGAGCTGGTGGATATGCACAACCTGTTGTTTACGATAGGTTTGGCACCGTCACAGGACGATTGGTCGTAGAATCTGGGCCAAACATTTTATTACTGAAGAAAGAACACAGGTCGATATTAAGACCATCAACTCCAGGTGGATCCATCGTCTCTCTTGATTTTTCCGCCCTCGAGGCCCGAATTCTTTTATACGAATCCGGTGGAACATGCGGAGATGAGGATCTCTATGAGTCTATTGCTCGTCGTGTTGGTTCAACATCTCGTTCCGTCGTCAAAGCAGCTGTTTTAGCCGAGCTCTATGGGTCATCAAAAAATGCTTTGGCATTGACGCTGGGGATGTCAAACGAACATTTATCAGAATTTATTCGTAAGGTTGAGGAGGTGATCAACACAAAGAAGCTCCTTGCCTCTCTAAAAAAACAATTTTCTAAAGAAGGATGGATCACAAATAAATATGGCCGGCGGATAGAGGTATCTCGACCGCAGGACAACATCTTTGTGAACTATTACGCTCAAAGCACAGGTGTGGACGTGTCCCTCTTCGGGTTCAATAAGATCTTAAATGACCTGGGATTTGATGGAATCAGACCCTTATTCGTTCTTCATGACGCCTTGATCCTTGATGTCAGAGAAGACCGCCTGAAAGACGTGGAGGGCGTGAAGTCAGTTTCCGTGCCAGGGTATTCTAACAAGTTTCCTCTTAAGCTAGAGACGCTTCAAGGCTAATGAACATTGTATCATTGGTGCTATAATGTGATTTCCATGAGTTTAAGTCCTGAAGAAATTGCAGCTAATTTTGACAAGTTTCGTTCTTTGTGCGAGAGATTGGGTGATAGATCATCAGCGGCTCTTGCCTTGGTTGATCACTTTGGAGAGAGGTTGGCACTATGTCCCGCCTCAGGTCGTAAAGATTTTCATTTAGCAATCCCAGGAGGATTGGTCGATCATTCGTTGCGAGTTCTTTCCAATGCAATGAAATTGTGCAAGGCGTTCGAACATAACATTGCAAAAGATTCTCTCATCATAGGTTGCTTATTCCATGATATCGGCAAATTAGGAGACGTAGAGCATGATTATTACGTTCCTCAAGATTCCGATTGGCACCGGGAGAAGCTCGGTGAAAACTACAAACATAACAAAAGCATCAAGTATATGACAGTTCCCCACAGAGGAGTGTGGCTTTGCCAAAATTTTGGTCTACGCCTCAATCAAGACGAGTGGTTATCCATTATGTTGAATGATGGATGGGTGCTTCAAGAAAATAAGGCGTACTGTCTAAAAGAATCAGATCTTGTTCACGTGGTGCAGACAGCAGACTATATCTCGACGAAGCAAGAAAAAGAATCCGTTGACGAATAGTTAGGGTGTATGAATGATATTTTACGCCGCTACATCGTAGAAGTTATTAAGACGGATTCCTTGGTAGACGAGGATGAAGAAAATTCAGAATCAGACGTCAACGAATTTAGCGGCGTTGCATCCATTGCAGGTTTCACTGCACCTCTAGGCATGTCTGGTCAAGATATGCAAGGTCCTGGGGTCAAAGAGAGAAAAAAGAAGAAAAAGTCGACTTGGAAATGACATGAAACGTCTGATCCTACCTTACTTTTCTTTGTTCGTTTTAGGGGTTCTAGGGGCTCATATAACAAAGAAAGTTCAAAGTGGAACTTTTCCTATATGGGCCACCATAGGGCCTTCTATCTTCAGTGGTGTGCTGTGGGGGTGGATTGCACAGAGATCACAGAGTCTTAGCCTCATGTCTGTGCTCTTTGATGTCGTTTATACGGCCGCGTTCGTTTTTGGTTTTTTTCTCTTAGGAGATAGACTCACACCTCTTCAGATTGCAGGATTCGTCGTGTCACTCATCGGTGTCGTAATGATGGCAGCTTGATTCACACTATCGTGATATTTATATTGTCGACTTGATCGGCGCGGAATCGGGTTAGGAAGAGGCAAAAATGCAAGACCTACTTTTGTTCTGTCCTGAAAGGACATCGTGCAAAGATTACTCAACGAATGTTAGTTTGATACAACTCTTTCGTTGCAGGTTAGGTTGACAAACACTCGGATTGATAAGCTCGATCGCTTATGACACGGTGTCATAACATCGAAATTTGAAGTCGAAAGAGGAAGCGGAATAGGAAAACAAAAATGGCAATTGATCTAGAAGCAATTAAGCGTCGTGTTGCAGAGCTCAGTGGCGTGAGGAAGACGTCGTCCGTTCAGATGTGGAAGCCACAAATTGGAGAATATAAGATTCGCTGTCTGCCTTGGAAGAATTCTCCTGAAGGCCAGCCTTTTGCAGAGAGGTGGTTTTACTACATCGGAGAGAATGCAGGCCTCCTTGCTCCAAATCAGTTTGGAAAGCCAGATCCAATCAACGATCTGATCCGTAAGCTGTACAGCAGCGGCAAGCCTGACGATCGAGTTCTTGCAAAGAAGCTTGCGCCTAAGATGCGTTGTTATGCCCCCGTCATCGTCCGCGGTGAGGAGGATAAAGGTGTGCAGGTCTGGGCTTTCGGTAAGATCGTCTACCAACGTATGCTTGGTTTCTTCCTCGATGAGGAGGTCGGCGATATTCTAGATCCAAATCAAGGATTTGATTTGAAAGTGACGATCTCAAAAGCCCCCGGTAAACAGTTCAATGATACGATGGTGGATCCTGCTCGACGACCTTCAAAGCTTCATGAGGATCAAAAAACCATGGCAACTTGGCTGGAGAATATTCCAAACATCGATGACATGTATCGTCTAAAGTCCACTCAAGAGATTGAAGCTGTTCTCAACAATTGGCTCAACGGTGGTGCTACTGATGACACACCAACAGAGACAACCCGTGGTCCAGCCACAGCAGATGCTCTTGATGACTTGGTTGCTGAAGTAAAAGCCTCATCGCCAGACAAACCAAAGAAAGTAAAGAAAGCTGATGATGACTCTCCAAAGAAACAATCATTAGATGATGCGTTCGCAGACCTGATGGGCGACGAGTGATTTAACTGTTCAAGCGCCGGGGAATTTTAATTTTCCCCGGCGCTTGAACTATTTAGTGAGTTAAAAGGATAATACACTATGGCAAAAAGAGAGAAGTCAGAAGAAGTTGAGACCGTGACTAAAAAGTCTGAGGTTGATAATATGATGAAAGATCTCATTTCATCTATCAACAAGGAATTTGGTCAACGCATTGCGTACAATCTATCAGAGATGGATGCACCTACGGTCGTTAAAAGGTGGATCGACACAGGGTCGATTCAACTTAACTATGCGATCCGCAACGCAATGGGAGGAGGGTATCCAGAAGGTCGAATCATAGAAATCGCAGGATTACCTTCATCAGGTAAATCGCACCTTGCATATCACGCGGCTTCAGTGGCCCAACGTATGGGTGGTCTTGTTGTCTATATTGACACAGAAAATGCAACTCCTGTTGCGAAGTTGGCGGACATGGGAATCGATGTTCGTAAGAGATTTGTTTATTGCGATTCTCACTGTACAGAGGAGGTCTTCTCCATTATTGAATCTACAATCACCAAGGCGAAGCAGGTGCTCGATAAGAACATTCCTATTCTTGTCATCTGGGACTCTGTCGCAGCAACTTCTCCTAAGGCCGAGCTCGACGGTGATTATGATCAAAACTCGATTGGTCTACAGGCCCGCGCTATTTCTAAGGGAATGCGTAAGATCACAGGCGTCATTGGACAAAACAACGTGACGCTACTCTGCATCAATCAAATTCGTGATGCTATCGGTGTGATGCATGGTGATCCTACAACGACGCCTGGCGGTCGTGCAATCCCATTCCATTCTTCTGTTAGAATTCGTTTAGGTAGTGGCAATCAAGTGAAAGACAAGAATGGTAATCCTATTGGAATCCATACCACTGTCACTCTTAAGAAGAATAAGGTTGCTGCCCCTTTTCGCAAATGTGAGTTTGATATCATCTTTGGTAAGGGTATCGTAGAGGATGAATATCTTTTTGATGAAGTTCGTTCACATTGCAAAGCCAATGGCCCTGTCAAGCGTGATGGTTTTGAGATCAATGTCAGCGGCGAAGGTGCGTGGAAAGAGCTTTCAGTGGTTAATGCAAAGACAGGCGAAGTTGTGGTAGAGAAGAAGTTCTACAAGTCTGAGTTTGGGGATATGCTCAAGGACGAGAAATATTCGAGTTATCTCTTGACGGCTATTGACTCTGCCCTTATAACA